>Ga0209521_10001210_pt1 | contig 20893 bp, 25 predicted proteins | sample Rifsed19ft4_FD_184016 | JGI IMG/M metagenome (GOLD analysis project Ga0209521, IMG submission 184016) | Soil microbial communities from Rifle, Colorado, USA - sediment 19ft 4 (version 2) | ecosystem: Environmental > Terrestrial > Deep subsurface > Rock core/Sediment | place: Rifle, Colorado...
CTAATATGCTCCTATGTATGGATGGAGGATTTTTGAGCTATGAGTGAAGATGTCGTCCCCTACCAGCCATCTACAAGCATCATTGCATTCGAGGACATAAAGCGGGAACTCCGTAAGGCCACGCCCAAGAAGGAGCGCAGGACACGCGCCGGGCCGGGCGGGATGAAGCTAACCTATGCGCCCTGGTCTTATGTGGCGGACAGGCTCAATGAAGTGTTCGGGCCCAACTGGTCATTCGAGTCTATCGTGGAGCCCAAAATGCAGAACGGGGAGGTTATAGTGGGGATACGTCTGCTGACCCCGCTGGGCCACCAGGATGCATTTGGGGGACACAGGTATCAGTCTAATAATCCCAACGCTAGCTATGCAGATGCGCTGCAGTCCGCCATGTCTAAGGCCCTTCGTAGGGCGGCGGCCAGGTGGGGTGTGGCACTGGACCTCTACAGGAGTGACGAGGAGACCCGCGATGAGGACGAGGATGTAGTGGCAGCACGGGTGGCGCTAGAGTCCGCGCTCAAGACATTTAACATTGCCAGGTCAGATGCGCTAGCCGCGCTAGGAGCAAAGACATTTGGGGAAGCGGTGATGAAGTTCATGGAAGACCGTGACGAGCCTAACGCGATCTGGCAATGTATTCAGGTAATCCTAGCGTCACCTACTGATGCGTAGCCTACGGGAAATCGAGGCGGCCCCGTCTCCCAAGCCCATACCTCCATCTGTCTTTGAGGTGCAGAGTATACGGGAGGTAGCGGAGCATCCTCGTAAGAAGCCTATACCTTTAATTAATACCCTTGTGAACCAAGGAGAGCTAATCACACTGACGGGGCAGTTTGACACATTCAAGTCCACGGTGGCACTAGAGCTAACACGATCAGTAGTAACGGGAGAGCCATTCTTGGGATACTTCCCTATGAGATCCATCGGCCCGGCATTGGTATTCCAGAAGGAAATTCACCCTGCATTCTTTGATGAGCGACTAGCCAACATGCATCTATCCCCTGAGTACGGGCAGTGTATGTGGGTTTGTTATCAGGATATTAGATTCAGCAAGCTATTCATGGATCAGTTAGAGCAGGCTATACATATGTCGGGTTTAAAGCTTGTTGTGTTTGACCCGCTTACCAACTTCTGGCCCGTTGGTATGGAGGAGAATAATAACGTAGCAGTGTCTCAGGTGCTCACACCCATTGCAAGGCTACGATCCACTGGTTGTACATTTGTCCTTGTCCACCATGATACCAAGCCGGATACTTCTACGGGCATCGCAGGTAGGGCCAGAGGTGCTTCGGTGATACTCAATATGTCAGATGTAAGGGTCTTTATAGACCGCGAGCCGGACTCTGATACCATCAAGGTATCATTCAAGACTAGGAATATCAAGAGAGTGCCAGCGTTTAATGCTAGGATGGACGAAACGGGGCGAATGAGATATGACTCGTAGATACCAGCGAGTCTGCCGAAGTAGACGATGCCGCCAGAGGAAGATAGCTCTTATAACGCTGCTCACCCTGTTGCATGATAAATGGAAAGTAAGCTACACCGAGCTAGGTTACGCTACTAACCTAGATCGCAGAACGGTGACACAGTTAATCAATGACTACACGCAGCCCTTCAGGCATTAAATGATAGGGCGGGTTAACGGTGTGGCGGTACATGAACAATATATTATTAAGGTTAGGGTACACTAAATGATAACCCTAGATACGCGGGAACCCGAAGATGTCCTGGTGGCGGTAGAGGCCGCTGCTGTTACAGAGGGGATACATACCACGCGGGCAATACTTCATCAGGGCGACTTCATGTGGGAGTGCCCGCTGGGAACAGTCGGGGTAGAAAGAAAGACGGCCTCGGATTTGATGGGGTCATTGTCATCGGGCAGGGCAGCGGGACAGTTCGAGAAGATGATTGGGGCATACACGCTTCCGGTACTAATGATAACCGGAGATCATGTTACTCACAAGGGGAAGATAGGGAGATGGACAGGTAAAGAGTTTAACGGGTCGTGGTCTCTAGAGGGAATGGACAACCTACTGCTTTCCTGGCAGTTGGCGGGACTGTATATCGTGAGGACCGATAAGAAGGGAACGGCGGGGAGGATAATCTCCCTGTATAGATGGAGTCACAAGCGAGAACACCTGGTAGTGCGAGGTAGTCTTATTACTCCCACGCATATTACCGGCCAGGCCAGGACGCTTTGCACCCTGCCGGGGATTGGCCCTAAGCGGGCTGCATCACTGGCCAAGCAGTACACGCTGGCAGAATTGTTTGCTATGCCGGAATCGGTGTGGCAGAAGCTAGCGGGGAAGACCGTCGGGGAACGGGTTAATCAATTCATTAACGCCCGCGATATTAATATCATTAATGGCCCACCGCCGTCCGGTGGTGGTACGATAGGGGCGTAATGGATAGTGATTTCGGCGTATTTGATACATTCTGGATCAACGAGGAAGCCGAGGTCTGGGCCATAAAGGAGGATACAACAGGATGGCAGCTACACAAAAAGGACTCGACGGGCTGGAGACTGGTCTGTATTATCCCACCGGAAGTACTGGCGGATATGGAGGCGAAGTTCCGGGAGGACCATCAGTGGCAAGCATAAAGCAGTGGGAACTCGAAGAGGCACGGAAGGACGAGCGGGCAATGGCGGCCATTGCTAAGTCCCGATGGCTAATCGAGAACAGGTCATGGTGCTTCTTCGACCTGGAGACCACGAACCTCAAGGCTAACTTCGGGGAGATACTAGTGGGATGTATTAAACCACGCGGGAAGAAGGCGGAGGTTTACACGGCGGATGAGGCTTTTGGGGATGGGTTCCTGGTGGAAGAGCTAGCGGGACGGCTGCTGGACTTTGATTACATCGTGACATGGTACGGGACGAGGTTTGACATGCCCTACTTGGCCACAAGGCTGCTGATAGGTAAGGCCCCGAACCTGGGTCCGGCCAGGCACGTGGACCTGTATTACACGGCCCGAAAGAACCTGGCGCTGAGTAGCAATAGACTCCAGATGGTCGCGGAGTCCCTGTTGGGGAAGTCGGGCAAGACCCGAATCATCCCGACTATCTGGACAGCGGCCATGAAGGGGGACCCGAAGGCAATGAAATACATAGAGAAGCATTGCGTGGCGGATGTTAAAGAGACGGAACAGATATTTGACCTGCTGGTGCCGTTCAGGAACCTAGGAGCGACGCCGGTGCGCATATATTAATTATGCGTTATCATCTTCCACCGAATAATCTGCCGTCTAGGGTGCGAGAAATGACAGAACCAGAACGTGCTTATGTAGGCTGCGCCATAGATACAGATGGCCACGCTGCTCTTCGGATTGTGAACCATCGGTACCTACAGTGGACTATCGCAGTTACCGGCGCGGACTTAGAAATTATGTCGGCCATGTTACGTGCTACAGGATGTGGTGGCATTCACCTTTGTTGCAAAAAAGACAGTAGGGGCATGTTGAACGTTACAAAGGATTGCTGGCGATGGTATACTTCAAGGAAAGCAGAAATTATAAATATCTCACTACAGTGTAGTGCGTACTCCTCAAAGCTTCAACGCGTAGTAGCTTATTTCGGATTATAAGGTGAGGATTTACTAACATGGCAAAGAAAGAACCAGTGAAAGTAGTGGTTAAGATAGACAGCGAGCAAACACGTTACCAATTAAGGATTGAAGGGACATTCGCTGATAGCAGAGAACTGGATGCAGAGTCCCTCGCTAACTTTGGTAAAGAGTTTATAGCCTGGTGTGGAGATGGTGAGATGTTTGCAGACGGACCAATTGAAATAGAAGTAACACCAATGTAATGGATATTTACATGCGTCTCAGCTACGACGAGTACAAGGAGATGGAACGCCAGATCAAGGCGTTTGACGACCTGGAATCCACCCATGTCACGATGGGCGACCCGGCCTTCTACCACCGGAGCTTCCGGCTGAAGTTCGCCGCCCGCTGCGGGCACGAGGGGTTGACCATAGAGTTTCACGGGCCCAGCGTTCGGAGTAACTAGGTGGCCACCTGCATTTCCTGTCAGGGCGTTGTTCGTAGCGGACGTTGCACGGGGTGCCGTCGCTGGCAGTTGAAATGCCAGGGATGTGGCCAGGATTTTACCGCCCGTAGGCGCACCGCCCGGTCATGCGGCCAGGTATGCGAAAAGAGGGTCCTACGTGGCGGGGATGTAGATAGGGGATCGCGGACATTTCTAGATACGGATGGGCGGAGGGTGGATGGTTACACCGGAAATATCGCGGACGGCCTTCTACCCCCCGTACAATGCGCCTGGTGCGGGGTCGTGTTGGCCCGATTGGAGATAGGATCGGGGTGGCCAGCCTACTGCCGAGAATGTGTAGGACAAGGAGTATGTTGTGGGCCGGATGGGATCGAGCAACATACTCTGACCCAGGTGTTATAATAGTAGTAGCCGCCCCGGATTCTCTCCCAGAAAGGACCAACCAGTGACCCTTAATCTGTCTCCTAATGCGTCATACCTGCTCACGCAACGTTACCTACTACCCGGTGAGACGCCGGATGAACTCGTACAGCGGGTGTCATTCGGCAAGCCAGAATACGTGGCCATCATTGAGAGCCTGGATTTCCTGCCCAACAGCCCGACTTTGTTTAACGCGGGAACCGGGGCGGGGTCCCTCTCGGCCTGTTACAAGTTCGACATCCAGGACTCACTGGAGTCCATCATGGACGTAGCGCGGAAGGCGGCGTTCTGCCAGAAGTGGGGCGGGGGCGTTGGGTATGTGTTGTCGGAGTTAAGGCCACGCGGGGCTCCCGTGGGCAGTACACACAGGGTGGCGTTGGGGCCGGTCGGGGTGATGAGAATCCTACACTCCATCAGCAAGGAGATCACTCAGGGCGGGCGGCGTAACGGGGCGCAGATGGCTATCCTGCATGTGGACCACCCGGACATCCTGGAGTTTATTCATTGTAAGGATGAGAACCCCCAGGCGCTGTCTACGTTCAATATATCCGTGGCCATCACGGATGAGTTCATGGACCACATTCTTAACCAGCAGGCCAGTATCCATGAGATGCAGGTATGGAAGGCCATCGCGGAGTCGGCGTGGCGGACGGGCGATCCCGGCCTGTACTTTATTGATGCGGCTGAGAGGATGAACCCCACGCCCTATCTGGGGAAACTTACGGGGACTAATCCATGCGCGGAGGTTCCCCTGCTGGATAATGAGGCGTGTAACCTGGGCAGTATTGACCTGGGGAAGTTTATCCTGGATGGCATAATAGACTGGAAACGGTTGGAGGGCGTGGTTCGCACGGCCATCAGGTATCTCAATGAGGTCCTGGACAGGAACACGTTTCCCGACCCGGTTATCACGGCGGCTGTCAGCCGGACCCGCAAGATCGGGCTGGGCGTGATGGGGTGGGCGGATGCGCTGGCCCTCATGGGGATACACTATGACTCGGATATAGCGGTGGATCTCGGACGGCTCACAATGGAGAGCATTAACACATGGGCGCTGGAAGAGTCTATATTTCTGGCGGACGAGAAGGCCCCTTATGAGCCCGGAAAGCTAACTAGGAACGCCACTAGGACCTGCATTGCCCCCACAGGGACTATTGCCCTGCTGGCAGGATGTTCGTCCGGGATAGAACCCCACTATGGTATAGAGTGGATTAGGGTGATGGGGGACGGCACCGAGCTTGCCGAGGTCATTCCCGTGATGGACAGGCTTAATGGCTTCCGGCCCCACACGGCCCACGAGATATCCCCCGAATGGCACATCAGGATGCAGGCGGCGTTCCAGCGCCACACGGACCTAGCCGTGAGCAAGACGATTAACATGCCTTACAGTGCTCAGCCCCAAGACATTGCCACTGCCTACATGATGATGTGGACAATGGGGGTCAAGGGCGGGACGGTGTATCGGGATGGGTGTAGGGCAACGCAGGTTCTTAATGGAGGAGGTCGGGCTATCCCGGTGGGTGGGGACCTAGACGGGGGAGTCATGGACGACCAACTGGTAGCGGTTGGGATGGGGGGTTCGAGTCCCCCCCTCCTCCACCAAAGTAGGGGTAGCGGTCAAATGGCAGACCACCTCGCTGTGACCGAGGCAGTTGTGGGTTCAAGTCCCACCCTCTACTCCACGTGTAACTGTGGCGGGCAGCTTGTATACCAGGAAGGGTGTGAGTCATGTTCGACATGCGCGATGAGCCAGTGTTCCCTCTAGGGTGGGAAAATCCCGGAGACGAAATGGACGAGATGGCGATGGGCATGGTGTTGCTCATGGTGAGGGCGCAACAGATGGCGCGGGGGGGCACCGCCCTATCGAGGACCGTGGAGGCCCCGCCCATCACGGAAGAGGAAGTGTGGGGGTGGAGGAATTAGATGATGGGGTTTTGGACAGAGTGGGCGCTGCAGTGCTACCGGGCCGTGATGTTCCCGGTTCACTGGTGCTTGGGCCTGGAGGCTTATGCGGAAGACCTAGATTATTGGTGTACATGTCCCGGCCAGGACTGTGAAGAATGCTTGAATCAGTGAAACCCTATTACCAGGACGAACTCATAACCATCTATCGCGGGGATTGCCGGGACATCCTGCCCACCCTGTCCCCGGTGGACCTAGTGCTCACGGACCCGCCTTATGGTATCGGGTTTCCATATGAGTCCTACATCGATACCATTGAGAACTGGTATGCACTCATGCATTTTTTAATCCCGTGGATTCATGGCAACGCCATGATGGGCATCTTGCCTTCATGTCGTATTAGTGATCTTAAGTGGTGGTATGACAATTACCCGCCCGACTGGCTGATATGCTGGTATAAAGGGTCGCCGGGCCATAGATCATACGTGGGGTTTAATGACTGGGAGCCTCTGTTGGTATATGGAAAAATCGAGGGTTTACATATGCATGATTACTTTAATGTCCATCCAGAGCCTGCCACTAATGGTCACCCCTGCCCGAAGCCCCTAGCGTGGGCTAAATGGTTGCTAAGTCGCACTACTCCTACATCAGTCATTGACCCGTTCATGGGGAGCGGGACAACCCTGAGAGCGTGTAAGGATATGGGTATCAGGGCTATTGGAGTGGATATAGACGAGAAGTACTGTGAGATCGCGGTCCGCCGCATGGCCCAGGGGGTGTTGATTTAATGCTGCCTTTATGGATTAGACGCCTGCCGCATAACCTGAGCACTATCCGGCCCGGTGCTCGGATCGGGTTTAACAGGCTTTACTGGGCGGTGGGACTTCGCGTGTTCTTTCACGCAAATAAGGGGGACAAGAATTACCTGTTTCACTTTGAGGAAACAGGGCTAATGATAGACCTCGGCCCCTGGCATATCTTTATCGGCCTAGTGGACACGCCCGAAGAGAACGCCTGGATACCCTAGTTACTGCTCCATGCCGCACCAGGCGCAGAACTTCCACCTGTTAGGGATTAGCCAGCCACATCCAATACATTGGTGCCATAGCTTATACCTACTTGCTGTTACCATTAAGTCGGAAAAGCCAAGCTGAGGCCGTACTGCCAGACGCAATTAATCCCCCTAGAAGTAGTTGGCGCTCTTGTCCCAAATCGGGCATTAATAACGTGATGATAGTGGCGGTCACCAGGCCGAACATGCCAAGGATTGCAACGGCAGCTTGCGTAAAGTTTCTATTCACCTGTTCCCTCCGTCAAGGCGTCCTTGACCGCTTGCTTCACCTCATCGGGAGTCAGGCCCGCGCCCAAGCCCTTGTCCGCTACCGTCGGTAGGGCGTTCCACTCAGCCTCTGTGAGCTGTATCGCCGCGCTCAATCCCAACTTGGCAAACAGGCTGCTCGGTGGGTCAGTCAACTTCTCTAGACCGTTAGTGATAGCCAGATTCGGCCCCTTCTGAATCAAGAACAACATTTCTTCCTCCTCGAAATCCACAAACGTATTGAGGTCAACCGCGTGACCGTCTAGTTGGACGGTCCCCGCGTACTGCTTGCCGACAACATCGGGCCAGGGGCCGAACATCGTCAGGTTGTCCATTGTTTCCAGACCGTCATACTGAGCCGCCCACAGCTTCCACCGTAGCCAGCGTGGGTTCTGGCTGTTCGCCATGTGGCCCCTCCAGAACCAGCGGGCGGTGTAGAGAACCCCAGCGTCCTTACCCTCGGCCTGGAGCGCGTCGGCCAGCTCCTCCACCCGCGCCAGCGTGATCCCAGGTATCTCCACGTCAATTGCTACACGCTTCAGTGTAGCCCACTCCGCGCCCGCGTTGTTACGTGTCTCCATCACCTGAGTAGCGAGCGGCCACCACGTAGGCGGGCTGGCGTTGGCGTAGCCGCCCACCTCAATACCCGCCAGACGGGCGTTGCGGAGGTTCGTCTCGGCCACGGCTTTGATACCAGCGTTACCCGCGTAGCCGCCCGTCCACAGGCAGATAAACGCCACACGGTAGCCCTCGGCGTGACGGCGCTGCCACCAGTCCAGAGAGGGCTTGGCGAAGCTGATGTCTAATCCCTTCACTCAGCCCCCACGAGCGCCTTTAGGAAGTCGCTGAATGTCTTGTCCGTGCCGTGGCGGCGGATGTATTCACGAACGATGGCCCCGTAAGCCTGCTGTAGCTCCAGGGCGGTTAGCTGGTCGATGGGCTTGGCGAAGATAGCCATGAGTCCTCCTACGGTGTGCTGGAAATGCGGATTCTAGGACGAGAACTATAGTAAACATTTAGGCGACATGCACTCCCTGGAGTCCCGTCGTAACTCGTGATAGGGACAAGCGCTGTTGTAGCGGGTGAACGCGGTTTGAGAATGACCGCAATGTAAGTCGGGGTGTAGGCATTAACCACTTCCTGCACTACGGCAGTGAAGTCTGGGGAGGCCGCTGGTGAGCCACCCAAATCGGTATCCGTCCACGTTACATATGCCGTAGTGAGCGTTCGGTTCTGGATGTTGTTCGTGTCCGTAGTGAACGCCCCTGGGGTTGCCGCTAATTGGCAATGAATGTTCACGTCGATGTCATAGGTGGACTTAGCAAAATAGATGTCGATGCCCGCAAGGGTTATTTGGTCGTACTGATAGATGCCGCTCACCGCCATACGAAACCCAGCCCAGTAACGGACACTCGAAGTTGCCCCTGCCTGCGAGTCGACTGTGGTGCGAGTAATGTTCACCGCCCCTGAACTCTCCAGTTCGTCAGCATCGTCTGCGCTGGCACCTACCCTAACATTGACTTGGGGCATTAGTAGAACCTCAGGTTTGGCCCATCGCCCTCAGCACCGGTGGCCTTTACAAACAGTTCCCGTGCCTTCGGGTTCTCGACATGGCCGGTCAATGGCCCCATGTCCTTGATGATTGTGTCCTTGAGTAGCGCGGCGGCCTCCACGAACTTGTCCGGGCGGGCGTTGTACCATCGTGCGTGGTTGCTCCGCATGATGCACACAGCCACAATCGTTGCCCCCTCATAGGCAACGTAGACCGAATGTGAGGGGTCGGTGAACTCCGACAGTGGCGGAAACGGGCGAGCCGGACTGCATTGAAACTCTGGCCCCGCGTAGAAATCCATGCAGGCTTGATGCGCCTTCACGTAGTCCTTTGGGTCTAGCTTTCTGGCTATCATAGCGTCTCCTCAGTTCCTGGAGGGATAGGAGGAGTCAACTCTAGAGCTGCCGCTGCCAGTTGCAACGCCACCTGTCCATGGTAGTAGTTGCGGATGGCGTCCCGCACGTCCTTACGAGAGATAGACGACACCATGATTCGCTTCCATTCCCGACCAGCGGGGACGTAGGGGCGGCCTAGAAGCTGCGATACCCGGTCCTGAAGCAGAGTCGTGAGGCTTGCCCGTGCAGCGGCACCAGCGGGACCGGCAGGCGCTAGGGCGGTTAGGTCACGTAGGACGGGCAATATGAGGTCGGTGCGGTAGACCTCCGCCAGCGACGTCGCTGCGGTGTAAGCGGGAGCACGGGTGCCATCGTCCAGCAGCGGCCAGCCATCCACGGGGTCGGTGGCCGTAACCTCAATTAGCGCCACAGTGCGGGGAAACCAGAACCAGTCAGTGCGGTACGGCTCCAGATTAGCGGTGAAGTCGGCCTCGCTGTGCCAAATGGCAGCCTGGAGGCCAATCTTTTCCGAACGGTCAAGGAGCGGGCCACGAATAATCTTGAAATACATCTAATTCACCGTGTACCTGATACACATAACGAAGTCTGTGACTGCACCACTTACTGTGTTGATGTCAAGGGTGATAAAGCTATCAGCAGCAACAGAAGCGGTGCCATCAGGGGTGACATTACTTTCGGTTGTTGTGGTCGTCGTCGCCGTTCGGATAGCTGTAGCGCCAGACCAGGGAAGAGTTGCGTTCTGATATAACGTCCAGTTAACATTCGTACCTGCTTGACACTGCGCTGTTATCTCCCGAACGGTAATCGCCACATGGCTAGAAAACAGAATAGCAACGTCTGTTACAGTCGGTGTAACCATATGGATACGTATCTCAAACGGCACCTGCGACATTGTAGGGGCGGCGGCCACGCCCTCACTACGGAGGTAGGTGTGGGCCAGGGATGCGGAGGGAACCGCGCCCAGGGCCAGCTCAGTGATGACACCCGACCCGTTGGAGTAAAGAGCCTGCCAGGCCGTAGCGGTGTGGTCTGAGCTACTGGTAACGGTGTGAGATCGGGTATGGTGCGCGGAGCCGGAGTGTGTAGCGTCCACCGTGGGGCTGCCCCATGTCCCGCCCAGTTCACCGCCTGGTGTGGTGCCGACAACTATCTCAGCGCTGAGACCCGCGTTGGCCGTGCCGACAAGGTAGTCGGCGTCAGTCGGAGCGCCACCGCCCGCTGCCGCATTGGCTACCTGTGAAAGCATTTGGAACTTCGGGCCAGTGGCGTTGTAGACCACCGCGACAATCTGGTTCGCCGCAATGTCACCGTCATCAAGGACGGTGCCGTTCATCTTCTCCAGCGCCACGGCCCCAAGTCCGTTCACATTCAGGGTGGCCGCACCCGTGTTAGCTGTTCCAGCCTTGAAGTGGAACACCTGGCCCGCTGCGTAGGCTGCCGGAGCGGGGGTCAGGGTAATGGCGTAGGCGCCCGTTCCTACGGCGTCCACCGCGTAGGTATATTTACTGTCCTGAATCTGTGAGGGTAGCGCAGAGACTGGGATGACCCTGCTGGTATCAGTACCAGCAGTAGTCTCTGCCGTGGTAGCGAGTTCAACGTGGCCTTCCTGTGTAGCCGTAGCGGTAACACCCTCAAGGACTTGATTAGTAGCCGTATGCTCTCCGTCAACGACAGTGATGTCGCCCGTGTTGGTATTGGCAATTGACGCATTAGCCGTGAAGGTCAGAGTACGCGCGGCATCCCCGGTGGTGATTGTCAGTATGCGATCTGCCGTCAGGTCAGACCCTGGCTGGATAACCAGGTCATGGCTAGAGTTGGTATCAAGGATATGCAGCCCGCCTACGTTTGGCAGGGTAATGGTGGTGGGCGCTAGGTTCTGCCCATCCCCCGCTGCTGAATGATCGTGAGATTGGGTGTGAAGCTCACTATCACGGGCAATAGTGGCAGGTAGATCAGCATCGACTATCGTATCCCAGACCGGAGCCGCCGAGGCCGCGCCGTCACCCGTCTGGCGCATGAACTTCCGTGTCGTAGTAATATTCCCCGCGAGCCTAGCCCCGGTGTCAGAGCCCGTACCATAGACGGTATCGCCAAGCAAATCCCAAATGGTGTCGGTGGCTACAGATCCCGCGCCACCTGCCGCATTCAGGGTTGTGCCTGACATCGACAGGTTGGTGCCAAGGGTTATCTCCTCCCAGTCGCCCGCGCCCGCCGCCGCACCACGGCCTAGCAGCTTCGATATTGCTGCCGAAGGGGTCAGGTTCGCATAGGGCAGGTCTCCCGTGACATGAGAGGCAAGGTTTATCAGCGCCCTCACGAGGTCTTGCCCAGAGAGGGTGATGTAGTCAGGAGCGCCAGACACCGTGACGGCGGCGTGATGCTTGGGGTGTCGGTGGTCTTTTCTGGCAGCACTAGCCTCAGACCCATCCGCCGCTGTGTCTCCGTCTATGACGGGGTCAGATGTAGCGTCAACGAAAATCAGGTCGCCGCCTACTATATGGTTCGCAACGTGGTCGGTAACTGCTGTTTCCGCGAATCCCCGCCAACGGCTTGATGTTGAGTCGTACCACAGGGGAATACCGTTGCCGGTGTTCAACTCCATATCCTGGCCGATGGGGAAGCCAAAACGGTTGGCGGCGGCTGAGGATGTAGACTGACTCTTCAAGGTCAGCGCGAAGCTCCCGACGTTGATGATAAGTATCAATCGCCCGTCACTGCCACCAGCAAGTCCGGTGATATTCCATGCATCATCAGAACTCAGGCGCAGGACACTTGCAGTGGAGAGTCCGGCGGGGTCATAGTCGTTTACGCTGGCCGTGATTGCTGCCGGGGTCAGGTCGCCCGTGAACGCAACCGTGGTAGCGGGAGCAAGGCTTTGTCCGTCAGCCGCTGCGGAGTGGTCGTGCGATTGGGCGTGGTCGTTAGCATGAGCCGTGCCGTGCGTTAGGGGAATCCCCTCCACGTAGCAGGCCCCGACCCGCACGGCAGCGCCGGAGTCGTCGCTGAACGGGTCATTGGGGGTCGGGTAAGTAATCGCGGGAGCAACACCATTATCCAGCCGGTGCCCCACATCCCCGACAAGGCGTATGGAGGCGGTGGCGCTCGTCATGCCCATCTGGATGCTGGAGGAGTTGGAGATGAGCCCGACCCAGTATGAGGTCTGGGCGGCCAGTGTGGGCGGCGTGGTCGTGAACGGGAACTCCTTCCAGGAGCCAGGCCCACTCGTGTCCGTGATCGTCGCCTCGTCTGAGATGTCAATAAGCGCGCCTGGCACGTCGGAGCCGTTGTCCTGGTAGATGACCATGCGGCAGGCGCCGGACCCCGCTGTGATCCTGAGTTGCGCCCAGCCCGACGCTACAACCGTGTCGGCCAGGAGTTTGTAGGGGCCGAAGACGTTGACCTGGTTGGCCCCGCACTGAACCAACACGGCCTCGGTGCGGGTGTGACCGAGGTACGGCCCGCCCTGGCCGCGCACGTCGTTCTGCCGAACGCCATCCCAGTCGATGTCTGTGCCGTCCGAGCGCGTGAACTGGCCCAGTTGGCCGAGGGCGAATTCATCCCATAAGGACGAGGCGCTACCATAGATAAGGGAACCTCGCGTTGGTGTCTGGGCGGCGGTATCGCTATGCGAGCTGGCGTCAAGGACGGTATGGGGAATATCTGTGCCACTTAGTGCCTGGAATGCGGCGGTGGTAGCCCCTGTGGCCCGCAGCACCTGGCCCGCCGTCAGCCCGGAGGTTGTGTGGGATGCGCCCAGCCCCGCTGTGGTAGCAATGACATGATCACTCGGAGCGCCCGCTGCCGTCGGCTCCCACTTCTTAGTTGTGGCGTTCCAGGTTAGAACATCACTGGTGGCGGGGGCTTCAGCGGAAAGGGGTCGCCCCTGGAGCGTATCGGCGTCAGCCTTTCTACGTCCAGTGAGAGCATCTATGCGCTCTCTTAATTCATTTATCAGGGATTCTAGGTGGTTACCCATCGCCGTGCAGTTATCTCTATGCCCCGCGAGTAGCCCGTGGGTGTAGCATAAGTGGTGTCCGCTATACTCATTATATCAGCATTAAAGGTCGTGGTGGTGCCGGGCCTACGGAATGTCACTACACCCTGGTTTTGCAAACGCTGGAGATTCTGCTCTGCGATGTTGGCGGTGAGACCATGAGGCTGAAGCGCCCCGTCATCAGCGGGAATGACTATCTTGATGATCTCCGGGAACCTGATCCCCACGATGACATTCAATATGCGGGGGTTGGAGGTCAGCGGGGCATAAGACGAATTAGTTGTGAGCTGGAGTTCGGGACGGAACCTATAAGCAGTGTCTGATGTGCCCACGGTCCAGTTAATGGTGGTCACGCCGGAGGCAGTTACGGGGCTCCCGATGGAAACTGCATCTGCATTATCTAGATAGCATCTGAATTGCAAGGATGTGGTGGCATTCCATGTTCCCTCTAGGTCCACAGTGACACGGCGTAGTTGCACCAGGTCCTGGGGACGGCCAGGATTGCGCTCGTCAAACTGCATAGTGTGGACATCACTTGCTTGACCCTTGCGGCCCGTGGTGTCCAGGCTGCCATCAGGGGCCAACTCAATGACTCGGATAGAGCGGAACCCGGCCAGCAGGCTGGCCCCCTTGAGCCATAGGCGGTTCAGGGAGTCCACGCCCATGCCTTTGCATATCGGGATGTATAGTACAGGGTGGAGGATGGTTTCGTGGCCGGGTGTGTCGTCGGGCTGGCGGAACCGGCCCTGGAGGAGATGGCTTGCTTGTCCATCATTCAACAGGACATACAGATATTCACCGGCATATACAGCTTGAGCGTGGCGGCCACCTTTGGGAACTGTAATAGCTGCCGGAGCCCTGAATCTGCGCAGGGTGTTGGCCCCGATGGGCAGGGCGGACCTCCCAATGATATATCGCCAGAGGCCGTCCTTTGATGGATAGATGATGATGTTCCCGAAAGCAATGGTTCCCTTGCCGTTATCGGAATCCACCTTGCCACGACTGAGGAACGGGATAGCATTACGAGATTCGGCCTCAGTGCCAAACTCATAGAGGGAATCTTCCTTGGCCACATAGAGGTTCCCGGCGGCCTCGACCAGGGCGGTGATGGCGGTCGTGCTGTCACCGACTTTCTGGCTATCGCTGGTCCATGCATCCGCGACGTTGCCCCCCGCTGAGATGTCGTTGATGTCTACAACATTCGTACTGGTAGTGTTGGACCGGGCGGCAGTGGGCAGAATACCCTTTTGGAAGTTAGAGAGGTGCCCGGCTTTCCAGGTGGTGATTACCCATCCCGTGTCTGAGGACGCATCATCTAGCCTGTAAGCGAAGGTCCCGTTGCCCATCCCGGCATACCACTTGGTAGATAGTTTCGCGGGCTGGCCTATAGCGGTGGCACTGGCGATGGCCTGCGTCCCGGCAAGTGTAGGGCCCCCTGATGTGTCATAGTTATAGCGGAACATGTTAGTGCCGTCTCCAACCCACATAAGACTACGCGAGGTGATGGAAGATGGCTTTAGATTAACTCCCATAAGTATCCACCGGGCGGAAGCTCCCAGTGTCCAACTCATTACAACGCTCGCCGCGCCGCCCTCGGTGCTTCCTGCACCCCTGGTTAGTGTCTGGATGTCATTCCATCGTTGGGTTTGTCCTGCCCCAACTGTTGCTGTCTCGTTATTCGCTACAAGAAAGTCGAGAACAAACTCACCCGTTGCAGAGGTTACAGTAATACTCGGCGTAGAGCTGATCTGGGTATCACCTGTCATAGTACCAAATGGAGTATCTTGATTGACACCACTCCAGCTAGTTGCTCCACCTACCATCGCCATTGAGACGGTAGTAGATATAGAGATAGTGTTCGCGCCAGATGGAGGATTAAGAAGATACCATATGCGGACAGAGAACCCAGAGGAAGTCCCCCATCCAAGGAAAGTGAGGGGCGTTCCAGCATAAGTAACGTCTCCAAATGTGCCAGTTGCATCATTGTTGGCAGCGACTGCAACTACGAGTGCGCGTTCAGCGGTGGACCCTGTAGTATGTGACCATGAGAGGGAAGTACCCGAAGCTTTGCTGGTTGAGGCGGCATCAAAGACAAGACTAGAACCGGTAGTTTCCACTCCCTCCATAAAGTAGCCATAGCCGGTAGTGAGGGACGTGTTATTATGGGCTAGATAATGGGGCGAGAGTCTTAACACTCCCGGCGAGGAGGCGTCAAACCCGTCAGACCAGAGATATCCCCGCCCAGTTTCCCGCTTGGTCTCGCCCGCACCCTCCGACCAGTCATCCCAGGTCTCGTCCTTCTCCTCGGCTACCTGAACAGTGCGCCAGATTACGTCTCCCTGTTCTGAAACTGCTATTGGGTATTCTATTCCATTAATGCTACCTGTAGGCTCCTCCATTACACCGTCTGCCCCTTTATTGCATTACAGTTATAACAGAGAGTTTGATAATTCTCATGAGTGCCATTGTTTAGGAGATAGCGGTAATAGCCAGTACGAGACATGGGTTTTAGTTCTTGATGCCCGCCGCCATGAATATGATCGATAGCAAGTGCGCGCAGGTCGTCCTTATATCCGCATAGGCGACAAACGGACCCAAACTTCTCTAAAATTGACAACCGCATGATGCGAGCATATCGGAGAGCCTTCTTGCGGTCTCGAAGTTTCCCCTGCTTGCGAGAGCAGTCAAGACACCATTTCTGGGTATATCCTGTTCTTATAAATATTTCCTTACATATTTTACATGATCTTTCAATCGGAATAATATCATACATCATCTAACCAACATCAAATCCGGCGAGAGTTCATTTACCAGGACAGGCGGGATACCCAACGCCGACAGCATAGACGAGAACTCCTTGGCATAGGTCTGGGCCTTGGTGCGGTGGTAGTTGCCCAGATGGGGATTGCTGGCGGACAGGCGGGCAGCCCGTTCCATCTCTAGATGATACATGACACCCCGGACAACCAAGTCCTGGTTCGCAGCGGTGGTATCCAGGTCATTGGCCAACTCGGTGTACGGCTTGAGTACGCGCAGGAACGTGGCGTATGGGGCGTCTATACGGGCATTCAACAGTCCGCTGCGGTCATCGCGTTCTGTGTGCAGGTTGGTGTAGGCTAGGCCCCCGTCCAACCATACATCAGTCTCGATGTTACGATGGGGTATAACAACCTGGGCGTCTACAATGTGGGACTCAGAGGGGAACGTAGACGTGTCTAGCGGGTAGGCAGTGCGGTAATTAGAGGTCACGCATACAGGCCCCACCCGGAAACTTGTCCCAGCCGCAGTGGCGGACACGACCTGGACCGCTACCTCCTCAGTGGTGGAATCGAGAGACTCCTGAAACCACACTATAACAGGCTGCTGGCCCGTAACAGTTACGGTCTTGAGCGCGGCGGCATTCGTGACATCATAGAGAATGACGTTGAACGTGGCGGCCTCGGTAGCGGCGGGGGTCTTCTGCACGAAGACCGAGACATATAGGCTCTCGCGGGGTGTTACCGCTATACTCGCGGACTGAACACCACGGCTAATGGCCGCGCTGGTTGCTACATCGATGTACTGTCGCCCGAACCGGAAGGGATAGCTGGTGCTGGACTTAGACGCGGTAACGTTAGAGTTGGTCCGCCACCATTGAGTGAAGCTCTCGGTAGTCCCGATTGTGTAAGAGTCTTCCATGTCCCCATCCGGCACCATCGTCACGGGCATGTAAACCCAGGAATGAAGATTGCGCAGAATCAGATTAATGTAGGACTTCACTAGGTCGGGGTGGATGTCCCACAGAAACAGGAAGTCGCTGTTGGTCTCAGCCTTGATTGCAATGGCTGACCCAGACGCTGAGTTGGACATTGCGGGAGCCCACGTGAGGGTGCCATCAGCGACGACGACGCTGGACGAGGATGGAGTCTTGGAGGCCCGCGTGAGATTTCCGGGAACCGTCGTGGAGGACTGCCAGTACACTTCATACTCGGAGGTGCTGTCGGGATTGGTGGTCCAGGCCGGGGTGGTAGTCAGTACATCCGGGGATGCCCCGCTGTTGGAGGTGATGGTCCGTGTTTGGCCCTCGCCGGTCCCGCCTACTATACGCACAGCGCCAGCATTAAGGGCTCCGGCAGTCCACGTAATCCCAGTGGGCATTGTGATGGAGGTAGCGCCCCCGGCTGAGGCGGTCCCGGTCTGCCTGCGTAGATACACCCAACAGTTATGGTACTCACTGGTAGTAATGGCAGACCCGAGGCCCAGGCCCGCGAACACGCCGGAGGTGCCGGATGATCCGTCGGCGGTGCTGGTCATCGAGGTGGGCCACTGGCCCTTACCAGATTCCTGGGCTACGGCGGTGATAATCTCATCAAAGGTATAGGACACTACTTACGAGCCCTCCCTCCCGCTACAGCGCCAAAATAGCGCCGCTGTCTAGCGGTGATCTTGCGGCCCCGGACAGTCTTATCATGGAGAATCTTCCGGGCCTTGGACGGAGACAGGTTCTTGCTGGCCATTAGCCCTTAGACTTAGGGCTACGCTTGGCCAATCCCTGCTTCCCGAATGCCCGTTTCTGGGCCATCGGGTTAGCCTTTTGGGGTAGAGTCTTCGCAGCGTGCTTAGGCATTGTATCTCCTACTCGTACCAGATTAATCCTGCTACTACCTCATTCATAGTAGACATGAATCCATCCTAGGTTGAAGAAGTTAATCCCGGTTGTAGTCAGGACCGAGCCCGATACCCCAGTTGGGAATAGATCAGTTACCAGTGTGATTGATCCCTGTAGCGATCCATCAATCCACCACCTTACGGGGCCACCAGCCAGTGCCTCAATCTTCCAGTGGTGATAGCTAGTATCGGCCACACTACCAAGATCGAGATAGCCGCCCGTGCCAGGCGTACCTCGTATTGCAAAGTTAGTACCGTCACTGTAAATAAAAGCAACATGGTTAGTGGCCGTAAGGCTGGCCCCGGTACTGAGCCCGAAGCCACTAGTGGTCTCGGCCCCAGTGACTGCCGCAAAGTTACCAAAGGCTTCCAGGCAGAGCTTAGTCGGCATATAGCCGAGGAACTGCCCGGCAAGCAGGCCGTGCTCATAATCACCGAAAATCTGGGGTCCAGTAAAGAAGTCCCCCGCCGTATCGACTGCTGCGATATTGGGTGTTCCCACATCCGCTGAGGACAAGAGGTCGGCCAGTGTGCCCGGTGTATAAGTTGGCGGTGTCGAGAGTGTCCACCCATAGTTAGAAAGCAGTTCATCTGCTGCTATGCCCTCAAAGGTCGGGCCAAGGTTGGCCCAGAAGTCCGTGCCCGCTGAACGGGTCCAGAGGGACGGCCTAGTAACATGTTCCCTGAGGCTGTGCGCTACTCGGACAAGCCCATGTCCCTTGGGTGGGGACAGCTCCGTTGTCATGTCCTTACTCCTTAACTGTGCCAGCCGCCCTAGCTATGGCGAGAGTCGCTTCTAGCTGGGCATCCTGGCGGGCGTTTCTCTCCGTTTCCTTCTGGTTCTCCATGTGTTCCTGGTAGGCGGCCCATTCCTGGCTATGGCGGTGCAGGGCGTGGATGCGCTTGGAGTGGGCGCTGCGCAGGTAGGCGGCGTTACACGTGATCCCGGTCAGGCCCACCTCGTCCAGGACCGCCCGCTCTATGCTTTCGGGGTGGAGGAAGCACTTAACATTTCCCCGCTTGTATTCGGGGGCCTCATGCTGGCGGGCCGTGAACATGAAGGTGCCATCAGGGAGGCGCTTCTCTAGGGTGCGCTCCAGGAGGTTGACGGGGATGTATATCTCCTCTCCGTCTACCAGAGAATAAATGGGGACCTTCTTGCGGGCCGGGGATGTCTCCCTGAATAGAATCTCCTGGGAGTTATCACGGAGTTCGGCAATCTGTCCCCGCAGGTCCCGGATGTCCTGGGCTCGCTCTGCGATGTTAGTTTCGGGCATGTATCTTCTCCTTAATATATTCACGGGGGGTGTCATTGCGTTGGACGGTAATAATAGGGCCGATAACGGTTCTGTTCAGGATCATCTCCCGTTGCTGTCCCAAGATCATCAAAGAATCCTTGATGAGGGTGCTTTCCGCTAGCATCTCCCTGCTTCTATTATACCAGTGAAGGTCCTGGCGGTTCTTGGCGGCGTGGTCCTGGAGTTGGCCCACCGTGTTCTCACCAAAGGACGGGATAATCAGTGGGGTTGTGCGCTCGAACAGGGTAGTTGGCCCGTAGTCCGTGGTGTATTCTGCGATGGCATCCCCCCGTATAACATAGACGGCCTGGACCCAGTGGCTGGCCGAGGAGCCGTCAAAGGAGTGGACCGTGCGGGGGCCCTCGAAGAGCCCCCAACATCCTTCGTCGGGATATACACGGTCGGTGACAATTTTCACGATGTTCGCTTACTGGCCAGATTGATTGCCCGCCACTCACCCGCGATGTGGACAAACAGCGGGACGGACTTGGGCTTACCACGCGGGCGCAGTTCATCCTTCTCGGAATACTCCGCCCGGATGTCCTCAATAGTACGTCCCTGCTGGCGAGCAAGCTGCCTGTACCAGATGGCTTTAGGCATCTCGGCTTCACCATTCCAGGCCATAGGTTCCGTAGTCCATGCCTTTGCGTTACCATCTAGATATGCCGGAGTAACGCGGACAAACTGTGGAAACATCTTGTACAGCTCTGCCCAGATACAACACATCCGGACCTCAAGAGTCTCGGCCAAGTAGGGATTGGTCCACATGCCGATGCGCTGGTAAGTGCAGTCACACAGGTCATCCTGGCAGTCCCAGAATGTGGTCGGGAACGTTCCCGTGAAGAGGGCCTCTAGGACATCAGTTTGGGCCTGTGAGTCCAGGACAGGATATGTCTCAATCTTTGTCTGCATTCTACGTCTCAACGTTGTTGATTGTACCGGCAGCAATGATCTTCTGGACGGTTGTGTCATTCGCGCCAATTCCACCTGCTGTAGTGATAGCTCCAGCGGGCTGAGTAGCAGACCTGCAAACAACCCATGCGGTTGGCTGGGTTGTGGCAAACGCTGATATAGTACCCAGGCGTACATTCCCGGCTGTTATATTGATGTCCCCAGTGGCCGCTGTAATAGTTGTCGTAGATACGGCCTGCGCGACAACCATGTCATTACCGTCGAAGTCAAAGATCTCCGTGCCATTATAGACAGCAACGATGCGCCCATTGATCTGGTCATGCCACCATCCTTTATGGCGGGGAAAGGCGGCTGTTCGATAAGGCATCTTATATCTCCTTAGCAGCTACGGCTGCACGTGATAAGGTGGGGGTGTTTAGAGGCACACCCCCTAAGCCTTATTCAATTATGTCGCCCAGTCGCGGTTCCCCTTGGCCCAGATGTAGT
>Ga0209521_10001211_pt1 | contig 20888 bp, 21 predicted proteins | sample Rifsed19ft4_FD_184016 | JGI IMG/M metagenome (GOLD analysis project Ga0209521, IMG submission 184016) | Soil microbial communities from Rifle, Colorado, USA - sediment 19ft 4 (version 2) | ecosystem: Environmental > Terrestrial > Deep subsurface > Rock core/Sediment | place: Rifle, Colorado...
GTCAGGGAATATCCTTATCCAGATCTTGCCACCCCTTTTTATAAAACGGGTCATGGCAATCCTGCCGGCCTCAATCTGTCGGGTGGTTATCCAGCCACATTCCTGCGCCTGAAGTCCATATTCCCCAAAGCTAAGGTCTGACCCTCTGTAAGCGGCCCCCCTCATCCTGCCTTTCATCATCTTCCGATGTTTAACCTTCTTTGGCATCAACATAGTTACTAACCCCTTCCCTCAAGGACCTCGCCCTTAAATATCCAAACCTTTATACCTATAACACCGAAGGTAGTCATAGCCTGAGCAAACCCATAATCTATATCAGCCCTAAGGGTATGAAGCGGCACCCTTCCCTCTTTGTACCATTCACGCCTTGCTATTTCGGCGCCGCCAAGCCTTCCGGCACAGGCTATCTTAATCCCCATACATCCAAACTTAAGGGCCGACTGTATACTCTTCTTCATCGCCCTCCTGAAGGCGACCCTTCTCTCCAATTGTAAGGCAACATTCTCAGCCACCAACTGGGCGTCCGTTTCAGGCTTCCGGATTTCCTGGATATTTATAAATATCTCTTTACCGGTTAGGCCTAGCAGGTCCTTTTTGAGACTTTCAATCTCTGTTCCCTTCTTGCCTATTATTATGCCCGGTCTAGCAGTAAAGATATTAACCTTTCCCTTATCGGCTACCCTTTCGATCTCAATCTTGCCGACCCCGGCGTGAAACAGCTTCTTTTTGAGGAACTTCCTTATCTTTATGTCCTCATGAAGAGACTTTGCGTAGTCCTTGTCCAGGTACCACTTCGAATCCCAGCCTCTGGTTATGCCAAGCCTAAGCCCTATCGGATTTACCTTCTGACCCAAAACCTACCTCCCTTAGTTCTTAACTCTCTTCCAAAACAACCGTTATATGACTGGTTCTCTTCTTTATCTGGGAGGCCTTTCCCATCGCCCGCGGCATAAACCTTTTCAGACTTGGCCCCTGATCCACACATATCGTTTTGACCTTCAAATTATTTACATCGACTCCCTCTTTCTGCGTAGCATTGGCCACCGCAGACTTCAACAGGTTAGTCAAAATCTTAGAGGCGGCCCTTGGTGTAAAATCAAGGATAGCAAAGGCCTGATCCACCCTCTTCCCCCTTATCAGATCAACAACCAGACGGGCCTTCCTCGGCGTTATTCTCATGTACTTTGCTTTAGCAATCGCATCCATACTGCTCCACCTTCTATTAAATTACTTTTTGGGGGCTTCCTTGCCTTTTGGCGCACCTTTTACTACGGTCTTTTTCCCGGCTGAATGCCCGTGGAACGTCCTGGTTGGCGAAAACTCTCCAAGCTTGTGCCCAACCATATTTTCCGTGACAAATACCGGTATAAACTTCTTGCCGTTGTGAACAGCAAATGTATGACCTACAAAATCAGGCGTAACCATTGATCTCCTTGACCAGGTCTTGATACCCCGCCGGTCACTGGCCTCATTGGCCTTGTTCACCTTCTCCATCAGACAGTCATCAACAAACGGGCCTTTTTTAGCTGAACGTGCCACTACCTACCTCCAGTTACTTTCTCTTTCTCACTATGAACTTAGTCGTTGCCTTGTTTTTACGTGTCTTATATCCCCTCGTGGGCTTTCCCCAAGGTGAAACTGGATGCCTACCACCGGATGTCTTACCCTCGCCGCCTCCATGTGGATGGTCAACAGGGTTCATTGCAACTCCCCTGACGCTCGACCTTATCCCCAACCAGCGGCTTCTTCCAGCCTTTCCTAAAGATACCTTTGCATGGTCCATATTTCCAATCTGCCCAACTGTGGCCAGACATTCAAGGAGGATCATCCTGACCTCGCCGGAAGGAAGCTTTATCTGAGCATACGCCCCTTCCTTTGCCACTAGCTGGGCGCCAGACCCTGCGCTTCTTACAAGCTGAGCGCCTTTCCCGGGCCTCATCTCGATATTGTGTATGGTAGTACCAAGAGGAATAGCCCTTATTGGCAACGCATTTCCTGCACGGATATCTGCCTCCGGTCCTGCGACTACCACTGCTCCAACCTCAAGCTGCAGCGGTGCAATTATATATCTCTTTTCCCCATCCGCATAATGCAGAAGGGCTATACGCGCAGACCTGTTAGGATCGTACTCAATCGAAGCAACCGTTGCGGGTATCCCAAACTTGTTCCTCTTGAAGTCTATTACCCTGTAGGCCTTCTTATGCCCCCCACCCTGGTGACGGCATGTAATCTTCCCGCGGTTGTTCCTTCCTCCGGTCCTCTTAACAGATTCAACAAGCGACTTTTCAGGTCTGCTTCTTGTTATCTCCTCAAAGGTGGAACAGGTCTGCCCTCTTCTTCCCGGGGACGTCGGTTTATATGTTTTAACAGCCATTACTATACCCCTTCAATGATTTCTATCTTTTCCCCAGCCTTAAGAGTGACAACAGCCTTCTTCCAGTCTGACCCTTTCCCGAAGCTTTTACCTACGCGCTTGATCTTGCCCTTTACACTGATGGTGTGGACTGCATCCACCTTTACGCTGAATATCTTCTCAACTGCATTCTTAACCTCTATCTTGTTCGCCCTTCTGTCAATTTCAAAGAGATACTTATTCATTCCCTCTTTCAGATCGGTTCCCTTCTCTGTCAACAGAGGTCTCTTTAATACATTATATATATCACTCATTCGCTCACCTCTCCTTTCACATCTCCCTCAAAAGCGGAAGCTGTAGACTCGAGAATCAGTAGCTTATCATAAGCAAGGATATCGTAAACGTTCAACCCCTGTGGCCGTATAACCTTAAATTTCCTCAAATTCCTTGACGACATTTCAAAATTTACCAGCTCTTTATGAGAGACAAAAAGCGCCTTCTCGGCATCAAACCTCTTTAGTATCTCCAGGGCCTTGCTTGTCTTTATCTCGTTCAAGTCAAAGTCCTTTATAATCCAGATCTTACCTTCGTTAACCTTCATTGAAAGGGCAGACCTCAGTGCACCCCTCCTCACCTTTTTCGGCACCAGGTATGAATAATCCCTAGGCTTAGGTCCAAAGGCAGATCCACCTCTGACCCAGATGGGGGATGTGTTGGCGCCAGACCTGGCCCGGCCCGTACCTTTCTGCTTCCAGGGCTTTGCGTTCCCGCCGCTCACCTCGGCTCGGGTCTTGGTCTTCGCAGTACCGGCGCGCCTGTTGGCAAGCTGCATCTTAACCACTTCGTGGATAAGGTGCTCGTTCACTTCAGAGCCAAATATCAGATCGCTCAGATCTATCTCTCCGACCTTTTTCTTCTCGATATCGTATACATCCAAATGCGGCATATCTAACTCCAGGTAAAAATAAACTTAGACAGACTTCTTTATGCTGTCCCTTATCAGGACCAAGCCATTTTTAGCTCCAGGAACTGCACCCTTCACAAGAAGGAGATTCTGTTCCCTTTTTACAGCTACTATCTCTAACCCCATGGCAGTAACTCTATCCTGTCCCATGTGACCCGGAAGCCTCTGTCCCTTAAATACCCTTGAAGGGAATGAACTGGCGCCAATAGAACCAGGAGCCCTGTGATGCATGGAACCGTGGCTCGCCCCTCCACCCTTAAAGTGATGTCTCTTGACGCCACCCTGAAACCCCTTCCCCTTACTAATCCCCATAACATCTATCTTGTCGCCCTGCTCAAATATATCGATGTTAATTCGCTGTCCGATCTCAAGAGCGCCGGTATCCTCAAACCTGAACTCCCTTAGATAGCGAGCAGGGTCTGCGCCGGCCTTTTTGAAATGGCCGGTAAGCGGCTTATTGACCCTCTTTGCCTCCACTACCTCATAACTGAGCTGGATTGCATTATACCCATCCACCTCGACTGTCTTCTTCTGTGTGACCTGGCATGGGGTTGCCTGAATTACTGTAACCGGAATCAACTTGCCGTCTCTGGCAAATAGCTGCGTCATCCCCAACTTCTTACCTATCATTCCCTTTTTCATATATTCCGCCTCAAAATTAAAGCTTTAATTCAACATTAACACCAGCAGAGAGATCCAGTTTCATCAATGCATCTATCGTCTGCTGCGTCGGTTCAAGAATATCCAGAAGCCTCTTATGAGTCCTTATCTCAAACTGCTCTCTTGATTTTTTATCGCCGTGCGGAGAGCGGTTTACACAATACTTATTTATAACCGTAGGCAGCGGGATAGGCCCCGACACCTTAGCCCCGCTTCTGTTGGCTGTCTCTATTATCTCCTTTAGCGACTGATCCAGAATCTTATGGTCGTACGCCTTGAGCCTTATCCTTATCCTCTGAGCTTTTACAGCCATTATTCTATCACCTCACTGATGGCGCCGGCGCCCACAGTCCTGCCGCCTTCCCTTATTGCAAACCTGAGCCCCTTTTCCATTGCTATGGGGGTTATTAATGTAACTGTTATTGCTACGTTGTCGCCGGGCATTACCATCTCTACACCCTCGGGCAGCGTCGCTATGCCGGTAACGTCGGTTGTTCTGAAATAAAACTGTGGTCTGTATCCATTGAAGAACGGGGTGTGTCTTCCACCTTCTTCTTTGCTGAGTATGTACGCCTCTGCCTTGAATTTGGTATGGGGAGTTATGGAACCCGGCTTTGCTAGCACCTGTCCTCTTTCTATGTCTTCTCTCTTGGCGCCTCTTAAGAGCACTCCGATATTGTCGCCGGCCCGGCCTTCGTCAAGGAGTTTTCTGAACATCTCTACTCCGGTGACTACGGTCTTGGTAGTGGGCCTCATTCCTACTATCTCTATCTCTTCGCCTACCTTTACTATCCCTCTTTCTACACGACCTGTTGCGACGGTTCCACGGCCTGAGATGGAAAATACGTCCTCTACGGGCATGAGGAATGGCTTGTCTATGTCTCTCTTGGGTTCTGGGATGAAGCTGTCTACTGCTTCCATGAGTTTAATTATGGCCTGCTCGCCGAGCTCTCCCTTGTCGCCTTCCAGCGCCTTTAATGCGCTTCCCTTTATTATAGGGGTCGTGTCTCCGGGGAAGTTGTACAGGCTTAAGAGTTCTCTTACTTCCAACTCTACAAGCTCAAGGAGTTCTTTGTCGTCTACCATATCTGCCTTGTTGAGGAATACTACTATATATGGGACTCCTACCTGTCTCGCAAGGAGAATGTGTTCTCTGGTCTGTGGCATGGGGCCATCGGCTGCACTGACTACAAGGATAGCTCCGTCCATCTGGGCGGCTCCTGTTATCATGTTCTTTATATAGTCCGCGTGTCCGGGGCAGTCTACGTGGGCATAGTGCCTGTTTACCGTCTCGTACTCAACATGGGACGTTGCTATGGTGATGCCTCTTTCCCTTTCTTCAGGGGCGTTGTCTATCTGATCGAATGCCCTGTACTGCGCCAGACCTTTATCGGCCAATACCTTGGTTATTGCTGCTGTCAACGTGGTCTTGCCGTGGTCTACGTGACCTATTGTGCCTATATTGACATGCGGTTTTGTTCTTTCAAATTTTGCCTTGGCCATATGTGCCTCCTAAAAATATAGTTATCCCTTTACCTTTGCAATTATCTCTTCTGCGACATTCTTGGGGACCTGCTCATAGTGGATAAACTGCATGGTGTAAGTAGCCCTGCCCTGTGTCATAGACCTTAGGTCTGTTGCGTATCCAAACATCTGCGCCAACGGCACCTGCGCCTCCACAACCTGCGCACCGGCCCTGGAGCTCATTCCCATGATCCGTCCACGTCGTGAATTGAGGTCGCCTATAACATCCCCCATGAAATCGTCCGGTGTCACGGCCTCAACCGCCATGATCGGCTCAAGGAGAACAGGACTTGCCTTCATGGTTCCCTCTTTAAGGGCCATGGAACCGGCTATCTTAAACGCCATCTCCGAAGAATCCACATCGTGGTATGAACCATCAAATGCAGTCGCCTTAAGATCTACCAGGGGGTACCCAGCCATCACACCGTTCTCCATGGCCTCCTTTACACCCTTTTCAGCGGCAGAGACATACTCCTTGGGCACCGCACCACCGACAATCTTGTTCACGAACTCAAAACCCTTACCTGGTTCGAGGGGCTCCAGTTCAAGCCATATATGTCCATACTGCCCGCGTCCGCCAGACTGCTTAATATATTTGCCTTCTACTTCGACCTTCTTGGTAATTGCCTCTCTATAGGCAACCTGAGGCTTGCCTACGTTGGCCTCAACCTTGAACTCCCTGAGAAGCCTGTCTACAATAATCTCGAGGTGAAGCTCTCCCATCCCGGATATAATGGTCTGGCCAGTCTCTTCATCGGTCTTCACCCTGAAGGACGGGTCTTCACTTGCCAGCTTGTTAAGGGACACACCAAGCCTTTCCTGGTCCGCCTTGGTCTTCGGCTCAATTGCAATCGATATAACCGGCTCAGGGAAGACCATGACCTCAAGTATAATAGGCTTGCCCTCGTCGCAGAGGGTATCACCGGTAAATGTGTCCTTTAAACCGACAACCGCTCCTATATCTCCGGCATAAAGCTCTTTGATATCCTCCCTCTTATTGGCATGCATCTTGAGAAGCCTGCCGATGCGTTCCTTTTTATCCTTTGTCGAGTTGTATACATAAGAACCGGCATTAAGGCATCCAGAATAAACCCTTACGAATGCAAGCTGTCCCACAAAAGGGTCTGTCATTATCTTAAAGGCCAGGGCCGACAGAGGATCGCCATCATCAGCCTTTCTTACATCCTCGGCGCCTGTATTTGGGTTTATACCAACAACCTTTTTTATATCAAGAGGGGACGGAAGGAAGTCTATCACTGCATCAAGAAGAGGTTGAACCCCTTTGTTTTTAAATGAAGACCCGCACAGAACAGGGATCACCTTGATATCGATGGTAGCCTTCCTGAGCGCCCTCTTTATCTCCTCTTCAGTTATCTCCTTGCCTTCCAGGTACTTTTCCGTCATAGCGTCATCGTAATCTGTTATGGCTGAAATAAGCTTTTCCCTGTACGCAAGAGCCTCATCCATCATATCGGCTGGGATTTCGCCAAGGACATAGTCGGCCCCCATGGACTCATCCACATAGGTTAGGCTCTTCATCCTTATAAGGTCTATGACCCCCTTAAAGGTGTCCTCTATCCCGATCGGAAGCTGAATAGGAATTGGATTAGCTGCAAGCCTGTCTATCATCATCTGTACGCCACGATTGAAATCAGCGCCAATCCTGTCCATCTTGTTTATGAATGCAATCCTCGGAACCTTGTATTTATCGGCCTGTCGCCACACCGTTTCAGACTGCGGCTCAACGCCGCCGACGGAACAAAATACAGCCACAGCACCATCAAGTACCCTGAGCGACCTTTCTACTTCTATGGTGAAATCCACATGCCCAGGGGTATCGATAATATTTACCCTGTGGTCTTTCCACGTACAGGTGGTGGCAGCAGAGGTAATAGTGATTCCCCTCTCCTTTTCCTGCTCCATCCAGTCCATGGTTGCAGTTCCGTCATGAACCTCACCAATCTTATACGTCACACCGGTATAAAAGAGAATCCTCTCAGTTGTTGTGGTCTTTCCGGCGTCGATGTGAGCCATGATACCTATATTTCTGCATTTATCTAACGATATCGTCCTTGCCAAAACAAATCTCCTAAATCAATCTATAATTTCTGTGGGGCGGGCTTAAAACAGCCACCACCTACAATTACCATCTATAATGAGCAAAGGCCTTATTTGCCTCTGCCATCTTGTGGGTATCCTCTCTCTTCTTCACTGCCGAGCCCTTGTTGTTATATGCATCAAGGAGTTCGCCGGCCAGCTTCTCCGTCATGGTCTTCTCTCCCCTCTTCTTGGCATAATCCACCAGCCACCTCATTCCTAGAGAAACTCTCCTGCCCGCCATAACCTCCACAGGCACTTGATACGTGGCTCCGCCTACCCTTCTGGATTTAACCTCAAGAACAGGCTTCACGTTGTCGAGAGCTTTCTTAAAAACCTTTACCGGTTCATCCTTCGTCTTTCCCTGTATTATGTCAAAAGAGCCGTAAAGTATCCCAGCAGCGGTACTCTTTTTACCGCTCCTCATAATACAACTGATGAATTTAGCCACTACCTTGTCATTATACTTGGGGTCTGGAAGGACTTCCCTTTTCACTACTTCTCTTCTTCTCGGCATAACTTACCTCACCTATCTCTATCGCTTTTAATTTCTCTTTATTTCGGTCTCTTAGCGCCGTATTTGGAACGGCTCTGCTTCCTGTTCTGAACTCCCACAGAATCAAGTATTCCCCTTACTATATGATACCTGACACCAGGAAGATCTTTCACCCTGCCCCCCCTGATCAGCACCATGGAATGCTCCTGCAGATTATGCCCCACCCCGGGGATATAGGAAGTGACCTCCATCCCATTTGTGAGTCGCACCCTCGCTACCTTCCTGAGAGCAGAGTTCGGCTTCTTAGGGGTCGTGGTGTACACCCTGACACAGACACCTCTCTTCTGAGGGCAGTTTTTAAGGGCAGGCGCAGTGGTCTTTACGACCATCTTCTCCCTGCCGTTCGCTACTAACTGATTAATTGTTGGCATATACTACTCCATCCCTTTCCATTATCAAGGCCTGTCCGCGCCCTCTTCTTGGCGCAGTTCACGTAAAGAACGGAAGTTTATCAACTCTCCAATCCTTTGTCAAGCCTTTTTTAACAGTGCTGAATTTTTATTTTTCGACATGCGGCTCTACATTTTTATATATCGAAAGACCTGTCCCGGCAGGGATAAGCCTTCCCACAATGACGTTCTCCTTAAGGCCATATAAATTGTCGACCTTTCCGGCAAGAGCAGCCTCCGTCAGGACTCTCGTGGTCTCCTGGAATGATGCTGCGGAAACAAAGCTGTCCGTGCTCAGGGAAGCCTTTGTAATCCCCAGTAGCAGGGATTCACCTATCGCCGGCTTCTTGTCTTCAGCCAACATTCTAGAGTTTATCTCCTCGAAGATTGCCTTTTCCACCTGCTCGCCTGCAAGGAACTCCGTGTCTCCCACATCCTTTATCTTCACCCTTTTCAGCATCTGGCGGACTATAACCTCGATGTGCTTGTCGTTTATCTTGACACCCTGAAGCCTGTATACCTCCTGGATCTCATCAACAAGATACTTGGCCAGTTCCTTATCACCCAGGATCCTTAACACATCATGAGGATTGGAGGAACCGTCCATTAGAGCCTCACCAGCTTTTATGTGATCGCCCTCATGAACACTTATATGCTTCCCCTTGGGGACAAGATACTCAGCTGGCTCTCCTACTTCCGGCGTTACTATAACCCTTCTCTTGCCTTTCACATCCTTTCCAAATGATACGATACCGTCTATCTCGCTTATAATGGCGCATTCCTTTGGCTTTCTGGCTTCAAAGAGTTCTGCTACCCTCGGCAAACCGCCTGTTATGTCCTTTGTCTTTGTAGTTTCCCTCGGGATCTTGGCTATTACGTCACCCGCAAACATCTCCTGATCGTCTGAAACGTTGATGGTAGCACCAACAGGGATCAGATAGCGAGCAAGGGCCGATGTTCCCGGTATCTTAGCTGTCCTGCCGGATTCGTCCTTTATGGAGATCCTCGGCCTTAATTCAGAATCCTTCGACTCGATAACAACCCTTCTGGAAAGACCTGTAACCTCATCGAACTGCTCCTGCATAGTCATGTTCTCTACTAGGTCGCCGTACTTTACTCTACCGGTCACCTCCGTGAGTATGGGCAGCGTATAGGGATCCCACTCAGCAAGAATGGCCCCGGATTTCACTTTTTTCCCTTCCTCAATCTTGAGCTTTGCTCCGTATATAAGGGAATACCTTTCCCTCTCCCTTCCACTTTCGTCAAGGATGGCAAGTTCTCCATTACGGTTCATGACCACAAGCTGCCCTTCCCTGCTCCGCACTGTGTTGATGTTTATAAACTTCACGCTTCCATCGTTTCTTGCTTCAAGGGTCGTCTGTTCAGCCCTACGGGAGGCTGCGCCTCCGATATGGAAGGTTCTCATGGTAAGCTGTGTCCCTGGCTCACCTATGGACTGGGCTGCGATAACACCCACAGCCTCCCCTCTGTTAACCATCTTACCGCTGGCAAGGTCTCTGCCGTAGCACATGGCACATATGCCACGCTTTGCCTGGCAGGTAAGAACTGAACGGATCTTTATCCTGTCTATGCCTGCATCTTCTATCTTTTGCACAAGCTCTTCATCGAGCTGTGTGTTCGCCTCGACTACTACATCATCGGTGAAGGGGTCTATGACATCCTCAAGGGTAACCCTTCCGAGGATCCTGTCCCCGAGCCTTTCTATAATCTCCCCTCCTTCTACGAGGGAGTTGATCCATATACCGTCAAGGGTTGAACAGTCCGGCTCCGTAATTATGGCATCCTGCGCAACATCCACCAATCTGCGGGTCAGATACCCTGAATTGGCCGTTTTTAACGCCGTGTCAGCCAGACCTTTCCTTGCGCCGTGGGTAGATATGAAGTACTGAAGAACCGTTAACCCCTCCCTGAAATTTGCTGTAATTGGGGTTTCTATGATTTCACCTGACGGCTTGGCCATCAGGCCTCTCATCCCGGCCAGCTGTCTTATCTGCTGAGCAGAGCCTCTGGCGCCGGAATCGGCCATCATAAATATGGAATTCCTGCTTAGAACCTTCTTCTTCGCTCCGTCAGGACCAACAACCACTTCGGTTCCCAACTCCCGCATCATTTCGGCAGCAATCTCCTCGGTAACCTGCGCCCATATATCAACCACCTTGTTGTACCTCTCGCCGTCCGTGATAAGGCCTTCGGTATACTGGTTCTGAATCTCCTGAACCTCTTTATTAGCTCCGTCTATCAGCTGCCCCTTCTTGGCTGGGGTCTTCATATCCTTTATAGAGATAGACATACCTGCCTTGGTAGAATATTCAAAACCAAGGTCCTTCAGGCGGTCTGCCAGGAGAACCGTTTTCTTGCTTCCAGCAAGGCGGTAGCTCAGATCTACAAGATTCGCAAGCTCCTTTTTGTTCATTACCCTGTTTATGGTTTCAAAAGGTATCTCCTCTGGGATTATCTCGCTCAGGACAACCCTTCCAACTGTTGTATCTACAATACGACTCTTCTCTGCGGAGCTTGATTTCGGCATCCTGGCCTTTATGCATGCCTGAAGATCTATCTCGCCGGCATCATGTGCCATCCTGACCTCTTCAAAACTTGCAAACACCTTTCCTTCGCCTCTGGCAAAGGCCTTCTCCCGTGTCATATAATAGATGCCGAGGACTATGTCCTGACTTGGCACTATAATGGGTTTACCGCTGGCAGAGCTGAGGATGTTGTTGGTCGACATCATCAGGGTCCTGGCCTCAATCTGTGCCTCTATGGAAAGGGGGATGTGCACAGCCATCTGATCGCCGTCAAAATCGGCGTTAAAAGCGGTACAAACCAGTGGGTGCAGCTGTATGGCCTTACCCTCTATAAGCACAGGCTCAAAGGCCTGGATACCAAGTCTGTGAAGGGTTGGCGCCCTGTTTAGAAGCACCGGGTGCTCTCTTGTTACCTCTTCAAGTATATCCCATACCTCAGGCCTCTCCTTCTCCACCATCTTCTTGGCGCTCTTTATGGTAGTGGCGATTCCCCTCTGTTCAAGCTTGTTGTATATGAAAGGCTTGAAAAGCTCCAGCGCCATCTTCTTTGGCAGGCCGCACTGGTGGAGCCTTAAGGTTGGGCCGACCACAATAACTGAACGACCTGAATAGTCCACCCTCTTACCGAGGAGGTTCTGCCTGAACCGACCCTGCTTCCCCTTTATCATGTCTGAAAGGGACTTTAACGGTCGCTTATTGGGGCCTGTGATAACCCTTCCGCCTCTGCCGTTGTCGAAGAGAGCATCTACAGCCTCCTGCAACATCCTTTTCTCGTTCTTTATAATGATCTCAGGGGCATTAAGCTCCTGAAGCCTTGCCAGCCTGTTGTTCCTGTTTATAACCCTCCGGTAAAGGTCGTTGAGGTCGGATGTAGCGAACCTGCCGCCGTCAAGCGGGACCAACGGTCTCAAGTCCGGAGGAAGCACGGGAATAACATCGAGGATCATCCATTCAGATTTATTGCCGGACGCAAGTATCCCGTCCATTATCTTAAGCCTTTTGGCCAGCTTCTTTTTCTTGGCCTCAGAGGCTGTCTTCCTCATCTCGTCACGAAGTTCTGCTGAAAGCTTATTTAAGTCAAGCCTCTTCAGTATCTCCTTTATGGCCTCAGCGCCCATATCCGCTGAGAACTCCGCACCGTACTCTTCTACCGCCTTCCTGTATCTGTCCTCGGAAAGGATCTCCTTCTCCTTGAGAGGAGTGTTCCCCGGGTTGGTTACAACATATGACTCAAAATAGAGCACCTTCTCCAGATCCCTAAGGGTCATATCAAGAAGTGTCCCTATCCTGCTTGGAAGGCTCCTAAGAAACCATATATGCGCCACAGGGGCGTTAAGCTCTATGTGGCCAAGCCTCTCCCTTCTAACCTTCGACTGGATGACCTCAACGCCGCACTTTTCGCATACCACGCCTCTGTGCTTAAGTCTCTTGTATTTCCCGCAGTTACATTCGTAATCCTTGGTAGGACCAAATATCTTGGCACAGAAAAGACCATCCCTCTCAGGCTTGAAGGTCCTATAGTTTATGGTTTCAGGCTTCTTTACCTCGCCGTGCGACCACTCCCTTATCTTCTCAGGGGACGGGAGGCATATCCTGACGGCATCAAAGCCCTGGGATGAAGCTGGCCTGTCAAATAAGCTCTGAATATCTTCCAAGGTAGTCTCCTTTTTGATAATTATTATTGGGGGTCCGTGCGGAGCAATGCTCCTCCGATACCCCAAAGCCGCGGCTGGCCCGGAATAAATCCGTTGCCAGCATTATATTTATTCTTCCTTTTTCTCTAAAAGCTCTACGTCTAACGCCAGGCTCTGCAGCTCCTTTACAAGAACCTTAAATGACTCAGGGAGACCCGTCTCTATAAGATTTTCTCCCTTAACAATAGCTTCATAGGCCCTTATCCTGCCGGTCACATCATCAGACTTGACGGTCAGTATCTCCTGCAATGTATATGCTGCTCCGTATGCCTGTAAAGCCCACACTTCCATCTCACCAAACCTCTGACCTCCGAACTGCGCCTTCCCACCGAGCGGCTGCTGCGTTACCAGGGAGTAAGGACCTATAGATCTAGCATGTATCTTGTCATCAACAAGATGGTGCAGTTTCAGCATATACATGACCCCTACCGTCACCTCCGAGTCAAATACGATACCAGTTCTCCCATCATAAAGGGTTGACTGTGCAGACTCGGGCAGACCCGCCCTCTCAAGCTCAGCATTCAATTCATCCTCAGATGCCCCCTCAAACACGGGGGTTGCCATATGTATACCCTTTCTGGCGTCCCTCGCCATCCTGAATATCGCTTCATCATCTGCCCCATCTATGATCCGTGCGATAACCGGTGAATTATATGTCTTCTTGAGCGCGCTTTTCAGGGCTGAAGCGGAATAGTTCTTTTCCAGGAAGGTGTTTATCTGCCGTCCAAGCCCTTTCGCTGCCCATCCCAGGTGAATCTCCAATATCTGCCCCACGTTCATCCTGGATGGGACTCCAAGAGGATTCAGCACCATGTCGACAGGTGTGCCGTCCGACAGGTACGGCATATCTTCATCCGGGACTATCTTGGAGAGAACGCCCTTGTTCCCATGACGCCCGGCCATCTTGTCTCCCGGCTGGAGCTTCCTCTTCATGGCCACACTGACCTTTACTAGCTTTATAACACCAGGAGGCAGCTCGTCCCCCTTCTTGAGGCGGTTTATCTTATCCACAAAAAATGTTTTGACCAGTTCAATCTGGTCGTTCATGTTGTCTACGACCTTTTCGATCTCTGCCTCAACATCGTTGTCTGAAACTGAGATCGTGCCCCATTTATTCCTCGGAACCTTTTCCAGCATCCCCTCTGTGATCTTCTTTCCCTTTGCCAGAATGACCTTTTTTTCGTCATCCAGGATGTTGGCAGAAACGGTACTGCCGACAAGCAGCGCTTTCAGCTTGCTGTATGCCCCTTCCTGGGTCACCCGTACCTCATCGCTCCTGTCCTTCTCCAGCTTGGATATTTCCAGATCCTCAAGCCCCTTGCTTCTCTCATCCTTTTCCACACCCTTTCTGGAAAAGACCTTTACATTTATAACGGTGCCCTCTATTCCAGGGGGAACCTTCAGGGAAGTATCCCTTACATCTCCGGCCTTTTCACCGAATATGGCCCGAAGGAGCTTCTCTTCCGGGGTAAGCTGGGTCTCACTCTTTGGAGTAACCTTGCCGACCAGGATATCTCCAGGCTTTACACGAGCCCCAATTCGAATGATACCACTCTCGTCGAGGTCTTTAAGGGAATCTTCTCCGACATTTGGGATATCGGCAGTAATATCCTCCTTCCCTAACTTCGTGTCCCTGGCCGCCACCTCCAGTTCCTCTATATGGACAGAGGTAAAAGTGTCTTCCTTAACAAGCTTCTCGCTTATCAGGATCGAGTCCTCAAAGTTGAAGCCGCGCCACGGCATAAACGCGACTACTATATTTTTACCGAGTGCGAGTTCGCCATTATCTGTGGCTGGACCGTCTGCAACTATTTGGCCCTTGGCAACCATTTCGCCTTCTTTAACGATCGGTTTCTGATTCAGGCAGGTCCCCTGGTTTGATTTCTGGTATTTAATCAGATCGTATATGTCTACGCCAGCATCGCCCTTTGCCTTGATTACAATCCTTGAGGCGTCAACGGTTTCTACGACACCCTCCCTCCTGCAGACTATCGCAACACCAGAGTCTCTGGCCACGACGTGTTCCATCCCGGTGCCAATTAAAGGGGCCTCTGTTCTGAGTAAAGGCACTGCCTGACGCTGCATGTTTGAACCCATGAGCGCCCTGTTGGCGTCATCATGTTCAAGGAATGGGATGAGGGACGCAGCCACGCTCACAAGCTGCTTGGGAGAGACATCCATGAGGGTGACGTCCTCAGGTCTTACCATAATAAACTCTCCGGCTCTTCTTGCCGAGATCAGTGGGACATTGAACCTTCCCTCCTTATCCAGCGGGGCATCGGCCTGGGCTATAACGTGCTCCTCCTCTTCCAATGCGGTCAGGAACTTTATTTCCTTCGAAACCTTGCCGCCCTCGACAATCCTGTACGGGGTCTCTATAAAGCCATACTCATTGACCCGACCATATGTTGAAAGAGACGCAATAAGCCCAATATTCGGGCCTTCAGGAGTCTCAATGGGGCATATCCTTCCATAGTGGGTCGGGTGCACGTCCCTGACCTCAAAGCCTGCCCTCTCTCTCGTAAGACCTCCAGGCCCAAGGGCAGAAAGCCTCCTCTTATGAGTTATTTCTGAGAGCGGGTTTGTCTGGTCCATGAACTGAGATAACTGGCTTGAACCAAAAAATTCCTTTACAACCGCTGCAACCGGTTTCGGGTTTATCAGGTCATGGGGCATCATACCCTGTATATCCTGGAGCGACATCCTCTCCTTAACAGCCCTCTCCATCCTGACGAGGCCTATCCTATATTGATTTTCAAGGAGCTCCCCGACTGCCCTGACTCTTCTGTTACCCAGATGGTCGATATCGTCTATCTCTCCTATGCCGTTTTTGAGGTCCACCAGGTATCTTACCACTGCGAGGATATCCTCTTTGGACAGGGCAAGATGGTCTATAGGAAGATCTCTGCCCAGTTTGTGGTTTAGCTTAAGCCTGCCGACCCTTGAAAGGTCATACCTGTCGGGATTGAAGAACATATTGTCAAAGAGAGCCCTTGCAGTCTCACGCGTAGGTGGCTCTCCCGGCCTCAACCGTTTATAAATCTCTATGAGGGCATCTTCAGGAGTGGAAATCTTATCAAGCATCAATGTATCACGGATGCTGGTTCCGGTAATCATCGGGTCAATGAAGAGAGTCTTGAGCTCTGTGATCTTCCTCTTCTTTATCTCTTCTATCTTTTCAGGGGTAATCTCCCCGTTGCACTCCACTATGACTTCGCCAGTCTTGGAATCATATATATCCGCAGCTGCGATCTTCCCGACTACATCCTCGAGCTCTATAGGGATAAACTCTATCCCTGCCTCTTTCATCTTCTTTAAATGCAGCCTCGTAATCTTTTTCTTGGCCTTTACTATCGCCTCCCCCGTCTTGGGATCCAGGATATCGTGAGGCGCATGCTGGTTCAATAGCAGTTCAAAATCTGTTTTCTTTTGAACCTTGCCATTCTTTATGGTTACAACTTCTGACTTGTAAAAATAGTTAAGTATCTCTTCTATGGAGTAACCAAGGGCCCTAAGGAGAACGGAGGCATAAAACTTTCTCCTTCTGTCTATTCTCACATAGAGGATATCCTTGGGATCAAATTCAAAGTCAAGCCACGAGCCCCTGTAAGGGATAACCCTGGCTACGTATAACACCTTTCCGCTGACATGTGTCTTGCCCTTGTCATGGTCAAAGAAGACGCCGGGAGAGCGGTGTAGCTGGCTCACAATCACCCTTTCAGTGCCGTTTATAATAAAGGTGCCATTCTGGGTCATAAGCGGAATCTCTCCGAAGTAGACCTCCTGCTCCTTTATGTCCCTTATAGTTTGAGCGCCAGTCTCATCGTTTTTATCCCACACTACCAGCCTTACGGTCACTCTCATGGGAGCAGCAAAGGTCATCCCTCTCTGCTGGCAGTCAAGGACATCATACTTTGGCTCACCCAAGGTATAATTTACAAACTCAAGTGAAGATGTTTCATTAAAATCCTTGATAGGGTACACGCTTTTAAAAACAGCCTGAAGACCCACGTCCTTACGGTTTTCTGGTTTTACGTCGGCCTGAAGAAACCTCTCGTATGACCTTACCTGGACATCAATGAGATTAAATATTTCAAGGACCTTTGGTATCTTGGAAAAGTCTTTTCTAACCCTCAGGGTACTGGAAGAACTGACCATGGACTCTCCTTAAAAACTCTTATTTTTTAAACACAGCTGCACCGAGAGCAAAGAGAATCAAATAGTCTCCATATTTTCAGCTCTAATCTCTGCGGTTGACCTTGGCTTTATCAAATCAACTTTTATTCAAAGACAAAAGGCGTAAGGCGTAAGATGCAATCCTCACACCTCACGCTTCACGCCTCACATTTAACAGGTTGTTATACAACCTCTACGGTTGCCCCTGCGCCTTCAAGCTGCTTCTTTATCTTCGCAGCCTCATCCTTGGAAACGCCTTCCTTCACGTTCTTTGGAGCTCCTTCTACCAGCTCCTTGGCCTCTTTCAGTCCCAGAGCGGTTATTGCCCTGACCTCTTTTATGACATTGATCTTGTTGTCACCGGCAGCCTTAAGCACAACATTAAACTCCGTCTGTTCAGCAGCAGGAGCTGCGCCTGGAGCAGCAACAGCGGCAACAGCAGCAACAGGTGCAGCAGCAGAAACACCCCACTTTTCCTCCAAAAGTTTGCTCAATTCTGCAGCCTCGATAACGGTAAGGCCGCTAAGTTCATCAACTATCTTCTTCAAATCTGCCATTTCTCTATCTCCTTTTATTGTTTATTGTTTTTATTTATGATTATTTTTCTGAGTGCGCCTTAACAACCCTGGCAACCTGCGAACCAGGAGTAGCCATGAGCCTTGCCAGCTTTGATGCCGGAGCCTGTATGAGCCCCAGAATATTGGCCCTGAGCTGATCTAATCCTGGCAGCTCCGCAAGGGCTTTTATCCCCTTGACGTCAAGGACTGTGTTGCCCAATACCCCGACCCTGATCTTGAACTTGTCCTGTTCCTTGGCAAACGCAGTCAATGCCTTTGCCACTGCAGCCTGGTCCGAGTAGCTCAGGATTATGGCTGTCGGCCCTTTGAGGTGGCTTTCTATCTTCTCGATGCCTGTCCCTTTGGATGCAATCCTTGCGAGGGTATTCTTTGCAACCCTGAGCTCTCCAGACACATTCCTGAGGGCATTCCTCAACTTGTCTATTTGGGATACTGTCAATCCTCTGTAGTCCCCGAGAATTGCGGCATTTGCTCTGGAAAACTTCTCCCTAAGCTCGGAAACTTCATCCTCTTTCTTTTTTTTCTCCAATCTTTATCGCCCCCTTTCATTATGGATTACTGTCAAAGACTGGAGAAAATCAGTATAAGAGATACGTGTACAACCGGTCACTTATCCAAACAATCGTCTCGGCAGGCTGGATAGAATCCCATTAAGCTTTATGCGCCTACTGTCTTTGACTATTTAAAACTATCTAAACAGGCTACCCAACTGTAAAGGGTCTATCTTTACACCAGGCCCCATTGTGGATGAGACACATATATTTCTTAGATACGTTCCCTTGCTGGTTGCCGGCTTTGCCTTTACCACCGTCTCCATGAGGGCCATCAGGTTATCTTTGAGCTTGTCAGCACCAAAAGAAACCTTGCCTATTGGAACATGAAGGTTTCCAGTCTTGTCTACCCTGAATTCCACCCTTCCAGCCTTAACATCGACAACTGCCTTACCCACGTCGAATGTCACGGTACCTACTTTAGGATTAGGCATAAGGCCTCTCGGACCCAGAACCTTACCGAGCTTGCTGACTGCTCCCATCATATCAGGAGTAGCAATGGCACAGTCAAAATCCAGCCATCCTCCGGCTATCTTTGCTATAAGGTCGTCACTGCCCGCCTCATCGGCGCCTGCGTCCCTAGCCTCTTTTTCCTTCTCACCCTTGGCAAATACGACAACCTTGACTGTCTTGCCGATGCCGTGAGGGAGAGATACCGTCCCGCGAACCATCTGTTCCGCATGCTTTGGGTCAACCCCAAGCCTCACAGCCACGTCTACGGTTTCATCAAACTTGACATACACAGCATCCAAAACCTTTTTAACAGCCTCGGATACCTGAAGTTTTTCAACCTCTCCTATCTTTTTCTTTGCTTCAATGAATTTCTTGCCGCTCTTTGCCATTTTTTACCCCTTTAAATAAGTCATCTGTACTGCGGCCATATGGCCGCCCAAACTTCAAATCTAACCTACCACTTCAATCCCCATATTCCTAGCTGTACCCTCTATTGTTCTTATAGCACCTTCCAGGTTAACCGCATTCAGATCAGGCATCTTGGTCTTGGCTATCTCAGTCACCTGGGCCTTTGTGACCTTGCCGACCTTCTGCTTATTGGGTTCCTTGGAACCCTTCGCTATCCCTGCCGCCTTCAATAATAGTATAGGAGCAGGCGGGGTCTTCATGATAAACGAGAAGGAACGGTCTGAATAAACGGTGATTACCACAGGGATAACCATTCCTTCCTGCCCCTGGGTCTGGGCATTAAATGCCTTGCAGAACTCCATTATATTTACGCCGTGCTGACCAAGCGCAGGACCAACTGGCGGAGAGGGGTTTGCCTTCCCTGCCGGTAACTGAAGTTTTACATAAGCCTGAATTTTCTTTGCCATTTAACTCTCCTTAAAATCAAAGTTGGATCTTGTTTATTATCCCTTTTCAACCTGTATGAACTCCAATTCCACAGGGGTAGACCTGCCAAAGATACTGACCATAACTCGGAGCCTGCCTTTATCAGGCTTTACCTCTTCAACCTCTCCAGTGAAGTTGGTAAATGGACCGTCAATAACCCTCACCAATTCCCCGACCTCAAACATCACCTTGGGCTTTGGTTTGGCACGGCCTTCAGCCATCTGGTGGGTTATCTTGGCCACCTCCTCTTCGGATATTGGTGGCGGCTGGATCAGCCCCCCAACAAACCCGGTCACCTTGGGTGTGGACTTTACGAGGTGCCATGCCTCGTCATTAAGTTCCATCTTTACCAATATATAACCTGGGAAAAACTTCCTTGTGGTGGTCTTTCTCTCTCCCTTCACAAGTTCAACAACTTTCTCAGAAGGGACAATTACCTCCGAAACAAGGTTTTCCTTTCCCAGAGCCTTTACCTTCTCGTCTAAGGATTGCTTTACCTTATTTTCAAATCCCGAGTATGTGTGAACAACATACCACTGCTGCGACATTTTAACTCCTGTATAATTTTTATAAGGGGACCATTCCTATATTCGCTGGTCTATACGCTGCAACCTGTATATGATTTGCAGGCCTGCTCGCCAAGCTCCCAATGCCCCAACCATGCTTTCGGACAGGCAAAACCTGATCTTTGCTTTATAACTGCCAACCAGGAACAAAGCCGTAGCTGGCCGTTACTTTATAATCAGCTTTATCGATTGTGAAAGTCCGAGATCCACAATCCCCAGGAATACGGATAAAATTATGACTGTAATAATCACAACCCAGGTTGCTGCCATTGTGTCCTTTTTGGTAGGCCATGTGACCCTCTTTAGCTCCGCAACAACTTCTTTAAAATAATCCCTGGCTTTATCCACGTATTCCATATACACCCCATAACCATCTTAGTTAAGTCTATAAATCGACGAAAGAGTGAAAAGGCAAAACAGAGTCCCCTTTATCCGATTGCCAGTTTCATCCCATAATCCATTGGCAGGCCAGGAGGGACTCGAACCCCCAGCACTCGGTTTTGGAGACCGACGCTCTACCATTAGAGCTACTGGCCTGTAAAAATAATTTAGAAACAACCCGCTCGAACTTCTCAGTTAGAACAGCCAAGGACAAGTCTCTACTTCATTTCCTTGTGAACAGTGTGAGCCCTGCAATGGGAACAGAACTTCTTAAACTCCAGTTTGTCAGGAGTCGTCTTCTTGTTCTTCGTTGTGGAATAATTCTTCCTCTTGCACGTGGCACATCCCAGGCTAACTATATCTCTCATTTCTATCCTCCAAAATTAAAAAAGACAGGGCAATCCCTTGCCCCTGTACTATTCTATTACTTCACTGATGGCGCCGGCGCCCACAGTCCTGCCGCCTTCCCTTATTGCAAACCTGAGCCCCTTTTCCATTGCTATGGG
>Ga0209521_10001215_pt1 | contig 20856 bp, 24 predicted proteins | sample Rifsed19ft4_FD_184016 | JGI IMG/M metagenome (GOLD analysis project Ga0209521, IMG submission 184016) | Soil microbial communities from Rifle, Colorado, USA - sediment 19ft 4 (version 2) | ecosystem: Environmental > Terrestrial > Deep subsurface > Rock core/Sediment | place: Rifle, Colorado...
CGGGGCGAGACGCCGAGGGGGAGATTTGAACTCCCGAGGGCCTTGCGACCCACTAGCTCTCCAGGCTAGCGCCCTACCGAGCTAGGCGACCTCGGCACCCGCCCCGCGCGAAAGATGGGCGGCTCTATTAAAGACTTTCACGGACGCGTTCGCACAGCCGCCTCAATTCGTCGCCGTCCTGATGGATGGTCGTGGAACAACAGCTCGGCGAGGGGGTGCGGGTCCGCGACACCGAGGTTCTGGTCGTGGATCTTCACCATCGCGGATCGGAATGCATCGTGGTTCCCCGTCATCCGGAGGGAGAACGCGTCCGCCTTCGCTTCGCGCCGCCGGCTCAGGGCGTTGAGCGCGGGAGCGACGACCGTCGAGACCGCTGCAATCGCGAGCGCGACCAGGGGAAGGCCTGCGATGTCCGCGATGCCGTCGAGTCGCAAGGCCGGCACCGCCGCGCGGAGGATGCGGTCCACCGCCAGGAGGCCGAGGAGGGAGCCGGACGCCCCAGCGACCATCAGGCGCGCGAGGTCGCCGTGCACATGGTGACCGAACTCGTGGGCGATCACGGCCTCCACCTCGTCCGGAGAGTACCGGTCCAGGAGCGTGTCGCTCAAGATGATCCGACGCGTTCTGCCGATCCCCGCGAGACCGCCGAACGCGCGCGTCGTCTTCGCCGACGCGAGCATGCGGTAGACGCCCACGACCTGCGTGCCCGTCCGGTCCGCGAGGGCCTTCAGGCGCGCCGCCAGCGCCTCGTCGTCGAGCGGTTCGAACCGGTGGAACAGGGGGGCGAGGAGCACAGGCCCGACCCATGCCAAGGCGAGGCCCACCGCCCATCCGATGGCCCAGACATAGAGCCACCACGTGTCCGGCTGCGCCGCGAGGATGGCATACACAACCTCCACCGCCAGAATCGAGAATCCGAGTCCGATGGCCAGGCTCTTGGCAGCGTCCCTGAGCCACGAACGCAGACCCTGCACGGACATGCCGTACTTCCGTTCGAGGACCACACCGCCAAGGACTCCGAGCGGGATGACGGGAATCCAGTACAGGAAGTAGAGCGCGGTCGTGTACAGCGCGTACTGAGGGAGGCCCGGGCCGAACACGGCCCACCCCTTCACCGTGTGCGTGAACCCCGCGAGGAGCCACGCGGAGATCGCGACGTACACCGCGACCCGGACTCCAGCCAACGCGAGCCGCTTCCCCTTGTATTCCCGCGCGAGGTGCTGGCGACCCACGTCGAACCCGAGCGCGCCGAGGCGGGCGTCCCGCGTCTCGTTCACGGAGACTTCCATCCCTTCGGGTACGTCCCTGGCTCCATGAGGACGCGCTCCGTGTCCGCGGCGACCCCCTTCTTCGCGGACTCCACCTGATGCGGAGTGAGCAGCGCGCGCCCCAGGGCGATCCCCTCTCCCTTGGCGGTGAGGAGGGCGACGAGCGCACCCTTCGCAATCGCAGGGTCCATCGACGACACACCCGGGATCATGAGGTCCGCCCCGTGGCACACGGCGTCCACGGCGGTATCCCGAACGACGATCTTGGGAAGGTGATCGATAAGCCGCTCCATCGGGAGCACGAGGCGCCGCACGGCGGCGTCGTCCTTCTCCTCCCGCCATGTCACGACCGCGTCCTGCAGGTCTGTGAGCGGGCGCGCGTCCGTCTCCCGGAACGGCCCCGCCCGCGTCCTTCGCAAGTCCGCGAGGTGCCCGCCGACGCCGAGCGCCTCTCCCAGATCGTTCGCGAGCGTGCGAATGTACGTCCCGGACTCGCACCGCGCGCGGAACAGCACGAGGCGGCTCTCCCGCTCCAAAAGCTCGAGTTCGTAGATCGTCCGGACGCGCATCACTCGCTTCACCGCCGAGCGCACCGGCGGCGTCTGGTATACGGGCCCCGTGAATCGCTGGAACATTCCCCGGAGCTTCTCGTCCGGCACATCCTGGTGGAGCTCCATGACCCCCACGTACTCCTTGTCCCCGACGAGGAGGGCGTCGAGCGCGCGCGTGGCCTCGTTGAACGCGATGGGCAGGACGCCCGTGACGCGGGGGTCGAGCGTGCCCGCGTGCCCCGCCCGCTCCGCGCCGACGAGGTCGCGGGCCCAGGCGGAAACCTGGTGGGACGTCGGCCCCTGGGGCTTGTCCGCGATGAAGACGCCACGACGGAAGACCTCGTGCGTCACGACCTCGCCCAGGCCTTCGCCCCCTCGTGGATCCGCTTCACGATCGACGCCGGACTCAGCTCGGTGGAGTCCAGCTCCAAATGGTACACGCTCACGTCCTCCAGGTCGATGTCGTATATCGCGCGGTATCGCTCCCGTTCCGATCGTTCCCTCCTGAGGATCTCGCCGAGCGCTGCCTTCTCCGACTTCCCCTCCCGTTCCGCGATACGCTTCGCGCGCACGTCCAGGGGGGCGGACACGAGGACCGAGAACGCGCGGACGTTCGCCCGGGCAAGGAGGTGCGCCTGGATGCGTCCGTCCACGACGGCGTCCCGACCGCCGAGGACCGCCCGCCGGACCGCGGCCAGCACGATTTCGTCGAGCTGGCGATCGACCTCATGATTTTTCTCCGCGTGAGCGCTGAACGCGACGACATCCATCCCATGCTCCGCCGCCATCTCGCGGAAGAGCTTCCCGCCGCTGATCAGGACCGCCCCGCGAGTCCGCCCGTACAGCTCCGCCGCCGTCGTCTTCCCGCTCCCGGGAGGCCCGCCGATGACGACGATCATCCTATCCGCCGACCGCCTCGAGGGCAGCGAGCCGCTTCCGGAACGAAAGGAACTTCAGGACACGGGTGACGATCTGCCCGATGGGAATCGCGAGCAAGGAGTACAGGAGGATCCACGTCGGGAGGACGTACGAGCCGTCCGTGAGATTCACGTTGTCGGACCACGGGACGGCGAAGTACGCGTGGCCCGCCGCGACCGTGTCGACGTAGACGAACTGGGAGAGCCATGTGAAGATCACGATGAACAAGAGGAAGGTGAACGCCATCGACTTCATCGGGGCGAACTGGGTGTCGAGGTTGGCCCTCTGCAGCTCCCTCTGCGACTCACGGATCTTCTGGACCTTGGTCGGATTTCCCCTCCGGAGCGCTTCCATCGAGGCCTTGCGGAGTGCCGCCATCTGGCGGCTGTACCGCGTCATCTTCACCCAGTCCGTGAAGACGTGGCGGACCAGCGAGCTGATCACGGTCGTTAGGGACCCGGCGACGAGGAGGGTCAGCACGGGGTACGCGGTCCCAAATCCAATCGTGGGGTTGAACACGGCGCCCGCGGCGATTCCCATTCCTGCGCGCAGCCCTGGGTCGATCATGACGAAGATCGTGAGGATGAACATCATGAACATGAGGCTCCGCGTGAAGCTGGGCTTCGGCGGCGGGGGCCTCACGACGGTCGCGTCCTCTTTCTCTCCCACGAGTCGTCGATAACGGGGCGCCACTAAAAGGGTTTGGGGCCTCGAAATCGGAGGTCCGAAGCGGCTATGTCTCGGACATCGGGCTGGCTACCGTTTTCCAGATGACCTTCAGGCGCTCCACGAGGGTCGGAGGCGCCGATCGTTCCCGCGAGGGGCTGACGAAGCCCTTCAAGCACCTTGCTTCCGACGCCGCCAGAAATAGACCGCCAAGAGTCCCCCGATTGTGGAGACCCCAATCGCCCCGGCGGCCATGAGCGGCCAGGAATCCGAGGAGGGCGTTGGGGGGGGCGGTGGAGGAGGCGCCGTGGGCGTCGCTTCGGCAGCGGAGGAATTCGCGCCTTCTCCGATCGTGTTGCGGGCGCTCACCCGATAGGTGTAGGTTACATCATTCGCCAGCCCCGTGTCCACAAACGAGGTCGCGCCCTCGACGTCAATCCGGGTTGAATCCCGGTACACAGAATAGGAAAGGATCGGAGATCCGCCGTCGTCTGCCGGCGGGCCCCAACTGAGGGTGACCTGGCGGTCGCCCGGGCCTGCGGTGACGCTTTGCGGGGCCGAGGGAACGGTCGCAGTCGTCGCCGCGACCTCCTGGGAGAATGGGCCTTCCCCGAGGGCGCTGACTGCGGAAACGAGGTAATAGTACCGGACGCCGACGGCCAGCCCGGAATCCGAGTAGGTCAAGGAGGTTGGGGGCACTTCTGCCAAAAGGGTATGGACTCCCGACACGGTCCCTCGGTAGACGCGGTACACGGTCGTCGGGGACCCGCCGGGGGAGGCGGGGGGATCCCACGTCAGGATGAGCTGCCTGTCCCCTGGGGAGAGGAAAGGATTCCGGGGAGCCCCCGGGATCGTCATGTCTATCCATACATTGGCGGCGTAGTCGTACGCCCAGACATCGTTCGCCAAAGCGCTCGTCCGTCCCCCGAACAGGACCGTTCGACCCGACTGTGCGTCGTAGGCCATCGCGTGGCAGCACCGCGCCGCGGGGCGTGTGGCGGGCGCCCGATCCGTCCACGCGTCTCCGTCCACATCGTAGGCCCACGTGTCCATGAGGGGCGTCTTCAGGGTCCAGCCCCGGAACCCTCCGAAGATGATGACCCGGTCCGCGCTGGAGTCGTACGTACCTCGGACGATCCACCGCCGGAGCGGGCTCTGCCCGGGAGCCTTTCGGGACCACGTGTCGCTTGTGAACTCGTACGACCACGTCTCGTTCGTGTCCCCGTGTGGACTCTCCACGAAACCGCCAAAAACGACGGTCCTATCGGACAGCGTGTCGTATGCGATCGCGGCCGAATCCCCCGTGCTGGGCAGTGCCAGGGTTCCCATCAACATCCAGATGTCACCTTCGTAATCATAGGTCCACGTGTCGTCTAGAGAGACCCCGGTGTAACCGCCGACCAGGACCACGCGGTCGGACCCCGCATCGTACGCCATCGAGGGAGCGGACCTCGCCGAAGGGCTGACCCCCGGGCTCCTCCTCTCCCAGGTATCGTTGCCAAAGTCGTACGCCCAAGTGTCCCCCGCGGCCGCCTGGCCTGGCTCGTCCGTTAGTCCTGAGGTGTAGCCGCCGAATAGGACGCTCCGATCGGATTGGATATCGTAGGCCATCCCGGCCGTCGCCAAGCCCGGAGGACTGACCCCCGGGTTTCGGCGGGCCCAGGTGTTCGCGCTGAGATCGTACGCCCACGTCTCGCTGCTCAGTGTGCCCGGGTTCCCACGGTTCGTGTTCCCTCCGAAGAGGATGATTCGGTCCGAGCGGAAGTCGTAGGCCACCGCCGCGCTCTCCCGAGGGGAGGGGACCTCCTTGGGCTCGAACACGCGCTCCTTCGGACCGCCTCTGGTCCGCGCATCACTGATGGCAGCCGTCTCCAACCGCTCGCCGTCGGGTTCGAACGTGGCGCTAGAACCGTCGGCCGACCTAACGACCGACCAGGCGAGCAGGGCGACCAGGGAGAGGGCTGTGAGCTCAAGTGAGACCGCCTTCATTCCGCCACTCCCTCTGGCAGCTCCGTCGATCGAGGACCGTTCGGCGGCAAGGCGGTGAGGTCCACCACTTCCGACCTCAGCGACTCACGCACGATTTCGAGAAGCGACTTGGAACCGTTCGCCGCCACAAGAACCTCTCCGAGGGTCGACTCCCGGGTTCCCGCCGCATCCTGGACGAGGACTGCCGCCAAACGAAGCCGGTCGCGAATCGCGAGGGCCTTCCGCCGACCCACTTCCGTGATCACGTACACCTTTCGTCGTTGGAGGGCGCCCTGCACGTGCGTCGTCCGCTCCCGGACCAACCCTTCTTTGAGGAGGGGACGGACGTACTGAGTAAAGTGACGTCGATCGACCCCGGCCGCAAGCGCAATGCTGCCCTGCGTAAGGTCGGACGGGACCTCCGGCGCCTCTGCATGTCGTGCGAAGGCGAACAGGAGGAGGAGAATCCGTTCCTTGGCGGTAAGCCGCAATGCCGCCGACTTGGAGGCGGGCCAAGGGTTCTCTCCGTCGCCCGACTTCCTGAACGCAGGCGCCGGCACGGGCGAGGCAGTGGCTTCCCGCCGTTCTTCGGGCGAAATCGCGTCGGGATGCTTTCGCGTGATCGGCCCGCCATCAGCCGTATCCCGCCTCCGACGGCGACGGGAGAGCACAACGGACGGCCCGACAAGCGCGGCGACGGTCGTCCCCACGGCGACCAAAACCGGGCTCAGCGGATCGGGGGATCCCTCGATCACGGGCGGGACCGCAGGCCGGTAAGTCACATGGAAAGATATTTTGGCGGCATTGCCCGCGGCGTCAGTGGCCATCGCGGTAATCTCGTTCGTCCCCGGAAAAAGGGCGAGCGGGAAGGAGAACGAGCCATCCGCCGCAACGGCGACCAAGATGCCGTTGACCACGAGCCGCACGCCCGGTTCCGTGACCCCGCCAACGGTCACGACGGCCGTGTCCGTTGTCATTCCGTCCGTCGGGCTCGTAAGCGTGAGGGATGGAGCGATGACATCCCAGACGAGGAGGGGTGAAAACCGACTTGACCAGATACTATGGCGCGCGCCATCGTGCTGGGACCAGACGACGAGAGCAGCGCCGAACGCATCGACTGCAACCGAAGGCTGGCCAATCGTTTCACTGTCGGCAGACGCGTCGCTTATGGGAACCGGCGCCCCCCATTCGTTGCCAGCCCGGGACCAGCTGGCCCAAAGTCGCCCGGGCCAAATCCCACCCCCATGATTCGAGAATTCTCTCCAAACGACGATCCGGCCATCAGAAGGAGTGACCGCTTCGTCGAAACCGAAGATGGACCTCTCGGGGATGCCCTCCGGGTCGATGGACTCCGACCTTAGCGTCGTTGCCCCCTCCCAGCCCCTCTCCGGACTGAGGCGCTCAACCGCGAGGTCGAGGCATTCAAACCGGCCTGAGTACAAACACCCGGTCAGAGTGGCCGTGCCATACCTGTCGACGGTGACCCCCAAGTCCCACCTCCGGCCATCCCTCGCCGGAGATCGAGTGGGCTCAAGCCAGCCCAGCCCGGACAGGAAAACCGTCGCCCACGCCCCGGTCTCGTTGTTCCAGGCCACAACAAATGGACCTGCGGGGCCGGCGGCGATGTTCGGACCGAAAGACCCGACAGGTCCGTCGGCGAGACGGATCGGAGTGCCCCAACCCATACCGGGGACGAACCTACTCGCCATAATCCCGAATTCCGGGTCGTTACCCGGGCTCGTGGGGCCGCGCACCCACGCGGCGATGGCGTCTCCCGCGTTCGACGCCGCCACACGCAGCGAGTGCACGTGGTTCGAGCCCGCCTCGAGGAGCGATGGCGTGCCCCAACCGGTTTCCGGAACGAACTCGGCTGCCCACACGGTGCTCTCGAAGGGATTAGACGTGTCATCGCGCCACACGACGACCGCACGTCCCGAAGAGGCGAAGACGTCTGCGACGTTGGCCAAGCCCGGAGTCGAGCGTGACCGTGGAATCCCCCAACCGGCCCAGGGACGGAATGAGTTCGCCCACAGGTCGCCGCCCATAGTCCACACCGAGATTACGGTTCCTGTGGAATCGGCTACCAGGCGCGGGGAGGGCCAGAACTCCGGGGGCGGATCGCCGTCGCCAATCCGTTCCGGGGTCCCCCATCCCCACCCCGGCACGTAACGGTTCGCCCAGATTGTCGTCAGGTTTCCTCCCACGACCCCCCACACGGCGATCGCGTTACCCATGGGATCGAATACGACTTGGGGATCGAATGCGTCGCCCACATCGCTTCTTTCGACGAGCGTGGGAGGACCCCACACTCCGGTCAGCTCGTCCGCGCGTGCCGGAGTTGCGAACCCTCCGAACGCGAAGACGATCAAGACACCGAACGCACCTGCGACCAGGATTCGCCCCACGTCAATCGCCCCCCGCCGTACCCTCGTGCACGCGGACCCGCCCGCGGTGTCGTGGCATGGTTGCACGGGTAAGCACACAGGCTGTACAAGGGTATTGCGAAGGACCTCCTGTGACATTCCTACGCCCAGGCCCGAACTTTCCTTTCATCACGACGGCCTCGGTGACCTCCAGGACGAAGATGAGGAGGAAGAACCACGGGAGGATCGCGAAGAGGAAGTTGCTTGCCCAGAACCCGGCGGGTCGCCTCAGGGACGTCAGGACCACGAGGACGGTCGTCACCGCGAGAACGACGACTAAGTGGAAAGGTAGGTCCGCTTCCTGATGTCGAACATCCCGTCGTACCTGACCCGGACCTCGTCCGAACGCCCCCGCGCGGGCAGCCCTAACCACCCCGGGATCATGCGGCCCCACGTTCGAGCTTTCGGTCGGGCGAAGCGGATAGGCTTAAGACCCCACTGACTACTCACGTTCCGGACAGGGGAGCGGGGTTGCCCACTGCCCAAGCGGCCTTCGAGGGGAGCGCCGCCGGGGGCGCGATGACACAAGTTCCCGGCATTTCTCCATGTACTGGGCGGGACGCTCAACCGCCCTGAGGCCCGCCCTCGAGCGCCTGCGTCAGCTTCGCCTGGAGCTGCTCGTACCGCTCGCCGAGCGACTTCTCCTGCTTCTTGATCGTGTTGACCCGGATCCCCAGGGTCTCCTTCTGCTCTTCGAGTTCCTTGCCCAGTCCCTTGCGGTCCTCGATGCGGATCAGCAGGGACCCCGTGCTCTGGTACACGGGCACGTCGGGCCCCACCTTCGCGAGGTCCTCCAGGGTGCCCTCGACCTCCCGCAACTTCGCTTCGAGCTGGAGCCGCTGCGTGGCGAGCACCTGGAGCTGCTGTTGGAGCTGCTGGAACTGAGCGATCTGGTTCTGCACCTGAGGCGGCAACTCCTTCACGGCATCACCGCCGCGCGCGCGTCCATCGCGACCTGGGCCCACCGCAGGTACGAGTTCAGCGCGGCCCGCAACGCAGCCGTGTCCTCCGCCTCCACCACGATTTCCGCGATGGCTCCCTCACCGCGCACCGTCACGCGCGATCGAGGGATCTCCCGGCCCGCCTCCGGTCCGAGGGACGCGCGAAGAACCTCCGCCTCTGGGCCTCGAAAGGTCACGACCGCGCGCATGGCTACCGCGCCTTCACGACTTTCTTGACGTTCGGCCGCTCCTTGAAGAAGATCTTGGAGCCGCACCGCTCGCACTGGATTCCGACGGTGTTGATGTTCGTGCGGATCGGCTCCTTGCAGACGCCGCACTTGTACATCAGGGGGCCTCCGGCTCCGGGGGCGCCTCGGTCTCGGTCGCGGTCGCGGGGACCTCGCCACGGATCCCGGTCGTGACGATGGGGCGGTACGCGCCGCCCGCGAACACGAGCCCGCACCGGCGGCACGCCCACACGCCCGTGCCGCGGCGCTTCACGGAATACGCCATGCACCGGGGGCACTGGTGCCGCTTCCGCTGCTCGACCTCGACCTCCAAGATGCGGCGGCGGATCCGGACCCCGTACCGGGAGGCGAACCGGCCCACGGACTTGACCTTCTTCGTGCGGCGACTCATGCGCGGACAATCCCCCGAATCTCGTTCCCCAGCCGGCGGGCGGTCGAGATGACGTAGCGGACCTCGTCGTACGAAAAGCTGCCAGTTAGGCCTTTCTGCATCGCGCGGACGTCTCCGTTCTCATCCGTCGCGACCGTGAGCCGCGCGTCCGCGATCCGCTCCTCGTCCAGGGCCGGGTCGAACACGATCGTATTCCGGATCTTGGCGGCGGTGATGGAGATCGGCCAATGGTCGACCGGCAACGGCCGGTCCGGCACCCCGAGCTTCGCGCCGCGCATCGTCGCGCAGCTGAGCGCGGCGAGCGTCCCGTACGATGCGGCGTCGAACAGGTTCCCATCGTAGTCGAGGGCGTGGATGTCGATGAACAGGACCCACACCTTCTCCCCCGGCGTGATCACAAGCTTGCTCATGTCCACGGTCTTCGTCTCCCGGATGCCGCGGTCCACCACCCGGGCGATCTCGATCGCGGTCGGGCTCGGCGGCCCGGACTCGAACGTCGGCGAGGCGAGGGGCACGAGCTCCGCGCTCGTCGTGAGGACGCCGCTCGTGGGCGTGTCCGGGTACGGTTCCCCGATGCCAATCTTCACGCCCACGAGGACGTCCGTGTTCCCGAGCCTCACGCGCGCAGAACCCTCGGCGGTCTTGATGTAGTTCTTCTCGATCGTGAGCTTCCGCGTCTCCTCCGGCCCCCTCCCGTCCGCGCGGCGGCCCGATGCGACGAGCTTGACGATATGCTCCCGCATCAGCTCGGAGACCACCTCCGAACTCATGGGCTCACCTCCGATGCGTCGTCCTCGTCGAGGGCGGTCACGGCGTACCTCCGCCGGAGCGCGTCCTTCTGCATCTCGTAGATCTTGGATGTCGCGCCCATGGAGAGCTTCATCGCGCGGTCGAACTCGTCCTCCGTGAGGTGACCGTCCATCTGCAGAAGGACAATCTCGCCCGTTCGCGGGACGACCGCCATGGGACAGTCCGCGTCCCCGAAGTTGTCCTCCTCCTTGTTCAGGTCGAGCGCGATCTGCCCCGCGATCTTCCCGGAGGCGCACGATGCGATGAGGTCCCGCATCGGGATCCCCGCGTCCGCGAGGGCGACGCTCGCGGCGGTGATCCCCGCGCATCGCGTCCCCGCATCCGCCTGGAGAACCTCGATGAAGATGTCCACGCTCGTCCTCGGGAATTGCTCGCGGAAGACGACGTTGGCGAACGCCTCGCTCGTCACCTTGGAGATCTCGACGGAACGCCGGTCGGGCCCGGGCCGCTTCCGGTCGGACACGCTGAACGGGGCCATGTTGTACCGGCACTGCACGAGGGCGCGGGTGGGATCCTGCAGGTGTCTGGGATGTGCCTCCCGGGGACCGTACACCGCCGCCAGGACCCGGTTGTCACCCCACTCCACGTACGCGGATCCGTCCGCTCGCTTCAGCACCCCTGCCTCAATCTTGATCGGTCGCAGCGCGTCGAGCGACCGCCCGTCGATCCGCCGCCCGTTCTCGTCCACGAGCCGGATCTCCTTCTCGAAATGCTCGATGTCTTCCATGATCACGCCCCCCGCTTCCCGTACGCCCCCTCTAGGTACCCCTTCACGGACTCCGTGAGGCCGATCGCCTGCGCGTGCTCATCAATCATACGGATCGCTTGGATCGCGTGGACCATGTCGTTCATCTCGCCGTCAATCCACACACGTCCGTTCTGTCCCACGAACGCCTGGCATCGCGTGAAGTCCTTGATCATCGTGATCATCGAGCCGCCCTTGCCAATCAGTCGGGGCACCTTGCTGTGGCCGATCTCCACGATGTGCCCGCCGGACAGGCGGCGCCCACCGCGGTCCCGCATCGTAACCTGCACGCGCTTCGTCTCGTCGACCGACAACACTTTGACGAGGCAGGCGTCGCCGATGATCATGAATTTCGAGGTCTCGCCGAACTCGACCCGCCAGGGGGACTCCGTCGCGTGGAGCGGCGCAGGATACGGGGCGTTCAGGTCGATGAGCCAGTGGCTCGGCCCGAGGTCTACGACTTGGCCGACGACCTCGTCGTCCGGCTGCGGGAAGTACCGTCCGCCGAGGGGGATGATGTCCACGAATCCCTCGTGCTCCGTACGGATGCCCAGGAAGGCCGCAAGGACCTTCCCGCCGTCCACGTACGTGCCGTGCCCCGGTTTCAGGCCGTGGGTATCGACGATCTCTCCCGGAATGACGACTTGACGTCGGGGCTCAGAACTCTCCATGGAATCATCTCTGTCACGCTGTGGCGCCCTCCAAATCGCAGACCCTACTTGAGCGTTTGGGTGGGCGGCTGTCGGAGACCGAGGTGAGGAGACTGGGTCCGCCGGGCTTCAGAACCTCTGGTCGGCCTTCAGAATCTTCGTCTCGACGTTCCCCTTCGTCTTCGCGTTCAGCCGCTCCAGGAAATCCGTCTGCATCCCCGCGGGCATCTCGACCACGCCGATCCACGACCCGCTTCCCTGCCACTCCTCCCGCAGGATCGTCCCAAACGACCGGATGTCCGAGAAGCACTTGGCGGCGTCCTCGGCGGACAGCTTCACGGCGATCCGAGTCTTCTCGAACCGGATGGGGATCAGGGGTCGCAGCGCATCGAGGACCTCCTTGACCTGCTCCTCGATCGGATCGAACGGATCGACGTGGACCTTCGCCTCCTCCATCGCAATCTCGATTCGCTGCGGCGGATGCGGAGTCCCCGTCTGGGGATTGATCGCGTTCGCGGCGATGTACTGAACGACCTGGCGCCGCTTTTGGTCCTGCATCTGTCGCCGCTGCTCCGTCGTGAGCTGGATCTCGCCCTTGAGCACGAGGATCCTGGCGACCGCGACGGGATCGTCCGTCTCGAAGAACTCCTTCATCTTCTCCGTCGACGCCCTCGAGCCCTTATGGGCATCGCGAAAGATCTCGTCGATCGCGAGATTCGCGAGCAGGTCGACGTCCTTCCCGTCGCGGAGCCTCTGCACGGCATCCGGCTTGACGAGAACCTCGAACCGCTCCCCCGACTTCTCGTACCGGGCGATCACGAACTGCTTGAACAGGTCGTCCGTGCGATCCGTGCGCAGCTCCTTCGCCATGTCCTCGCCTAGGAGGCTCCCGGCAACCTCCGCATGTAGCCGAGGATTTCCTCCTCCGCGAGGCGCCGGAACCTCTGGCCCTCGGTCACGACACCGACCTCGATCGCCTTCGCGTCGAGCTTCTCCTCGCTCGACTTCTGGAGCGCCTCGAGGCCGAGGAGGAGCGCGTCGTCCTGGGGCATGCCGTCCTGGAACTTTTCTTCGAACATCTCCATGACCGTGTTCCGTCCCGCGCCGATGCTCCCCGCCTTGTAGGAGACCAGTGCGCCGCTCGGGTCTGTCTCGAACAGGTGAATGCCCGCGTCGTCGACGCCGCCGACGAGCAGCGCCGTCCCGAAGGGGCGGACCCCGCCATACTGCGTATAGTTCTGCTTGAAGTCGCAAATCCGCTTCACGAGGAGGTCGACGCCCATCTTCTCGCTGTACGTGACCTTGTTGATCTGAGCGATGAGTCGCGCATAGTCCACGAGAACGCGTGCGTCCGCGACGAGGCCGGATGTGGCGCACCCGATGTGCTCGTCGATCTGGAAGATCTTCTCGATGGAAGAGGTCTCGACGAGACGGCTGCCGATCTTCTTGTCCGCCATCAGGACGATTCCGTTCTTGAACTTCAGCCCCGCCGTCGTGTTCCCGCGAGTCACCGCCACACGCGCGTATTCGACTTGGAACAGACGACCGTCCGGGGAGAATACCGTGATGGCGCGGTCATACGCCATTTGTCCGGGTTGCATATCGCTGCCTCCCGCCGACGAAGTGGAGGGTCGCTTATAAAGTTACTTAGGTTGCTCTCGCCGCACGTCATGGGGAGGCAGGTACTTCGCGCGCGCCCTGCGAATCGTCCCGCTGGTGCCGGTGGTGCGGACCATCGCCCCGCCGATGCGGAGCGCGTTCAGAAAGGCGATCGTCGCGTCCTTCTTTGTGTGCGGGCAACGGACGAGGCCCCGGGCCCCGTCATACTCGATGAGGGTGAGCGCCGCGGGACCGTCACGCAGCGCGGCCGCTATGCGCGCCCTTCCGACGGGAGGCGAAACGAGGAATGCGACGTACCGATTTCGCCCGACCCGATCGCGAACGACCACGGTACGGCGCATCCGCTCGTTGCACTAGAGCCTTGCGACCGGAGGCGGCTTCAGCGAACCTCGTCGATGTCCTGCGACGCAATCGGCGCGTGGCTGTACTCCTTGCCGAGGAGCGCCTTGCTCTTCACCCCTGTAATACAGAGCAGAACGTGGACGGTCTTTTCCAGGTCTGGCTCGACGGAACAGCCCCAGATGAGCCTTGCCTCGCGGTTCACCTTCTCGCCCACCATCTCCGCTGCCTTCTGCGCCTCGCTGATCGTCAGGTCCGGTCCGCCGACGACGCGGACGAGGACCCCGCGCGCGTGCGTGAGGTCGACCTCGCCCAGGAGCGGGGACTCGAGCGCCTCGTTAAGGGCGTACTCGACCCGGTCCCGGTCGGCGTCGGACTCGCCGAGCCCGATCATCGCAACACCGCCACCCTTCATGATCGTCATGAGGTCCGCGTAGTCCAGGTTCACGAGGCCCGGCTTCGTGATGATCTCCGTCATCCCCTTGATGGACTGCATCAGGATCTCGTCCGCGACCTTGAACGCCGCATCGATTGGCAGGCGTGGGACGAGCTCGAGGAGTCGGTCATTGTATATCACGATCGTCGTGTCGCAGAACCGCCGGAGGCGGTCGAGCCCGGCCTCGGCGTTCTCCATGCGGATCTTGCCCTCCGCCTTGAACGGCATCGTGACGATGCCCATGACGAGGGCGCCCGCGTCCCTGCCCAGCTTCGCCACGTATTGCGCGGCGCCCGTGCCCGTGCCGCCGCCCATGCCCGCAGTGACAAAGACGATGTGTGCGCCCTGCATGAAGCCGCGGATGTCGTCCTCGCTCTCCTTGGCGGCCTGCTCGCCAACCTCCGGAAGCGCGCCGGCCCCGAGCCCTTTTGTGAGGCGCTTCCCGATCAGGATTTTCTTCGGCGCGTGCACGGCGAGGAGATGCTTCGCATCCGTGTTGATCGCACACAGCTGGGCGCCCTGGACGCCCGCCTCGCTGCAGCGGTTGATCGTGTTCGAGCCGCCGCCGCCGCACCCGATGATCTTGATGCTCACGTTGAGCGAGTCGACGATCTTCTGGATCTCGTCGTCGTCACCCGACTCTACGTGCGCCCTCTGCGGTGCCGGCTCTTCCTTCGCCTTCGCTTCCTCATGACGCGCCAAAGCTTCGCTTACAATGGATTTCATTCGGTGATCCCATCCCGAAGGTCCTGACGGGCGGGCGCATCGGACTTGGCGTATTTAAAAGTAGTCATACATACGTCAGACACATCCCGCACGGCGGTCTGCCGGGGCTCGGACGTCACGGGAGGAGTCCGTCGGTGTCGCGTGCCCTCACGATTCCATACCCGTACCGGTCGTCGTGGGACACTTCCGTCCCCGAGCAACCGCACGCGGCCCGCATCAACGACATCTTGAATGCCCCCAGGAGAGTGCTCTCGTGGCGGAAGGCGGGGTGCTCTTCCAACAGGAGTGCGATGATGCCTGCGACGAGCGCAGAGGCGGGACTGGTCCCGCTCACGTACCCATACCTCGCGTTCGGCAGGATCGTGGAAATCGAGACGCCGGGGGCGACCAGCTCTGGCTTCTTGTTCGGGTCGACGGTCGGGAACGGCGGGAACACCCCGTTGTTCCCTCGGGACGACCACGGCGCGATCGACCCCTGGATGTTCACCGCCCCGACCGCGATGACCCGGGGAACGGACGCGGGGCTCTCCACGTCGCCGTCGTCGCGCTGTCCGTCGTTCCCCGCCGCTCCCACGACGATCACCCCGCGGTCCATCGCAGCATTCACGGCGTCCTCCGTGTCGCTCCCGAGGAAGGGATGGGACTCACCGCCGAGAGAAAGTGAGATCACGTCGGCGCCATCCGCGAGGTCCCCGTCGCCGTTCGGGTCCAGACAGAAGGAGATGGAGCGGGAGACATCCAGGTCGGTCCCCGAGCCACTCCCTCCGATCGCTTTCACGGAAATCAGGGACGCGCCCGGGGCAATCCCGGGAAGGCGGCCGCGGGCGAAGATGATCCCAGCCATCGCGGTCCCGTGGCCCTCGTCGTCGTACGGGGTCGGCCGTCCGTTGACGAAATCCCTCCAGGCAGCGAGGTGCACGCCCTGGAGCTCCGGATGGGTGGCGTCCACGCCCGTGTCTACGATGCAGACGGTCACCCCCGCTCCTGTGAGAGATCGACCATGGAGCGCGGAGACCTGGGTCATGTCGAGCGCCCAGACCGACGGCTCGATCGAGGCGAATGGTCCGGATTCCGTGACGAACCAGAACACGGTGAGGGTCGCAAGCGTCAACACGACGGCGAGCACGCATGCGAGGCCGAGTCGCCACGGGCGGGTCCGGCGTCGCCAGCCGGGCGGTGGACGGGAGGCGTCCGGCGGTGGCGGTGGAACCGCGACCACGGGTGGACTAGGGAACGGTCGGAGAAAAACGTTCCCCACACCGCGTCTAGGATCCGGCCTGTCCTTTGACCCCTTTCATCCCCTTGCTTCCCCAGCGGCTGATGAGGATGATCAGAAGGATCATGAAGACAGACACGACGAGCGCCGTGACCATGAAGATCCCCCAGCCTCCCCAGTTCCCTATCGCCGATTGCGTGGTCAGGCTCACGCCCGCGACGGCGAACCCCCCGAGCACGACCTGGCTCCAGACCAGGCCAATCACGAACCCGAAGGCGGTGCCCAGGGAACTCGCAATCGTCTTCCGCACCTCCGCGACCGACAGCTTCCGTTCATCCTCTGTCATGGGCCAACCGACCGGGCCACACGGGTCGGTCTCTTAACCGCTACGGCGGAGGCGGCGGGAGCCCATGGATGACGACCCCCTGCTGGGTGACCTCCATCGGGTGAATCATCTCTTCGTGGGCGCTGCCCTTGTACTTCTCGATGGACACGAACCTGCGGATGCCGGAGTCGTCCCGGACCCGGTGGAGCCGAATCTCTCCCCGCGAGAGGAACGACTCGGGGGGGACGTCGAGCTCACCGGCCGTCTCCACCGCAAGCAGGGCGGTCACCTTCTCTTCCGTGAGGAACCGCATGAAGCTCTGCGTGGAGACGTCCTCCTCGAACTCCCTCATGCAGAAGTACCGGAGCCCGGTCATCGAATCGATTGCGATGCGTGCGTACTGCCGCTTGCGTAGGAGGGACTTCAGGAGAGGCTGAAGGGAATGGACGGTGACCTCGTGGCTCTCGACCTCGGGCGTCTTCCGGATCCGCTCGGGGATGTCGCGCATCCTTACGGGCTCCTGCTCGTCGCTGATCTCCACGATGGGCGTGGGCTCGAAGCGGCGGATGTCCGAGTTCGCGTCGAGGACGTCGATGTCGCCGATGTCCCGACGGAAGTTGCGCATGTTCGCCCGAATCTCGTTCGGCGGCTCGTCGAGCGCGACGATCAGAGCACGCTCCCCGCCCGCGATCCCCTCGAGCAAGAACTGCATGATCATCGTCGTCTTCCCGGATCCGAGGGGGCCCGAGACGATGTACGGCCGGTTCGGGATCAGCCCTCCGTGCAGCATCCTATCGAGGCCGGGCACCCCCGTCGGGATCTTCATGCCTTCTTCGCCCCCGCGCGCCGGGCGGCATCGTGGAGCCGCATCTCCTCCGTGAGGCGGGTCTTCGCGGTGACGAGGTGGCGGACCGCCTCCTCGAACCGCTTACGGTTCAAGGCGACGACCCCGCGAAGGAGAGCCGCCTCCGCTTCCCCGGTCTGCCCGCCAACCCTCCGAACCGCCTCCACGGAAGCGAGCACGTCGTCCACGCGCGCGTTCACTTCCTCCGCGGCCTGGGACTCCAGGAACGGTCGGTCGATGGAGCGGGTGAGCTCGCCTCGGGCCGTAACGGTGGCGTTGGGGAACACCGTCATCCCCTGCGGGCCAATCGTCATGGGGCGGAGGCGCTCGTCGAACTCCGTGCCCCGCATCCGCTCGATGGAGATCGCCCTCCTCATGGTATTGCCGTCAATCCACTTATGAAGAAAGATCTCCCCGCGCGAGAGGAGGAACTCCGATTCCAAGACACCCGGGGTGATGGGGCTCGACACAAGCAGGGTCGTCACCTCCAGCTCGGAGAGGAACCGCATGAACGACTGGACGAGCACGCGCGCGTCCTCCCCGCGGAGGGAGAACCGCTTCAGCGCGGTCATCGAGTCGATCACGATTCGAGAGTAATGCGCCTTCGTGCGCTCCACGAGATCGCGCGAGGACTGCTTGATCATCTTCTGCACGGAGTGGATCGTGACCTCCATCGTGCGGAGCTGGGTGCTCTTTCGAACGTCCTGGACCTTGTCCATCCTCCGGACGTCGAGGGTGGTCCCGACGTCAATCACGTTCTTCTTCTTGTGCGACTTGATGTCGGGCGTCGCATCGAGCGCCGTGAGCGAGTCCAGGTTCCAGCCGAAGGCCGCCATGTTCGCCTTGATCTCGTGCGGGGGCTCGTCGAGCGCGACGAGCAGGCACGCCTCCCCCCTCCGCAGGCCGTCCACGAGGAACTGCGACCCGAGAATGGACTTCCCGCTGCCGAGGGGACCGTTAAGGATGTACGGCCGTCCCGGGGGCAGGCCCCCGCGGAGCATCTTGTCGAGGCCGTCCACTCCCGTCGAAACCCGTTCCATGAGCGATTTGCCTCGGCGGCCTCAATGGAGTCTGCTCACCGGATATTAACCTTCTGACCCGGTTTTCGCGGACGCGGTCTCCGGCCGCGGATAGCGGGGCCAGGATTTGAACCTGGGGTCTCCGGGTTATGAGCCCGACGGGATCTCCTAGCTACCCCACCCCGCTGCCCCGGAGACAGAGGTGGGTTCGCAATAAACCTATCGCGGTTCAGAAGAGCTTCCGGAGGCGAAGCACGTCCTCGAGCGAAGCCTTGATCTTCAGCTTCTGCGTCGCGTAGGCCTTCATCGGCCCCATCTCCTTCCTGAGCAGGGCCGTCAGGGTGGCTGCGTCGCTGAGGATCGTCACGTCCGGGGCCTCCACGGGGCCTTCGCCGACGGGACCGATTCGCTTGTCCTTCAGCACGAAGTGGAACTTCGACCCGTCACGGAGGTCGACGAGGACCGTTCGTTCGACGCCCTCGAGCTCCCGCTGCAGCTTCTCGTCCGTTTCCGCCCTCGCATTGAACTTCTGGACGGCGCCCTCGATGAGGTCTTTCATGGACTTTTCTCCGGGAATTCCTCGATCTTGTGCGTGTTCGCCGCGCTCAGCAGCCGGCGTGCCGTGTCCCACGACGCTCGCGTGTGCGGTGGCAACCCCCCGTGCTCTCGGACCCACGCCTCGAGGAACGCGATCGTCTCCGCGTCGTGAGAGTAACCACTTCCGATTCTCTTGCCGATCTCCGACTCGATCCTCTTCATCTCCGCATCGCGCCGCACCTTCGCGAGGATGCTCGCCGCGGAAACGACGGGAAAGAGGTCGTCCGCCCCGTGCTTGCTTACGAGGTCGACCTCGAATGGGAGGGCGCGCAGGATCGCCTTCTTGAATTCGTGCTCGTCGACGTCCGCGCTGTCCACGTAGGCGACCTCAGGATGGACTCGTTCAATCACCGACGCGAAGAGCCTCGCTTCGTAGTCGTTCAACGTCATCTCCTTCCGCATCGTGTCGATGTCCTCCGCGGGGACCACGATCAGCTCGAACTGGCACACCTTCTCGATCTCCGGCACCAGGGCCTCCCTCCGCTCCGGGGAGAGCTTCTTCGAGTCGCGGACGTTCAGCTGCCGCAGCGGCACGTCGGACACGCAAGCCACCGCGCAGACGACCAAGGGGCCGAGGACGGGCCCCCGGCCTGCCTCATCAACGCCGCAGATCAGGGAATCACCCGAATAGTTCCGTGGCGACTTCCGTGGCTCGAGCCACAACCTCGGCCTCGTTGACTCCGAGAATGCAGCCGTCCCCAACTCGAATGACACCGTCCACGATCGTTGCCCGGATGTCGCTTCCCCGGCACGCGTAAACGAGAGAGCTGCATAGGGTCGCGGCATAAAAAGGCGTCGCATGGGCCGCATTCAGGTCGACGACTGCGAGATCCGCGCGCTTCCCGGCCTCGACGGAGCCGAGATCGCGATCTACGCCGAGGACACGAGCGGCGTCGATCGTTGCCAGATCGAGGACCTTCTGGGCGGGCATGACGGACGCGTCCCAGCGACTCGACTTGTGGAGGAGCGCGCACACCTTCATGTCGGAGAACATGTCCAGGCCGTTGTTCGAGATGGGCGAGTCCGTGCCAAGGCCCACGGCCACGCGGGCATCCATGAGCTCGGGAATGGGCGCCACGCCGCCGGAGGCGAGTTTCATGTTCGACACGGGGCAGTGGGCGACGGATACCCCACGCCGCGCGAGCGTCCGGATCTCGTTAATCGTGACCCAAACGCAGTGCGCGGCGGAAAGCCGCGGCTCTAAAAAGCCGATCGCGTCCAGCCACTCGACGGGACGCTTCCCGGTCCTCTGCTCGTGCTCGTACACCTCGCTCCGAGTCTCTGAGAGGTGGGTGTGCATCCTCACATCCTCCCGTTCCGCAACGTCCTTGGCGGCGAGGAATGTCTCCTCCGAGCACGCATACACTCCCTGCAGGCCCACCATCGGCGTCACGAGGCGTTGTCCCCGGTGTTTCTCCACGAAATGCTCCGCATTCCTCACCGGACTTCCGCGCTGCGTCGTGACCCCCGGATCCAGCACGGTCCACGCGAGGAACCCTCGAATGCCCGCCTCCCGCACGGCGCGTGCAACCTCGTCCTCCCAGTAGAAGAGGTCCACGAAACTCGTCGTGCCCGCCTTCAGCATCTCAATGCAACCGAGGAGTGCGCCGATTTGAACATCCCTCCTCGTGAACTTCGCGTCGGCCGCGAAGGCGACCTCGAGCATCTTCTCGAGCGGGACGTCGTCCGCGCGCCCGCGGAGCAACGTGTTCGCAACGTGGCAGTGGGTGTTAATCAGGCCCGGGAGGACCGCACAGCCGAGGCAGTCGATCTCCTCGTCCGCCCCTCCCTTCACCGCCCCCACGGTTGCGATCCTACCGTCTTGGACGAGGACGTCTCCACGGATGACGTCGCGTTGCGGATTCTGTGTGACGACCCACCCGCCCTTCAAGAGGATGGAGGACACGGGGGCGTCGAAGGGGGAGGCCGGGATAACCCTATCGAGGCCCGTCCCCCGTGTAAAGTCCCGAAACAAGTTCCTTGGAGCGGAGGCACGATGGCGGGACATGCGGACGCTGACGAGAGAAGAGACCGCGGAACTCGCGCGTCGGGCCACGTCTCCATGGAGGGAGGCGTCGATCTATGCGCTCGCGAGGACGTACGGGGTCACGGACCGGTGGGTCCGGGAGCTCCGGCGCCGGTTCCTGGCGGGCGA
>Ga0209521_10001218_pt1 | contig 20830 bp, 24 predicted proteins | sample Rifsed19ft4_FD_184016 | JGI IMG/M metagenome (GOLD analysis project Ga0209521, IMG submission 184016) | Soil microbial communities from Rifle, Colorado, USA - sediment 19ft 4 (version 2) | ecosystem: Environmental > Terrestrial > Deep subsurface > Rock core/Sediment | place: Rifle, Colorado...
GTCCCCCAGGTCGTCGCTGATATGCACGACGCCGTTGTCATCCATCCACTCATACAAATAACGCTGGATCTTTTCCTGGTCTTCCTGCTGGGTCGCCGTCTGCGCCAAGGCTAAGCCGGCAGCGATCAGGAGGGAGAAAAAAGAAACAATGATAGCATGACGTTTCACACCGGCTCCCTTCACTCGCGCTGCCGCACCATGATCGTACACACAGCGTATGCGGCAATGCCCTCGCCTCTGCCGGTAAAACCGAGCCCCTCGGTCGTCGTGGCTTTTACGTTGATCGCCGATTCCTCGACCTGGACCGCGGACGCCATATGAAAAATCATCTTCGGTATATGGGGCGCCATCTTCGGCCTCTCGGCCACAATAGTGGCATCAATATTATTGACCGTGAACTTTTTCTCTTTCAGGAGGCGCGACACGTCGGCGAGAAGCATGAGGCTGGAAATTCCTTTGAACTGCTTATCGGAATCAGGAAAGTGTTTGCCGATGTCACCGAGGCCCGCGGCGCCAAGCAGCGCGTCGCAGACCGCGTGGATGAGCACATCGGCATCGGAGTGCCCGAGCAGACCCTTCTCATTCGGGATGTCCACCCCGCCGATGATAAGCTTCCGTCCCTCGACGAGGCGGTGAACATCATAGCCTGTGCCTATTCTCATCGTCACCTTCTCTTGAGAATTTCCTCCGCGAGCAGAAGGTCTTCGGAGGTGGTGATCTTGATGTTTTCGTAGCTCCCCATGATCACCCGCACCTTGATGCCCGCCCGCTCAACGAGCGTCGCGTCATCGGTGCCGTATATTTTATGCGCGTACGACTCGTCATAGACGCGCCTGAGCGTCTTTACGGGAAAGGCCTGGGGCGTCTGTATGGCCCACAGCCTGCTCCGGTCGAGCGTAGCGCGCACAATGCCGTCGGCTCCCACCTCTTTTACCGTGTCTTTGAGCGGCACCCCCACGGCCACGCACTCCCCCTTGCCGGCCAGCTCGGCGGTCTCTTCAATCATCTCATGCGTTACGAACGGCCTCACCCCGTCGTGCACGAGCACAATGGCCGTGTCCATCTCGATCTTCTGAAGACCGTTATACACGGAGTCCTGCCGCTCCTTGCCGCCGACAACAAGGGTCTTCACCTTGGTGATATGATAATGTTCAATGATGTCCGCAAGGCAGGTCTCCATGTCTTCTTCAGAGAGGATAGGGATGATCTCATCGACCACGGAGGCGCGCTGGAACGCGAGGAGCGTATGCGCCAGCATGGGCCTGTCGCCGAGCGGCAAGAACTGTTTTGCCACCGCCCTGCCCATTCTCTTGCCCATACCTGCCGCCGGTATGAGTACGGTTACTTTGGACATAAAACCTCAATGCAAGCTGCAAAATGAATCGGCCTTTTCATTTTTCATTCTTCATTCTGCATTCTTCATTTTGCCTTTTGCATTCATCAATATTCTATTCTTTCTTGAAGCTTTTTACTACTATTTTAAAACGCTTGGCGGCCGCCGCTTCCATGTTGAGCGTGACGCGCATCTGGAACTGTTCCTCCTTTTCTTTCGTCACGACACCGAAAGGCAGGATGATCTGTCCCTCCTCCACGAACGGTTTCCCCAGGTCCACCCGGACCCCGGCATCTACGGCCTTCTCAAGGGCGGCCATCTCCGGCCTGGCTTCCGCCATCGGCGCCCCCGGTATCGAAGGCTCCGGGGGAGGAGACTCTTTCTGCGGCTCTCTCTCCCGCTGCTCGCTCTTTGTCATGATATCGCCGAGCGCAAGGTTGTGGCGGTCAGGAAACTTCTGCATGTCCTGGAGCACAAGCTTGGATATGGAGGTAAAGGTCTTGAGCACGCCGTCGCCGCTCCTTGCAACGGCCTCGAAGCACGGGACGTCGCGCGGATTCAGGGCTTCGTTCAGCTCCTCAACGGAAAACACATCCGGCAGGTCCCGCTTGTTGTACTGGATCACCATCGGAAAGGTATCAATATCTATCTCCTGCTCCAGAAGATTGTCGCGGAGGTTCGAGATGCTCTCAAGGTTTGCGTCCGCCATCGCCCGCTGCGAGTCGGCGACAAAGATGACCCCGTCCGACCCTTTCAGCACAAGCTTGCGCGTGGCGTTGTAAAACACCTGGCCCGGCACGGTGTACAGGTGAAACCGTACTTTATAATTTTTGATAGTGCCGAGTTCGACCGGCAGAAAATCGAAGAACAGCGTCCTGTCCGTCTCCGTTGCGAGAGAGATGAGCTTGCCGCGCTGGGTGGGGGCGATGCGGTGATAGATGAAGTGGATGTTCGTCGTTTTGCCCGAGAGGCCGGGGCCATAGTAAACGATCTTTGCGTTGATCTCTCTGGTCGTGTGATTTACAAGCGCCATGCGGTTATCATTGCATAAAAAGAATAGTATGTCAATATGGCTCGATTATTTAGGGGCATGAAAGGTCGAAGGCGATCGACCCGGGACACCGAGGAGATTCTCATCGCTCACGTTTCGAGCTTGATGATCCCTTTCGAGATGGCAAACTTGACAAGCGCCGTACGGGAATGCATATCGAGTTTTTCCGAAATATTTGTCTGGTGAGCAATGACCGTCTTGGCGCTGATATTGAGAAGGCTCGCGATCTCCTTGTGGCTGTGGCCCTCTGCTATCAGCTTCAGCACCTGTTTTTCCCGGTCGGTCAGCTTTTCGTACAGATCTTCTTCTTCAACCGCTTTATGGTGTTTGCCGAGATAACCGTCGACGACCTCCGACGCGATCGAAGAGAACAGATAGAACTCCCCCCGGTTGACGGCCCGAATAGCGTTTACCAGCTCGCTCCCGACCGCCTTCTTCAGCATATATCCTGAGACGCCTGCCTTAAGAAAACGAGAGATATACTCCCGATCATCATATTGAGTAAGGACGATTATCTTTATGTTCGGCGCTGTTTTCTTCAGCTCCACCGTCGCCTCAAGTCCGCCGAGTTTTGGCATGCCGATGTCCATGAGGATGACGTCGGGTTTGAATTTATGGGCGCGTTCGATGGCCTCGATCCCGTCAGACGCCTCGCAGACCACTTCAATGTCATCGCATAACTTCAGAAATGCGGCGATCCCTTCCCTCACCAGCGCATGGTCATCTGCGATCAACACGCGTATCTTAGACATGCTCCACCTGGTCCTTCAACGGAACCTGTATGCACACTCTCGTCCCTTCGCCCGGCACCGAGTAAACCTGCAATATCCCGTTAACGAGTGAGGCCCTTTCCTTCATTCCCGTGATTCCCAGGCCTCTGCCTCCCTCAATGGGATGCTTCATTAATTCATCGACATCGAATCCATCGCCGTCGTCCTCTATGATAATTAATAAATAATTATCTCCGGCGTCAAAGGTTACAATAACGCTTTCCGCATTTGCATGGCGCGCGATGTTGATAATCGCCTCCTGAAGTACCCTGAAAATCGTGATTTCCACCTTGGGAGGCAGCCTCATCTTGAGGGGCGATTCAACGTCCAGATAATAACGGATCCCCTTTTCGTGAAGATGATTCGTCAACAGCCACATGATGGCGGCATCCAAACCAAGATCATCAAGGATGGAAGGCCGCAGATCCTTGATAACGAGATGGATATTGTCGATGGTTTCCATCGCGATCTTCCTCATCTCGTCTATTTTCCCCACGGTAACGCGTTCAGGGTGCAGTCTGCATATGTCCAGCTTTATTAAAAAAGCTGATGTGTCCTGAAGTATCGTGTCATGAAGGCCCCGCGCTATCCTTTTTCTCTCCTCTTCCTGCGATGAAATAAGCCTTTTCAGCAGGTCCTCTATCTTCTGCCTGCTTTCCCGTATCTGCTTGGTCCGTATCACGACACGGTTCTCAAGCTCCACGTTCTGATTCTTTATGCTCTCCAGAGACTCCGCGAGCTTTTGCCTCATGTCGTCAAAGCTATTGCTCAGCGTCAATATCTCATCACTTCCCAGATTTCCCACCGGTGTCGAAAGATCGCCCGATGCGATCTTGTTCGTCGAGGCTATTAACGATCTCAGGGGCCTGACGATGTTCAGGCTCATGCCGATGGAAAAAATAATCGAGGTGCCGATGAATATGAACACGAGAAAGAGGAACTTTTTCTCCAGGCCGCTTGCGGGGGCAAAGATATCTTCCTCGGCCTGTCCCACAATGACGCCCCACTTGGCCACGCTGAGCGGAACAAATGCAAGACGGTCGACCGGCCTCTTCACTGCATCAGGATGGGAAAAACCGTGCCGGCATTCCATGATGCCGTCCTTGCCTTCCGTGATCATTTTGCTCAGCGTGGAATCATGGGCATGGTGCTGAAACACACGCAAGGGATTGTCCGAAGCAACGACGATTTCATTCGCGTCGATGATCTCGATATAGCTGTTCGTCTCGATCTTGCCGCTCTGCAGGAGCTCATTCAGAAAACGCTCCGTCGGGCCGAGTATGCCGCCGGCAATGCCGTTGATCCTGCCTTCGCTGTCCCGCAGGGGCATCATCATGAATATGACCTTTTTTCTGAGCGGTTCGATGGTATAAACGTTGGAGATGACCGGCCTCCCGGTCTGGAGCACCTGATTGACGTAGGTGATGTACGTGAGATTCGAGAAATAGTCGACGTGTGGTGGATAGGTCAGCAGTTCATTGCCGTGTTTGTCAAGGAGGAAGACGCCTTCCGTGAACAGGGAGTATTTGTAGACGGTTTCGAGCATCCTTTTCTCGGGCCGCCAGTCATGGTCTTTCAGGTTGAGCTTGCCCGAGAGGGAGATGTCTTTGAGCCGGTAGAGGTTGTTGTTGAGAAAAACCTCGACATAGTTCGAGATGATCCTGGCAAGAGCGAGCCTGCTCTGCAGCGATCGATTGATACTTTCATGGACCGCGAAGTAGCTGATTATTCCGAGCGTGGCCGAGATCAGGATAACGTTAAGAAGTACGGCTATGATTAACTTCTTCTGCATTAAGCTTAACCATACATCAACGGGCCATTTCTGTCAATAACGGATATCCGCTGAACGCAGCGCCGGAGGGGACTGATATGAAGGGAGGGCGATCGTCAGCCTTGCCCGTTCCCTGAATTTTTTTCCTGCGTTTCCGGTCTTCTTTCTGCATATCCCGTGAATATACTCTTGTTCAGAGGAAAAACTTCCGGGCTGAACATGGAGTCGTAGATATGCCAGATGGCCATCAGAAGGAAGATCAGCATGGCCTCGTTCGTGTGGACTGCCTTTGCGGCAGGAATGAATTGCCCGGGAAGGTATTTCGTCGCGGCAACGGGAAACCAGAGGATGAACCCCGTAATGATCTGCTGGATGCCGCCCAGGAGAATAAGCCAGTAGATGAATTTTTCCTTATAACTGTATCTGTCGCACATTACCGGCTGATCGGCCAGACCCAGGTAATATCTGACATTATGCAGGGCGTCCTGGGCGTCCTTCACGGTAATAAGCATGGATGGCTCCCCTTGCCGGAAGACAATCACGCTGAAGTTTGCGAGAATGTGCTGCAGAGCAAGCGCCGTGAAAAACACGCCGGCGACATGGTGGAGGAACCTCACGCTGTCGACCCCCCCCAGGGCGATGATGATGGACTGGGAAATACCGAGGGCGTGGAACTTCTGCGAAAGCCCGGTCACCGCCAGAACAACGAAGAGCGCGATGAGCACAAGGTGCTCGACGATGCGGTATAAGCTGAACCTCCTGATATATTCCACTTTGTCTGACATCTCTCTGTACACCATTAGGATCTCTCCTTACCTGTTCACCAGATAGCGCCAGATGTGCAGAAAGACCTGGAACAGCAGGCCGACCACCATGAGCGGCATCATGATCTTGTAGAACTGTTCAACGATAAAAACCAGGGGAGCGTTCGTCAGGCTCGGCTTGTAGTGGGACAGCCACGCATCGGGGAAATTCTCGGTTGCGTTTCTGTGGCACGTCTGGCACCGCTTCAGCAGCGTCTTTTTCAGCGCCTGGACGCCGGCGCCCGAAACAGCGGCGATCCCGTGTGTGCCGTGGCAGTCCGTGCAGACGGCCATCGGCCGATCAGGCCGGTAGCGCTCCGGCGACTCTTTCTGCTCTTTCTGATAGAGGCCGAGCGTGACGCCGTGAAAGTCGGTGAGATAGGTCTTCACCACCTCGGTGGACAGCCCGTACTTGCCCATGAGAACGGCGTTCGAATGGCACTTGCTGCACGTATCGGGTATGGTGTCGTGGAATTCGGGCAACGAGGGGTCCTTGATGCCGTGGGATGAATGGCAGTCGGTACAGATCGGGACGTCCTTATTATTCTCTTTGAACAGGGCGCCGCCGTGGACGCTCCGCGCGTAAACCTCATAGACCTCGCTGTGGCACGTCTTGCATTTCTGGACGACCGCGAGCCTGTTGTTGCCGAGCGATGAGATCGCGTGCCCGCCGTGGCAGTCGATACACGTGGGCGCCTCCAGTTTCCCCACGCTGAGCATGGCATAGTGAATACCTTCGGCCGCCTTCGTGTACATGTCGAAATGGCAGCGCCTGCAGATCTCGGAGGACGAAAGCCGATATTGGCGTTCGGACCGGAACTGCCGGCGGGGGTGCTCCTCGCTGGAGAAGCCGAAGTGACAATCCGAGCAGCCGACGTTTCTATGGGGTGAGCCCTGAAGCTCGGCGAGCTTGACGCGGGTGGAAACGGACTCCCCGCTCCTGAAGACCATCTTCTTCTCCGAGGCGTGACAGCGGAGGCAGTACTTCTCCTCCGACTTTGACACGTTGCCCCCGGCGATGTGGGTAACAGCATGGGCGCTGTGGCAATTGGCGCAGACGACCGCCTCTCCCGCCTCTTCTTTCTTGAACAACGCCTCATGGATGGCCCGGGACTTGATGGTCCCTTCGGCATGGCAGTCCCGGCATCCATGAGACTCTTTTATCCTGAACTGGAGCTTGTTCCTGAAGGCACGGTCCGGATGACGCTGGTTCGTGAACTCCTTGTGGCACGAAGTGCACCTGAGGGACCGGTGGACCGACCTATCAAGGGCATGGGCGTCCACATAGGTCGAGACAAAGTCCCCGTCGGGAAATTTCTTCACCGAGCCTTGCTCTCCGTGACATTTGAGGCACTGCTTTTTTTCCTGTTCCCCCGCGCCGTCCTGAGCAAAAGCCCCCGCACCAGGAAGCATCAGGCACGCAAGAAGCACGACCCCTATCATATACGCCCGGACTCTCATGCCATCCCCTTTGGGCTCATCTCGGAATTTGGTGATCCCCGTTAGAGATCATGTAAGCACCTATTAATTAGCCGCCGACAGGAATCAGTGTCTTTCTCTAACGGGGTAAAAACTTTCAGCTATGAGCCATCAGCTACGAGCTGCTTGCTTCTTAATGCGTGCCCTTGTATTCGGGCAGATCGCGCATTACCGGGAACCTGTTCATTATCCACCTCATGACAAGCACATGGAGCGTGACCATCGCCAGGATCATCATGAGCTCGGTCCCTGGCGGGATGATGTGGTGCAAATGATCGGGCAGGTTCCAGTTGAATGCGATCAGGTTGATATTCACCCTGTTCACCAGCACCCCGACTATCGCATACAATGAAGAGAACCGGATCAGCGCAAGACTTTCAGACTTCACGCCGATGGTGAACAGGACCATCGGTCCCGCCACAAAGCCCAGCAGTTCCACGAGATACCAATAACCATAAGGCGTGAACAGCAGGTGCCAGTTATTGTCCTGGGCCAGGGCGAGGACCTTGAGCGCGAAGTACACATACATCGCCAGCGCGGCCCCTTTGCCCAGGCTCATCGTCAGGCGGGGTACACTCGTGATGAAGTGCTCATCGCACTTGTTCTTGAAGTATCGTACGGCCACAAAAGCGAGCAGGATCGCGAACGACATGGCCGCAAAGATCGCGGAGCTGAAAAACAGGAGCGGAAGGTGCGGTGAATACCACAACGGATGCAGCTTGCCCGGCGTCATGAGATACATGGCCCCGAGGGCCGACTGATGCACGGTCGAAAGGATGACGCCGCCGATGATGAGCGCTACGGTCACGGACACGGCCCACTTGTGGAGCCGCTTCGAGCCCAGCCATTCGAGAATGGTCGGGGAGAATTCCAGGAGCTGGACCGTGGAGTACAACGACACGTGCCACGCCACGATGAACAGGACCGAGGAAGGCCCGAAGTTGATGAGCATGGGGTAGTAGATGCGCCACGGCCTGCCGAGGTCGATCAGCAGGTATGAGGCCGCGAAGGCGTACCCCAGCATGCCGCCCAGCACCGCAAGGCGCACCAGCGGCTTGTAGGACTTCATCCCGAACAGATAGTATGCCGCCGCCACCACGAAGCCGGCGGCGAACATCGGCTCGCCGGCGAAGATCCCCCAGCTGAGCAGGAGTCCCCAGGGGTATTGGCTTGAACCGTCGACCACCGTTGCAAGCCCCTTCGTATATCGCATCATGAAAACAGGCACTGAGGCCATAAGGATCAGGGCAGCGATCGCATTGAACGGTGTGGCGAGCGATTTGGCGTACTCCGACCTGCTCATTCCCATGAACAGTTTGTCCATGAACCATTCCTTGAATCCCCGCGATGACGCGGGAGAGGGAGACGCAGTGTGAATTCCGTTACCCATTACTTGACCTCCTTGTGCCGCTCAGGGCCCTGTTCTTTGCCGTCCTCGTTATCTCGATGGTGAGACGCCGCATATAAGAGGCCGAATATCGCGGGAAATGTCGTAAAGATCACGGGGATCGAGGACAAATAGCTCTTCGTCAGTTCGATGGGAGCTTTTTTGGGAAGATTGTCCGGAAAACCAAGTTGTTCGAACGGCACCGCGGAGAGATAGAGCCAGGACGTGCCGCCGACCTCGTGCTCTCCGTAAATGTGGTCTCTGTATTTTTCGGGGTTGTCCGCGATCCTTTTCCGGGCGAGTTTGAGCAGGTCTTCCCTTCTGCCGAAGGTGATCGCCCCGGCAGGGCATGCTTCGGCGCAGGCCGGCAGTTTCCCTTGCTTGATCAGCCCGTGACAGAGGATGCATTTGACGATCTTGGGCTCCAACGCGCTTTCGTAGTCATAGGCCGGCATGTTGAACGGGCACGCGACCATGCAGTACCTGCAGCCGAAGCAGAGATTCTCGTTATAGATGACCGCGCCTTCCGGCGTCTTTGTATAAGCATGGATGGGGCAGGCCGTGGCGCAGGCCGGCTCCAGGCAATGGTTGCACTGGATCTTCCGGTACACGGGCTTCGACGGCTGAGCTTTGGTCTTGTACCGGTTTACCACGGTGTAGGTCTTGGCCGTGGGCCACCTCTGCTCCTCGAAAACCGAGGCATCGTCAAAAGGCTTGTCGGGCGCGGGCATTTTGTTGGCTTCGTTGCACGCTTTTTCGCAGCTCCTGCACCCCACGCACGCGGTGAAGTCCGTCAGCATGCCGAAACTTTTCGGCCAGCCTTCGAATTCCGGCGCGGCGAGAGAGCGCACCGGAGCGGCAAGCGCGGCCCCTCCTGCCAGCATCGATATCGAAAGAAATTTCCGTCTGGAGAGCGGGGGAAGTGACGATCCCTCCGCGCCGCTCCCGGCGTCCTGCTCAGGGTCGTCCGTTGGCCGCCCCTTTTTACTCTCTGACATGGATATGTCCTCCTAAACTTTTCTGATGGTTTCTAATACGTGGGCCGTGCTCATCTCCTGGCATGGCACGTCTTGACGCATCCCTTGGGCGAGGAGCCGAGTTCCCCGATGCCCACGTGACACTGGAAGCATTTCTTGTGAAGCGCGACCTTCAAACCGGGCATCTCCGGCATATCCGGAGAAGGGTCTGAATGGCACGCGCTGCACGCGGTAAAGCTCTGCTTCACCGAGGCCTTGAATGTCTCGGCGTTCAGTGCGTGGCACTCGCTGCACGTTGCTCTCGCTTTGTCATTGTGCTGGTGGTGGCACATCCCGCAATTGCCGGCTATGGCCGTGTGCATCGCATGATCGAACGTGACCGCACGGTACTGTTTTTGGATATGTTTGAGAACAATGGTCCCGGGCATTTCCTTGCCGTCAACTCCGGCCGGCGCCGCCATCAGGAGCGCGAGCAGTCCCATGAACATCAGGGCAGCGCAGCCCGCAAAAAACAACGTTTTCACCGTATACCGTTTCATCCCTTTTCTGTCTCCTTTCCCGGGGCCCTAATCCGAAGCCCGCTTTCCAGGATCGTCCGTCTTGGCCTTCTTCGCCTTCTTGCGGCCGGCGAAATACGCACGTACGGGGCTCCACCCGCCGGAGGTCACAGCGCCGAACCCTCTGCCGAGCGGCTCCGCCATTCCCACGACAAAGAGGAACGGGACCGCGGCGAGGTAATACACAAGATAGAGCGGGGCCGATGCGATGTTCTTGATAAGCTGGTGCTTCTTCTCTTTCTCCAGGGCTTTGATGAACCGAACATCTTCCGAGGCCGACTCCAGTAATTCCCTGAACGGCCTGGCTTTCAGCACCTCGGTAAAGATGATGAAGCCGAGGGCAAAAAGAAGCGCGAGCCCATACTGAGTTGCATTAACGTTGCTGACAAAATCGAAAAGCGTATGCATATACGTCTCTCCTTTTTTTTAGAATGCGGCTGCCAAAAGGCAGCTCGAAATTATCGTTTGCTTCCTTAATGATCGTTCTTCGTTTCTTCGTCCGAAGATCCCGCTTTCCTTGCCTTCTTCGTCTTTTTGCCGGCCAGGTATGCCGCCGTGGGCGCGTAGCCGAATGTCGCCGTCTTGCCGAGCAGTTCCTTCAAGAGAATGTAGGACGCATATCCCACGCCCAGGACCGCTCCGACCAGGGCGATGACCCAGGCAAGGACCGCTATCCCGAGACCGTACGGAAATACGACCGACAGCGCGAGCCCGAACAGGAAAAGGATAACGAGCGGTTTCCGTCCCGACAGCAAACCTCTTTTGCCGCCGCTTGCAGCGTATGTTGTCCCTTCTGTTTCTATCTGTTGATTGTAGGTAACCATTGTGTGTTCCTCCTTTCAATAATTGAGTATCGTTAAGATCCTAATCCGAATCCCGTTGTCCCGTATCTTCCCCCGTGGACTTCTTTGCGTCCCTGCGGCCGGTAAAGTACGCATGCGCGGGAAAGGCCTCGATCAAACTCCCCATCGTCCAGCCGATCATCGTTCCGCACGCAACAAAGACGCTTCCGGTTAAAAGGACCCCCAGCAGCATCGACAAAGCCACAGTCACCCGGGGAAGGAGGTCCGATGTCACGGGGAAACCGAACAGTCCTCCCGCGATATTAATACCCACCATTCCTCCAAAGAAGGAGCTGGGGAGCAAGCCGACCAGCGCAAAAAGCATCAGTCCCGCGCCGGCCCCAACATATGCTGATTTCGTTGCCGCCTTGCCTGATCTCATGTCATCTCCCTCCTTTCTTTGTATTCGAGGGTAAGACACTGCCCCTGCCGGCGCCCTTTCCCTTTTTATGGAAGCCGTGAAAATACGCCCGGGTCGGGTTCCAGTTGAAGAACGAGCTTCTGCCGTTGATCCTGCCGCACACCTTGACGCCGGTTATGGCGGCCTCGGCAAGGGTGCCGATAAGAGGCACCAACCATGATACGAGGAACACTCCTATCCCCAGGAGCGGCAGAAAGATCACGTACATCATTCCAAAGAGAGGCGCGATGAACAGAAGCCCTGCGGGCGATATATTCATATAGTTCTGGTTTCCATCACCCGGAAGGATGCCATCCTCCCGCATGGTGACCCGCCGGCCGTCCATGGGATTCCAGTACAATCCCTTCTCCACTGCTGTTCCACCCTTCGTCATGAGCATTTTGAACACCTCCTCCTGGCTGAACGATGCAAAAATCTTTCTTTGCTGTCCTTTTATTCTTCGTCAGTAGATTCTATTTTTCTTGCCTTCTTCGTCTTTTTGCCGGCCAGGTATGCCGCCGTAGGCGCGTAGCCGAACGCGGCGGGCCTGCCGAGCAATTCCTTCAGGAGCAGGTAACATGCAAATCCCACCCCGAAGAGCGCCCCGACCAGGGCGATGCCCCAGGCAAAGACCGCTACCCCGAGACCGTACGGAAATACGACCGAAAGCGCAAGCGCGAAAAGAAAGAGGGTAACAACCGGTATCGGTCCCGAGAGTAAACCTCTTTTTCTGACGCTGACTGCTAATGTCGTCCCTTCTGCTCCCATCTGTTGATTGTAGGTAACCATTGTGTGATCCTCCTTTCAATTTTGTTGTTTAGAACATACCACCGTGAAAAACAAAAGAGAATAGGAAGGATGTCTGATATTGACAGGTATTTGTTCCTATATGGAGAGATGAATCATCTCAGTTTCGGGAGAAGAAAAGGGCGAATGCCCGGCAATCTAGTAAAAAAGTGCTGAAATCGCCATAACTGCCATACTGACATGAGTCAAGAATCGTGTTTTTTCAAACACATAAGACGCTTAACGGGCCTGCCCTGAATAAAAACGAGATCCTTCGTTTCACTCAGGATGAATGTAAAGAAACTTTGGACGCAACGCACTAACGGATCATGCTTTCCGCTATTCTGATCAGCTCAAAAGGGGAAGATAAAAGAAGGACCGTGCAATAAAGTCCACTCTCCTTGTCTTGCCAGGTTATCCTGCTGCAGGGCATCCTGCTCTCGCACGTGCCGACCTGCAGGAGGACCTTTTCCCCTTTCAGCCGGTATTGCGTCTCTTCCTTCACTTCAGACATCCTGATCCTCTGGAGCTGTGCGTCGCTGCCCTGCCAGGAGGACTGGATCACGAGCAAGGCGGCGTCCATCGCCTTCGCTTCCTTGAATTCCATCACGACGGCCTTGTAAGGTTTCTTCTGCGCAAGAACGAAGGACGGCGGCCAGGTGATGCCCTCGGGAAAATAGCCGGGAACCAGGACAGTATCAAGCCCGAGCGATCGTTTCGCCTCTTCGATGCTGTCGTACTGACGTGCAAAGCCCTGCTGCATCAGGGAGGGCAGCCAGTTCGCCGCAGCCAGGAACAGGACAGACAGCCCCGCCATGGCGAGCATCAAAAGCAGGCCGCGCGCTTTTTTACTCATCTTGAGTTCGTATCTTTTCATTTACACCACAAAATAGTTTATGCAAACGATCAGCGCCAGCGTCACGGCATACGGGAGTCCCCAAGGAGACCCGTCCTGGCTGCGCTGCCCGATCCTCAGTATCCTGCTTTTCAGAAGAACGTCATGGCTGTAGTGTTCAAGCGACGACGCGATGCCGCCGATCCCTTTGGCTCCGGCGCCGGGGCCAAGGTCCTCGGGCTCCGGACGGAACATCTCAACCGCTTCAGAGAGGGCCCCGGGCTTGCCGGTCAGCGCAACCGCAATATCGTCGCAGACTTTTTCCTCTTCCTGGGCCAGTCTTCTGAACTCGATCAGGGCAACGGGGTTGTAGAACATGAGCACCCGGAAAATATAGGCAAAGATAAGGACCGGCTTCCTGGTCCGCTGGATATGCCCGATCTCATGGGCAATGGCCGCCTGCAGATGCTCGGTATTAAAAGACTTGATCAGACCCGTTGAGATATAGATCCTCGGGTTCAGGCCGGTATCGGAAAAAAGCGCGAGGTCGTCGTCGTTCAGGATCTCGACCAGCTCCTCATTGAACGGCAGGCCTTCCAGGGCCTTTGATACTTTCCGCGCCACGGCCTCATCAACCGCCTCATCAACTGGCTCATCGGCCGAACGAACCTGCTCCCGCATGTGGAAGAATATGGGCAGGAGTTCCTGAATGACGAAGATGACGGCGCTGAGCGTCAGTATGACAATAAACACCGTGAACAGCGGGATGCCGCGCCACAGCTCAAGGGAGAACCATTTGCTGCTGTCCAGAAGGCCTTCAAGCCTGAAATAAGCGTCACCCCTGCGCGGGAAGATAAACTGGTACAGGGGAAACGATAGAAGCGGCAAAAAGATGACCATGAAGCGAAACCGCTGCTTCACGTGCGGTGCCCTTATGTCCCAGGCAATAAATGCACAGTCGACAAACACGGAAGCAATTGCCGAGTGGAGCACGGTTTGAACGACATACATTCCCCAGTACGAGGAAATGATCGTATTCATGTCCCAAAGGGTCTTCATAGACTTGCATTTTGACGGTACAATAAATTTACGAAAAAGGCAAGGAATTTAGCAACTACTCGGATACTCAGGTCTGCCATGAGCGAATGGCGCAGTACGCGTGCAGTGTCTACGTGAACTAACGCCACATCAACAAGAACAGCGCATGCGAATCACGCTGAAAGCGTGATGCAGGGTATAAGCTATCATCTCTATTGTAGTACAAAGCATTATAGCACGCTATGCGCCGAAGCGAATGGCTGATCTGAGTAGTTACAAAATTCATTCATTACGATCATTTACCTCTTCGATAGCAGATCCAGCGCTTTCCGGTGTGCGATCCCGTTCTTGCAGGCAAGGAGGGGGACCGTTCTTTCCAGCCCCGCTGCAACAGCGTTGATGGCATTGCCTTCAAGGTCGGTCATGATGCCGCCTGCTTCAAGGAGGATCAGCATCCCTGCCGCGTAGTCAAAAGCGCGCGAAGAAGTTGCGGTCACGAACAGGCTGAGCGCTCCCGAAGCAAGGTATGAGAGGTCGAGCGCCGTTGATCCGAAACAGCGTGTACGGTTGGCCGCCTGGAGCAAGGGGAGGATGCGCGGGATATCGGTCTTCGGCGAAGACGCCTCGAAGGCGACGCTGGATATATCTTCGGTCGATGACGCATGGATCCTTTTGCCGTTTTTATAAGCGCCTTCGCCTTTCACGGCCCAGAACTCATCGGCCACGGCAAGATTGTAAACATATCCAACGCGCAGGTCGGAAAGCCTGTCTCCGTCCAGGAGCGCGATGGACGTGGAAAAGAACGGTATTCCGCTCTTCGCGTTATTGCTCCCATCTATGGGATCCACGAGGACGCGCTTCCTGCCGCTTCCGAATTGTTTGATCCCTGTCTCCTCGGAGATGAGCGTGAATGACTCCCCGCTCGTATGGACCCGTTCGAGGGCGGAGATGATGATGTCCTCGGCCCACTTGTCGATGGGAAACGTCTTATCCCCTCCCGCTCCGCGGCCGAGAGGGATCAGCCCGCCTTCCATAGTGATGATGGACGGCAGTTCCTTTCGCATTTGTTTGCCGATGTCCTGGAAGACCGAAAGCCATTGCTGGTTGTTCATAAGCACTCCCTGGGTCATTGCATGTATTCTTCTTCTCCAGGACACCCCATGCCGGGGCGGCATCCTGAATGAAAACGGTAGAAGGCGTCCGTCCAGTTGTACTGTTTCTCTCTCCAGTAGAACAGCTCCCACTCGACCCTTGCAATGCCCTTCTCCGAATACCGGTCGAGAATAAGAATTCGCGCCGTTCTTATGGCGAGATCAGAGGGCATACCGCCGCCTTTCAGGTTCCCCATGGCCTCCATGGTCCTCGCGAACGGCACAAGGGAAATTTTCTTTTCCATCGCATCATGGGAGAGTTTTACGATTTCCTCCCCGGAAAAACCGAGCTCGAGCACAACGGCGACGGCGTTAACCGCACGGAACCGGTCTGTGGCAACATCGCTGGTCACGCCGGCCGCGATCGCCTCATCAACGAGAGCGGCTGCAGCCTCCGAGTATTTCTTCGTCTGACCGCCGATCGCCTGTTTGGTGCCTGGCGCCCCGGCCATGGAGGCAGCAGCCTGTTCGTCCAGAACCGGCCTGGAATGCCCCGCATTGCAGCCGGAGAAGGATACGAACAGCATGAAGAGGCATATGATCGAATGCCATGTTCTCATCGATAGCCACCAGTGATTTCACGCATAGATGTCCACGCATAAGCGTCCATTATCTTTTGTTCTCCTCCGCGACCGCTGCGTCCTCTGCGGTGAAAAGCTGTCCCCGTTCCACCGGTTTTCTCTTATAAAATTCGGATATCTCCTCTGCCGCCTTTTTATTCATTCCGGACACGGAGACAAGTTCTTCAACGGTCGCCCGCCGGATTTTATCGACGCTTCCGAAATGACGGAGCAGGGCCTTCTTCCTCTTCTCGCCGATGCCGGGGATGTCATCCAGCTCGGAATGTACAGCGCGCTTCTCGCGCAATTTTCTATGATACGTTATCGCGAACCGGTGCGCCTCGTCGCGAACGCGCGCGACAAGGTGCGTGGTCGCGCTCGTGGGTTCAAGAATGACCGGCTCCTCAACGCCGGGCAGGAACACCCGTTCGAATTCTCTCTCCGTTCCTTCTTCCCCGCTCCGCGCCTTGGCAAGGCCGAGAACATCCGGTTCTCTCCTCATTCCCTCCCCTTCAAGGGGAGGGCTGGGTGGGGACGGGGTTCGAGAGACCTGCGACTGCGACCCACCCCCACCTCTGTCCTCCCCCTGAGGGGGAGGATTCTGTAAGAGAGGCATTTTTGTGATAACACCGAGTTCGGCCAGCACATCGAGCGCCGCGTTGAGCTGTCCCTTGCCGCCGTCGATCAGGATAAGGTCGGGGAATGTCCCCTCTTCTTTGACCTTGGTATACCTTCTCCGGACCACCTCGGCCATGCTCGCGAAATCGTCCTGGCCCTCGACGGTCCTGATCTTGAACTTCTTATAGTTTCGTTTGTCCGGCAGGTTGTTCTCGAACGAAACCATGCTCGCCGCGGACTCCGTGCCCTGAATGGTCGAGATGTCGAAGGCCTCGATCCTGCGCGGAAGGTTCCTGAGCCCCAGCTCTTCCTGGAGCTGCATGAGGATGCGTTCCTTGCTCTTGCGTGAGAGCAGGTGCTCCCGGAGCGACTGGGCGGCGTTGTCCGAGGCCATCTGCACGAGCTCACGCTTCCTTCCGCGCTGCGGCACGAGCACCTCTACCTTCCCTCCCCGTTTTTCCGCAAGCCAATTCTCGAACACCTCCCGATCAGACACCTCGCAGGGCAGCAGGACTTCGGCAGGTACGATCATCTCCTTGGCATAGAACTGGTGCAGAAAGTCCGCAAGGACATCATCATTCCCCGTGCCGTACACGGCAGCGATATAAAAATCCTTCCGTCCGATCAGCATGCCGTTCCGGATGAACAGGACCTGAATGTCCGCGTGGCCGCCCTCGGATGCGATGCCGATCACGTCCTGGTCCTCGAACCCCGGGGAGATGACCTTCTGTTTCTCGAACGCGCCTTCGATCTTCGCGATCCGGTCACGAAGCTCGGCCGCGCGCTCGTACTCCGTCCGCTCCGACGCTTCCTCCATCCGCTTTTTCAGCATATCGAGCAGATCCCGGTTCTTGCCTTCGATGAACAACCGCACCTGACCGGCCATGTCGCGGTAGGCGGACTGATCGCTTTCCGCCGAGCACGGCGCCATGCACCGGCCGATCTGGTGCTGCACACAGGGACGTTCGGGCTTGTCCGCCTGGAACTCTTTTTTACACGTGGCGAGCGGAAAGGTCCGCCGGATGAGCGAAAGCAGCTCCCACATGCCGCCCGCGGGAACATAGGGGCCGTAGTACGTCGCGCCGTCCTTCTTGAGCCGCCGAACAACGTCGAGACGCGGAAACTCGGACTTCAGGTCGAACCGGAGATACGGATAGTTCTTGTCGTCACGCAGAATAATGTTGAAGCGGGGGCGGTGCTTCTTGATAAGGGTGGCCTCCAGGATCAGCGCTTCGAGCTCCGTGTGGGTCACGATGGTCTCGAGGTCCGCGATCGTGCGCACAAGCGCTTCGGTCTTCTCGTCCTTAGCGCCCTTCTGAAAATACGAACGCACCCGGCTCTTGAGCGACACGGCCTTGCCGATGTAGATGACATGGCCTTTCGCGTCCTTCATGATATAGACCCCCGGCGCGTCCGGGAGGTTCTGGAGTTTTTCTTCGAGGGTCATTGCATGATTATTTTACCACGGATTGAGCCCTTTAGAAACGAGTATCTTCTCACGGGGAATTGACTGAAGGGCGGGTCATCGTCTCGCGCGCCGGGATTCGACAGGCATTAAGCGGAACTATATCAGTCAAGGCGCAGCGAGCTTGCTGCCTGCCGCGACGAGCTGCATGAATTGCACGGCTGCTTGTTTGCGAACTCGGATGACGGTGTCCATCATGACGATTTCTCCTTTACCCGCCTCGTCCCTTTCCGGGGATCTCAAGCTGCCCGTAAAAAGCGGGCCTTCGCCAGCTCTAGCTCTTCAGCGAGCTTGTCGAAGGACTGGTTCCAGCCCTGGTTCGTCAGTTCCCTCATCTCTCCCTCAGGAATGCCGACATGCCGCAGGATCATTTTCGTCTTGCCGGCGATCTCTTCGAACGTCACGGTCACATGCATTTCCAGCGGGAAGTCCGGGGTCATGCCATAGTGCGTAGCCGGCACCACGTTCCCTTTCTCGTCAGCAAAGCTGTCGGTGTAGGCGATCCGTTCAAAGGGGACGATCTCGCGATAAACACCCGTGCTCCAAAAGTCCCGGCCCTCGGGCGAGCGCATGCAGTTGATATACTTTCCGCCCACGCGCAGATCGATCTTGGCGACCGGTGAAGTAAAGTCCTTCGGTCCCCACCATCGCATGAAAAGCCCGGGCTCGGTCCATGCCTTCCAGACGAGTTCGCGCGGAGCATCGAAAATGCGGTTGATGGTTAATTCATCTTTATTTTTCAGTACCGTTGCCATAGTGCACCTCCTTCTCTTATTACCTTCTGCAGCTTATCAGTTTCGTCATTCCCGAATGCCTTAAAAGCCCGGAATGACGGCTGAACGACATTAAGCAGCCTCGTAATACAGTAAGACGTTCCCTGACTTGAACGTCTTTGCTTTTATGAGTTTCAGGTTCAGTCTGTCCTTGATTCCCTTGAATAAAGGCTTTCCAGCGCCCAGGACTACAGGATTCACCATAAGACGATATTCATCGATCAAGCCAAGCGGCGCCAACTCGGACACAATGCTGCCGCTGCCCAGTATCACGATGTCCTTCCCCTGCTGCTTTTTTATTTTCTGTATTTCTTCCTCAACATTGCTTTTCACCAGTCTTGAATTGTTCCATGCAACCTTGTCCAGTGTCCTTGAAAAAACGATCTTGGGCAGCGAATTCATTTTCCCGGCGACGATAGGATCGTTTTTCATCGCATCCGGGGTCGGCCAGTAGCCTGCCATAAGCTCATAGGTCACGCGCCCAAATAAAAGCGTGTCCACGGAATTGAGCATGCCGATGGCATATTCATTGAATTCCGCATCAACGTTATGCCAGTCTATTTCCCTCCTTGGTCCTTCAAAGTAGCCGTCAAGCGTGACCAGATTGAATACAAATACTTTTCTCATTCGCTTTCTCCGTTCAAACGTCCGGTCCCTTGCTATAATGAAGCACGACTTTCCCCGATTTAAACGTCTTTGTTCCTATCAGCTTCAGCTTGCGCCTCTCCTTCACATCCTTGAACAGCCGTTTTCCTCCTCCCAGGACAACCGGATTCACCACAAGATGATATTCATCGATCAAACCGAGATTCATAAACGATGATACAAGTCCGGCGCCGCCCAATATCAGCATGTCCTTGCCTGGCTGTTGTTTCAATTTCAAGATTTCTTCCGCACTATGATCTCTCACGATCCTGGTGGTCTTCCATTCGGCCTTTTCCAGGGTCTTTGAAAATACGATCTTTTGCATTTTATCGGCAATTCGCGCATATTCAATTTCATTCTTTGTACTGGAAGGGTTCGTAGGCGCTGCAAGCCAGTATTTTTCATAAGCCGGATACATCACGCGTCCAAGTAACAAGGTGTCCACCGACCGCACAAGGTCGAAATGGTCTTGCCACGTTTCATCATCCTCTTTCATGGCCCAATCCAATTCTCCGCTGGGTCCTTCAATGAAGCCGTCAAGTGTTACCTGCATTGCTACGATCACTTTTCCCATTTTGACCTTCTTTCAGGCGGCTTCGGTTCTCAATGCAGCGCTGACGATCAGCTACTTCTTCACATCGACGAGTAAAAGCTCTGCATCGCGTTCGGAAACCACGTCGATCGCTGTTTCCCCGGTGATCATGGCCGAGCCCAGCGCCGGGACCCTCGTGCCGTTTACGCTTACCGGTCCTCCCTCCAGCACGTAAAGATATATTCCGCGCCCCGTCCCGAGATCGTAATGCCCGGTCTTGCCGGCATGAAGAAAGCTTGACAGGACCCGGGCGTCGGAAACGATCTGAAGGGCGCCTTCATCCCAGTTCGATACAAGCGGCAGGAACCGATCGGTCCGTTCCGCCTTCTCGACCGCTTTCTGCTCTACCGAGGGTTCGAGGTCGGGCCTGGCGGGATAGAACCACATCTGGATGAACCGCATCGGCTGGTCGGGCCGGTTGTTGATCTCCGAGTGCCACATGCCCCGCCCCACGGTCGTGTGCTGCACCCATCCTTTTTTGAGAATGCCTCCTTTGCCGCGCTCGTCCGCGTGCCGGAATTCCCCGCCCGCAACGTAGGTGACCACCTCATTGTCCCGATGCGGATGGAGCGGCCAGACTGCGCCGGGTGTCAGCGTATCGTCATTGAAGACGCGAAGCGTTCCGAAATCCTCGAATTGAGGGTCATAGTAATCACCGAAAGCGAAATGCCACCTGCCGTGAAAGCTTCCGTTCTCGATCTCACCGTTGATCTGGTAAATGCTCTTGGGATCGCGGACCTGTATCATGGGTCTACCTCCTTGCCTTGAATGTCGATCTTTGAATCAAACTAAAATCCGGCTTTCACGCAATGGCCACAGCCCACACCGAGTCGCAAAGACGCCGAGAAAAGCACAAGCATTTAGTGCTTCTGGTTTTCTTTGCGAGCTTTGCGCCTTTGCGCGAGATGTTTTTGCTTCCGGTTGATAGATTCTGGTTCTTCCTTCACGCTCTGAGGCCTTGCCCCGTCAACCCTTACTCATTTCATTGAATGCAAAG
>Ga0209521_10001219_pt1 | contig 20827 bp, 14 predicted proteins | sample Rifsed19ft4_FD_184016 | JGI IMG/M metagenome (GOLD analysis project Ga0209521, IMG submission 184016) | Soil microbial communities from Rifle, Colorado, USA - sediment 19ft 4 (version 2) | ecosystem: Environmental > Terrestrial > Deep subsurface > Rock core/Sediment | place: Rifle, Colorado...
CCCGCGGGGCACCATTCCGAATGCGGGGCGATCCTCGGGCTGCCCGACACGTTGACCTCGAGGCCGGAGGGGACCGTGTCGAGCGAGATCCGATACGCGGTGTCGAAGGTGGCGGTGAGGATCGTGGGCCCCGTGCAGGTGAGCGGATGCGTCTGCGCGCCCCCGTCGGACCACGAGCGGTACACGTACCGCACGGTGGGGCCTCCCTGGTCCAGCGCGCTGAGCACGACGGCGGTGTCCGAAGGACACCAGAACGTGTCCGGGGTGGCGACGACGGTGCCGTTCACGAGGAGCGCGAGCCCGGGGGGGACGGTCAGGAGGATAACCTCCCACTCCGTGGCAAACGTGGCCGTGTAGTCCCATGGTCCGTCGCACGCGGTCAAGTGGTTCTGGGCCTCGCCGTCCGACCACGACGCGAAGAGATACCGGGTCCCCGGCGCGGACTGCGGTGATGGCGCATCGAGCGAGAAGATCGTCCCGTCCACGCACGCGAACGGATACGGAGTCGTGTACGTCACACCGTTCACCGTCGCTTGCAAGCCAGGTGGGTCCGTCAGCACCGTGATGTTGAACTCCGCGGAGAACGTCGCCATGTAGGTGTCCGGACCGCTGCACAGCACCGCGTGGCTTCGTGCCCCGGCATCGGACCACGTCGTCCACGCGTACTGCGTCCCCGGCGCAAACTGCGGCGACGGCGCGTCGAGGAGAAACGAGGTGTTGCCCGTGCACGTGAATGCGTAGGGTGCCGTGTACGCCATGCCTTCCACGGAGACCTGCAGCCCGGGCGGGTCCGTCTCCACCGTGATTGGGTACTGGTTCGGGTACGAAAGCTCGAGTTTCGTCACGAAGACGTCGCGACCGCCGTTCCACAAGAGATCTCCGGAACCCAAGGTCGGGAAGTCCGGGGAACTCGTCTGACCCGTCACGTACACCAAGCCGAGGGGGTCCCTCGCGATCGCCAAGCCGTCATCGGTCGCGGAACCGCCCAAATACGTGCCGTAGAGGAGGGCGTCTCCGGTCGCGCTCACACGGACGACGACCACGTCCCCTGCGCCGTTGTAAGAGCCGTCGAAGGCCCCGGCGGTCACGGGGAATGCGGGGGATTCCGTGTAGCCGATCAAGACCGGGGATCCCGAAGGGTCGAGCGCGATCCCCCGGCCATAGTCGTTTGACGGCGTTCCGACATACGTCGCCCACACCAGGTTTCCCCCGGCCGCGTCGAGTTGCAGGACGAACGCGTCCGCGAGTCCGTTCGCCGTCTCGTCGAAGGCGCCCGGGGTCGTGGGGAAGTCCGAGGAACGGGTGAGACCCGAGATGAGGGCGACCCCACCCGGACCCACCTGGATCGAGCCCCGCCACGCGCTGATCTCCTCGTCGCTGCCGCCGATGTACGTGGAGTACACGAGGGCCGACCCCGCCGGGTTCACCTTCGTCGCGAACGAGTCCCGCACGCCGCCAAAGGAGGGGTCGAACGCCCCCGGCGTCGTCGGGAAGTTCGAGCTCCTCGTGTCCCCGCTCACGTAGGCGTTCCCGATGCCATCGATCGCCAGCGAGGCTCCCGCTTCGGCCTCGGAATCGGACCCGCCGAGGAACCCCGCATACGCGATCCCGGTCCCTCCCGGGAGGATCTTCGTGACGAAGACGTCCCCGAGCCCGTTGTAGCTCGTGTCGAAGGCGCCCGCCGTCGTCGGGAAGTCCGACGATTCCGTCCGTCCCGTGACATACGTAGCGCCGGACGCATCGACGACGATTGACGAGCCCGTCGGCGCGTCCCAATCGCTCCCTCCGAGGAAGGTGCTGTAGGTGAGGGCGTTTCCTCCCGGGCTGAGCTTCGCGACGTACGCGTCGCTGATGCCATTGAACGACGTGTCAAACGCGCCCGCGGTGGTGGGGAAGTTCCCCGAGAAGGTCTCGCCCATGACGTACGCGGCCCCGGAGCCATCGACGGCGATGCCGACGCCGGACTCGTAGTCGCTCCCTCCGAGGAACGTAGAGTAGACCAGAGCGCCCGTTTGGTTCAATTTCGTGACGAACACGTCCGCGAGGCCGGCGTTGTACGAGGTGTCGTACGCACCGACGGTCATTGGGTAAGTGGGAGATGTCGTGCGGCCTGTAACGTACGCGTACCCGTTCGCGTCCGTCGTAATCGCATACCCGTCCTCGTTTCCGCTCCCTCCGAGATACGTCGAATACACCAGGGGGTCGATCACTAGCGTCCTGGACTCGTCGTGCGGCCCGCATGCGAAGCCGATCGTGCGGGGGCCGCGCGCGACGAACGGGCAGGACACACGCTCCGAACCCTGGAAGGCCACCGGGGGAGTGTCTCGGAGCACGCCGACCGCCGTGTCGATGGTGAGACCGAGGTCCTCGAGGCGGACCCCGTCCACGCCTTCGTACAGGATTCCGATCGCGTCGGGATTGGCCCCGGGTCGCACGTGGAACTCATACTTGACGCCGCGCGCGAGCCGGTACACGAGGTCGATGCCCGGGTAGAGCCCGTCAAACCGCACCTCGCCGAACTGCCGGACGCCGGTGCGCCAACCGCCGGGGTCATTTCCCAAGAAGAAGTGGCTTTGTCCCGGAAGCTCCGCGGATCCGCGGGGCTCCGTCGGCTCCGATCCGGGGAACGTGACTCGGACGATGGCCCCTCGCGAGCCATCCGTTCGGCTGGCCTCGCGCAGGTTGAGGAGCACCGTCGACGGGGCGAACCCCACGCGGAGGCCCTCCAGGGCGGCGTAGAACCGGATGTCGTCCCTCCCGAGCTGGCCCAGGTTTTCTAGGAAGAACGAGTCCGGGATGTCCGCGCGAATCTCCCCGGGCATCGGCGGCGGATGCCGCTCGTGGCTCCCGGGCGGGACGAGGAAGGCGGCGAGGAGGAGCGTCACGAGCACGGTGTACGCGAATGCCGCTCGGCCAGAGGCGGACCTCCCCCTCCCAACCACGGATGTCCCGGGTCATCAAGCGCCCCTTCATGGCTTGAATTCATTGGTCCGATGTAACGTCCCTCGGCTCCACGAACTCCAGGAGGACGCCGCCGAAGCTCCGGGGGTGGACGAACGCCACGAGGCGACCCCGCGCGCCCCGCCGCGGCTCGTCATCGATCACCGCCAGGCCCGCCGCCTTCGCCCGAGCGATGGCGGCAATGATGTCGTCGACCTCCACCGCCAAGTGGTGCATCCCTTCGCCCCGCTTCTCGAGAAAGCGAGCGACGGCGCCCTCGGCGCGGAGGGGCTCGAGCAGCTCAACGTGCGCCTCGCCGACGCGCAGGAACGCGACCTTCACCCCCTCCGCCTCGACGGTCTCGACCGCCTCCGGGCGAACGCCTATCGCCTCGTAGGGCCGGAGGGCGGATTCCAGGTTCCGTACCGCCACGCCGACGTGATCGAGCCGCACGCGAGCCCGATTGCCGCGCCTCCCTTAAACCTCGGCCCGCGGCGCGTGGACCCCGAACACGCTCCGGAGGGAGTCGCTGATCTCCCCGACCGTGGCGAGGGCGCGAACGCACGCGGACACGGGGGGGAACAGGTTCCGATCGCCCCGGGCGGCGGACTCGAGTCGCCGAAGGGCTGCCTCGACCGCCGAGGAGTCCCTCCCGCGGCGGACCGCGCGAAGCCGCGCGACCTGCTTCCGTTCCACCTCGGGCGCGACGCGCAGGACCTCCACCGGCACGGGCCCACGTTCCTGGAACGCGTTCACCCCCACCACGAGCCGCTTGCCCGCCTCGACCTCCCTCTGGTACCGGTACGCGCTGTCCGCGATCTCCCGCTGCACCCACCCCTTCTCGATCGCGGGGAGCATGCCGCCCATCCGGTCGATCCGGCGGAGGAGCTCCTCCGCTCGGGCCTCGACCTCGTCCGTGAGGGCCTCGATCGCGTAGGCGCCGCCCGCGGGGTCGACCGTGTTCGCGACCCCGGTCTCGTGCGCGAGGATCTGCTGCGTGCGGAGGGCGAGCCGCACGGCCCGTTCGCTCGGAAGCCCGAGGGCCTCGTCCATGCTGTTCGTGTGGAGGGACTGCGCGCCGCCGAGGACCGCCGCGAGCGCCTGGAGGCTCACGCGCACGACGTTGTTGTACGGCTGCTGCGCCGCCAACGCCGCACCCGCGGTCTGCGCGTGGAACCGGAGCATGAGGCTCTGCGGGTCCTTCGCCCGGAAGCGCTCCCGCACGATTCGCGCCCACATGCGCCGGGCGGCGCGGAACTTCGCGACCTCCTCGAGGACGTCCGTCTGTGCGGCGAAGAAGAACGAGAGCTGCGGCGCGAACGAATCCACCGCCAACCCACGGGCGAGCGCGGCGTCCACGTACGCGATCGCGTTTCCCAGCGTGAACGCCACCTCTTGGACCGCGGTCGAGCCCGCCTCCCGGATGTGGTATCCGGAGATGCTGATCGGGTTCCAGCCCGGCATTCGTTTTGCGCAATGCTCGATCAGGTCCACCGCCAAGCGCATCGACCCGGCGGGCGGGTAGATGTACGTCGAGCGGGCGATGTACTCCTTGAGGATGTCGTTCTGCGTCGTCCCGCGGAGCTTGGCGGCGGGGACCCCTTGGCCGTCCGCGACCGCCACGTACAACGCGAGGAGGACGATCGCGGTCGCGTTGATCGTCATGCTTGTGCTGACCCGGTCGAGCGGGATCCCCTCGAGGAGCGCCTCCATGTCCCGCAGGGAACCAATCGCGACGCCGACCTTCCCGACCTCGCCCTGCGCCATCGGGTGATCGCTGTCGTACCCCATCTGCGTCGGGAGGTCGAACGCGACGCTCAGCCCGGTGTTCCCCTGCTTCAGGAGGTACTTGTACCGTCGGTTCGATTCCGCGGCGGTCCCGAATCCCGCGTACTGGCGCATCGTCCACAGCCGCCCGCGGTACATCGTCGCGTGGATCCCGCGGGTGTAGGGTCGACCGCCGGGGAAGCCGAGCTTGGCGGCATAGTCGAGGTCGCGGGGATGGGCAACGAGGTCGAGCGGAAGGCCGGAGAGGGTCTGGTCACGAATCGTTGGAACGCTCTCCGTTCCGTTCGTCCCACGCCTGTGCGGCGTCTGCTTCCGTCTGGCGAGCGTCTCCGTGGCCTCGCCGGCGATTAGGTCGAGCACCCTATGAAGCTTGGCGGGAATCTTCTTCGGCCTGCCAATGATGAGGGCTTGGTGGGCGACGATAAGCGACTTGGGGGGTACATCGCGGTCATCATTGCCGGCAGTCACTTCACGGCCTTTGGGGCTGCCGCCCTCACGACTGGCTGCCTCAGCATCGGGCCCTGTGTGCCGATCCCAGGCCCTCTGGCATGGCTGATGACCGGGTTGGGTATCGCAATGATCTTTGGCCCGATCCTCGCAATGGTGCGTCACAGCCTCCTCGACGAGTCGTCTGTACCGCGTCATGATCGTCGATGACTCTCCGCCGCCCGCGGAAACCCATCGGGAGGCACCGGGTCCGCGGGAGCGAGTGCGGCCAGGGAAATGCCTCGCTCCGGGTAGCCCGAGCGCGGCAAGGAAGGTTCCACCCGGTTCTGCGCACGAAGGCCAAGACAGGTTCAGGGCCTGGCCCGCGTCTTGCACGTAACTACGTTCGGGTTAACAACGCCCATGAACCCCCCGAGGCATTTCTCGCGATCCGTCCAACGTCACGCCGACGGGCGGGCAGAGATGATCCCGGCTCGGCAGGATTGGCAGTACGCGGAACCGTCCGGAGAAATCCACAGGTCGCTGCTCCCGCACCGCGGGCAGTGGAGTCGAGCGGGATTGGCCGTGCGTTCGTCGCGCAGCCGCTGCCGGGTCCGTTCCTCTTCCTCGGGGTCCGGCCGCACCATGCCGTAATACTCGCGGACCGAGAACAGGAGGGCGATCACGATGACCGCGAGGGCCAGGAACGGCGAGAGCACGAACGGCTCGATCGGCCACCAGAGGAGGAGATACAGGACGCCCCCGAACACGCCGGCGCCCCACCCCCAGCTCTGGTCCTTCCGGAGGGCCCAGCCGCCGTACGTGTAGATGAAGCCGAGCATCCACGTCAGGAGGACGTCGAGGAGACTGACCGTGACGAAGGAAAAGCCCCACGCCGGCACGAGCAGCACGACGAAGAAGTAGAACCCGACGACGATCGTGCCGATCCCGCACCCGAGCATGAGGGCGATCGCGATTGAGGCCGGCATCGGCCGGAGTCCCTTGAGCACTCGAACCCCTCCATCACTATCCCGGCCTCCATATAAAAGCTCTGGGTCGGACGCAGCGAGCGTCAGTAGCGTTCGTACGAGAGACCTTTCGGCGGGCACGTCGCCCCCCGTCCCCGGGCGACCTCCCCGACGATGGCGGCTCGGAATGGACGCAGGTCCCGGACGATCCCCGCCGCGTCTGACTCGGCAGCGACGATCGCGTACCCCATCCCCATGTTGAACGTCTGGTACATCTCGCCGTCCGGGACCTCCGCGAGATCGTGGATGGCGGTGAAGATGGCCTGCGGACGCATCGGGTCCGTGACTCGGAACTCGACGCCGGCCTTCATGCGCATGAGGTTCCGGAGCCCGCCGCCGGTGATGTTCGCCATGCCGTGGATCTCGTGGCGGCGGATCGCCTTCAGTACGGGGCGCACATAGATTGCCGTGGGCTCGAGGAGCGACTCCCCGACGGTGGGGCTGCCGCCCGGCAGCCGGTCACGAAGGGAGAGTCCGGCGTCGCCGAACACGCGCCTCGCGAGGGTCAGTCCGTTGCTGTGGATGCCCGTGCTCGCGACACCCACGATGGCGTCCCCGGGACGGATCCGCTTCCCGTCGATGACGTCCGTCCGTTTCGCGATGCCCAGGCACGTCCCCGCCAGGTCGTATCCGCTCACGATCTCGGGCACGACGGCGATCTCACCGCCCACGACCGTGAGGTTCGCCATCTCGGCGCCACGATTCAGACCGACCCCGATCTGCCGCGCGACCTCCTCATCGTACTTCCCCACCGCCAGATAGTCCACGAGCGCGATTGGTTCGATCCCGGCGGTGATCATGTCGTTCGCGTTCATCGCGATGCAGTCGATTCCGATCGTATCCCACCGGTTCATCTCCGCCGCCACGAGGATCTTCGTCCCCACGCTGTCCGTGGACAGGGAGAGGACACGGTCCCCAAGGGCGACGATGCCCGTGAAGGCCCCGATCCTGCCGACGGGCCGTCCGGACCCCGTTCGCCGGAACCGGAGCGCGGACACGAGCGCATCGATCTGCCGTTGCTTCGCGTCGATGTCGACGCCGGCCTCTGTGTACGTGCGGACCATCTTCCCTCGAGAACCGAGCACCGCGTAAGAACGTTATCATTCCGCTCTGGATCGGCCGGTCCGGGTGCTCAGGGAGGAGTTATATAGCGCGGAACCATCCTTCGCCCAGGGATTCCGATGGCGATGCCGGAGCAGCCACGACGTGGGATGTCTAGAGGAGCGGCGATCGTACTTGTGATCCTGTTCCTTGCAATCGGCCTCGGGGCGGGCTGGTATTATCGGGGGACGACCGTGACCCCGGAGCCCGTCCCGGAGTCTGTGATCGAGCGAATCTATCGGAACGGTGAAATGGTCGTCGGTACCGACGCGGCCTTTCCTCCGTTCGAGAACGTGAACACGACGTCGGGCCGGATCGAGGGGTTCGACATCGATTTGATCAACGAAGTCGCCAAGTTCATGGGCGTCAGCGTGAGGGTCGTGAACACGGGTTGGGACCCTCTCTTCATCCAGATCCCGGCAAAGACCCTCGACATGGGGATCTCCGCGATGACGATTACGGATGATCGGAACCGGACCTTGCTCTTCTCCGATCCATACTTCATCAGCGACCTGTCCATCGTCGTGCGGAAGAACGGACCAATGGAGGGCGTCATCAGCCAGCCCGCGGACCTGCAAGGACGACGGATCGCGTTCCAGGAGTTCACGACCTCGGATACCTGGGTCAACGACACGCTGATCACGACCATGGGAATCAATCCGTCCGAGGTCCGGAAGACGGTGGCGTTCACGGACGCGATTCAACTGCTCCTCGCGGACCAAGTCGACGCGGTGATCATCGACAAGCCGGTCGGCGAGGGATACGAGTCCGCGGGCTCGGTCACCCTCGTCTATACGATCGTCACGAACGAGACGTTCGGGATCCCCATGCCGAAGGGCGAGCTCGCGTTGAAGGCCGTGGTCGACGCTGCTCTTGAGTTCATCCGGGAGTCGGGCAAGTACGCCGAACTCATCCAGAAGTGGTTCGTCGGGTAGCTATTAAGCCCGCATTCACATCCCAGCGCGTTGACGCTGCGGACCCTCTGGGCCCGGGGGGCGGGAGTTCGTCGCCTCCTCCGGAACCTCGCCGCCGCTGGGGTCGTCGGTATCGCCGCGGCCATCATCATCTCGCTGGCCTTCCCCCGTTCCGTCGCGTTCTGGGCGGTGGGTGCGGCGAACACGTTCATCCTGTTCGCGGGCTCCGCCGCCCTCGGCTTGGCGATCGGGTTCCTCGTCGGGTGGGGGCGGTCGGCGGGACCGCGCCTAATCAGCTGGCCCCTCCTCGCATACGTCGAAGGATTTCGTGGGATCCCGCGGATCGTCATCGTCCTATTGGCGGTGGTGATCTTCCCGCGGATTGGCCTGGGCATCGACTGGGCCGTCCTCTGGGGGATCCTCGCGCTCGGAGTCAGCAGCGGCGCGTACCAGGCGGAGGTCTTCCGCGCCGGGTTCCAATCCGTCCAGCGGGGACAGATTGAAGCGGCCACGAGCCTCGGCCTGTCGTATTGGCAGACGATGCGGTACGTCACCCTGCCGCAGACGATGAGGATCGTCCTTCCTCCCTTGGGCAACGAGTGGATCGTCGTGCTGAAGGATACCTCGATCCTCATCCTCCTTCCGGGCTTCGCGCAGCTGAGCGTGCCGGACGTCATCGAGTTGACGAAGGTCGCCCAGACCCTGCAGCAGGCCACGTTCGACGTGACCCTGTGGCCCGTGATCTTCGCCGCCGCCGCCGCCGTCTACCTAGCGATGACCCTCCTCGTCTCGGGGATCATCCAGTACGCGGAGGAGCGGTACAAGGTGCCGGGGCTCGGGGTGATGGCCGCGTGACGATGATCGAGGTGAGGGACGTTCACAAGTGGTTCGGGGACCTCCACGTGATTCGCGGCGTCTCGTTTGAAGTGCGGAAGGGCGAGGTCGTCGTCATCATCGGCCCGAGCGGATCGGGGAAGAGCACGCTCCTGCGATGCATCAACGGCCTCGTCGAGCCGGACCGGGGAGAGGTGTTCCTCGACGGCTCCCGGGTCACCGGGACGCGGAAGGGGATCGAGAACCTCCGGGCGCAGGTCGGCATGGTATTCCAGAGTTTCAACCTCTTCATCCACCTCACGGCGCTCGGGAACGTGACCCTCGGCCTGACGAAAGTCCAGGGCATGCCATCGGAGAAGGCGCGGGAGGTCGGACTGCGTCTGCTCGAGAAGGTCGGGCTCCGGGATAAGGCCGCGAGCTACCCCGCGCAGCTCTCGGGGGGACAGCAGCAGCGCGTCGCGATTGCCCGGGCCCTCGCGATGGACCCGAAGGCCGTGCTGTTCGACGAGCCTACGAGCGCGCTCGACCCCGAGCTCATCGGAGAGGTGCTCGAGGTGATGACCCGCCTCGCCCAAGAGGGCATGACGATGGTCGTCGTCTCGCACGAGATGGGGTTCGTCCGGAGCGTGGCGAGTAAGGTCCTCTTCATGGCGGACGGACAGATCCTCGAAGCGGGCACTGCGAGGGACGTCTTCGAGAATCCCAAGCATGACCGTATTCGAGAGTTCGTCTCGAAGGTCTTGACCTGAGGGGGCTTGAGATCAGGTGACAACGCCGCCGCCGGGATGGTGGGTGCGACATCGCAGGCTGGCCGTGGGGATGGTGGCGATCTCCGCCGTCCTCGCGATCCTCGTCTGGATCGCATTCTCCGGCGCGCTGTGCGCTTGGAGTCCCCTCGCGTGTCGCTACCTGCGCGAGGCCGCGCCGAAGGTGCTCGTCAATCTCCAGTGGGCTTTGGCGGCGATTGCGGCGGGCTTCGGCTTCGGGTTCCTGCTCGGGTGGGCGCGTGTGTCCCGGTTCGTCGGACTCCGCGCGATGTCGCGCGGTTACACGGAGTTGATCCGCGGAACGCCGCTCCTGATCCAGATCCTCGCAGTGTTCTACCTCTTCCCCGCGCTGAATCGGGCCCTCGGCCTGGCCGACGCCGGTGCCGATCTCCCCGGGACGTTGGACGGCTTCTTGAACCTGGGACCAAGTGAGTTCGACCTCAGCGGGGCCCAGCGCGTCGTGATCGCTCTCATCCTCAACACAAGCGCATACCAGGCGGAGATCTTCCGGGCCGGATTCCAATCCATCTCGAGGGGCCAGATTGAGGCCGCGACAGCCATCGGCATGAGCCAATTGCAGACGATGCGCCACGTCATCCTGCCGCAGAGCCTACGGGTCATGACGCCACCGCTGACGAACGAGTACATCATCATGTTCAAGGACGCGACGCCCCTCGCCTTCGTGGTCGCCGTCCCCGAGCTCGTTCGCGCGTCCGTCCAGTTCGGGCAGGCCACGCAGGCGATTTTGGAGACGTATGTCTTCACCGCCATTGTCTTTCTCATCTTCTCGCTCCTCTTGACTGGGCTGCTCCGCTTCCTCGAGCGCCGCTATCGCATCCCCGGACTGGGGATCGCCGTCCGAGGCCGCGAGTGAGCGAATCGGGCCGACCGCTTGCGGACCCATGACCCGGCGAGTGACATCGACCGTCCGCCCGGCAGGGTCGCCTGCGGCAGGTGCGCGGCAAACGCTTTTGGAGGCGCCGCCGTATCGGCCACCGTGGGAAAGGCCTGGGTGAAGCAGCGCAAACGAGACCCGTACTACAAGCGGGCGAAGGCGGAAGGATACCGCTCCCGCGCCGCGTTCAAGCTCATCCAGATCGACGCCCGGTTCGACTTGATCTACGAAGGCGATGCGGTCCTCGACCTTGGCGCCGCTCCTGGCGGGTGGACCCAGGTCGCCCGGTTCCTCGTGGGAGACGAGGGCCGGGTCGTCGCCGTCGATCGCGTCGCGATGCGTCCCATCCCCGGGGTCGAGATCTGGCGGGGCGACCTCGCGGACCCCATGTTCCTGGAGGCCCTCGTGGCCGGCGTCGGGACGGTCGACGTCCTCCTGAGCGACATGTCCCCCAAATTGAGCGGCACACGGACCTTGGACCACGCGCGGAGCATCGAGCTCGGGACCCTCGCCCTCGCGGTGGCGAGCCGGGTGCTCGCCCCCGGCGGCAACTTCGCGTGCAAGGTCTTCCAAGGGGGGGAGCACGACGCACTCCGGAAACGCGTGGCCGCGCGGTTCAAGACGTGCAGGAGCCACGCGCCGGAGGCCTCCCGGAGGGAGAGCCGGGAGTCGTACCTCGTCGCCAAAGGCTTCCGGGGTTGATCACGCGGTCAGGGAGCGGGCGTGGTCCAGGGACTTCTCCGCCTCCTCCCGAAGGCCGAGCCGCGCGAGGACCTCGCTCCGGTTCAGCCACGCCGCTACGTACTTCGGCTTCAGCGTGACGGCTTGGTCGTGGCACCGCCGGGCTTCCCGGAATCGGCCCGCGCGAGCCAGCGCTGCCCCCTTGTTGTTCCACGCGATCGCATACTTCGGGCGGATGTCGAGCGCCTTGTCGTAGCACTCGATCGCGGTGTCCAGCTTTCCGGCGCGGAAGTAGATGTCCCCCTTGTTGCACCACGCGATCTCGTTCTCGGGGTCGAGCTTGAGGGCGATCGAGTGGCATCGGAGGGCGTCGCTGAGCCGACCGAGCCGCTTGAGGGCGACGCCCTTGCTGGTCCACGCGCTCGCGGGGTTCGAGCCCATCCGGATCGCCCGATCGTAGTAGTACAGCGAGTCCTCGTAGCGGCCGTCCTTGACGAGCTGGTCCCCCTGGGCGATCGCGCTCGTGGACATCCGGAAGAAGACGAGGCCCAGGACGAGGCCCGCGCCCCCCACGGCGCCGAAGACGACGAGGGAACCGGGGTTTTGGGCGATCGAGGACCACTGCCACATCTGGAAGGCCGCGAAGACGACACCGAGGCCGACGATCGTACCGAGGACCACGATGTCGATCAGCTTGGCGCTCCGAACGCGGAGGCTCGAGACGTCCGGGTCCGTGATGGCGACCTCGACCGGCGGCGTCTCCTCCCCCGAGGGGGTCTCCGAGGTTGGCGGTGCGACAGCGGCCTCCGCTTCCCGCCCCTCTGATGGGGTCTCCGCCCTCTCGGCCGCCGGGGCCACGGCCCCCGCGAACGTGGCGCCGCATTTCGCGCACATGCTCGAACCCAGCGGCAGCTTCGTGCCGCACAGGGGACAGTCGAAGTGATCCGCGGGGCCCTCCTCGACGAGGAGGGAGTCGAGAAGCTCGTCCACGATTTCCTTGTCGAGGTCAAGGCCTTCGCCGCCTGCCTCGGCGGCCTTCGTCTCCGTGAGCGACTCCAGCAGCTTGTCGATCTCGGGCTCTTCCTTCCCCTGGGTCGCGGCGACGATCTCCACGCCGCACGACTCGCAGAACTGCACGCCCTCGGGGTTCTTCGCCCCGCACACGCGGCACGACACGGGTTCCGGCACGACGGCTCTTTACCCGGGCTTCATCTTATAAACGTTGCGCGGCGGTTCTCCGGAGCGGACTTTCTCGCCGTCGCCTCCCGTCCGGCGTCGTCGCCCCGTGGGAAACGTTTATGGAGCGACCCGACCATGCGTTCCCGCTCCTGGGGAGCGAGGTCCCGGCCTTGCGTCATGACGCTTGCACACATCAGAACCGAGAGGGGGGGACGGTGTGAAGCGTCCGTGGGAGGCCTGGTCCTTCCACGGCGCTCCTTTTTGGGGGGATGTCCAGTGACGCCCGAGGCCGCTTCCCTCGCCGCCGAGGTGCCGGAGGATTGGTTCGCGCGCGCGCAGCGCGCCTTCGCGGACCTTCAGTTGCGGTTCGAGCGGCGGCAGCGGGAACTCGGGGTTCGCGAGGAGGAGTTCGAGATGCGGAGCCGCGACCTGGCGGCGCGCGCGGAGCAACTGCGCGAGGCGTTTCGCTCGGCCGAGGATACGTCTCAGGCCCTGATGGATCGCACCCACGGACTCCGGGGGGAGGAGAAGAAGATCGCCACCGAGCGGGACGCCCTGTACCGGGAGCGGCAGGAGGTCGCGACCGCGCGACAGGACGTGGCCCAGCGTCTTTCCGAGTTGGCGTCACGGGAGGCTTCGATGGCGCAGCTCGACCGCGCGCTCCGGGAGCGGGAGGACGCGGTCGCCCGCTCGGAGGCCGAGATCCGCAGCCTTCGGAGGCTGCAGGAGGCGGCCCTCGTCGAGGCCCATACGGCTCTGTCCGGCGAGGAGCGCCCTGCCGCCGAAGCGGAGACCGGCGGGGGACCGCCGCCATCGGAACACCACCACGTGCGCCGGATTCTCGAGCTCGAGGCGGCGGTGGAGGCCGCGGCGATGCAGGCCTACTCGCGAGAAGGCGAGGCCGAGCGACTCCTCGCCCATGCGACGGAACGGTCCGCGGAAGCGCAGACCCTCGAAGAGCGAATTCGCGAGCAGGAAGCGCGCTTGGAGTCCGTGCGCATGGAGATCGTGAACGCGAAACGCGCCCTGTTGGCGGTCGACGCCGCGATCACGCGGCTCCCGTACGAGGTCGTCGACGACTTCACGCGGAGTCAGGCCTTCGACGCGTACGAGAAGGCGGTCCGGTCCCTGAAGCAGTTCGGCGAGGACTCGAAGGGCCGCTAGCGGGGGCCGAGAACCGGCGGGACCGCCTGCATCTCCTGCAGCACGGGGAGCGTCCGGGCCGGCTCCGCGCGCCGGATCGCCCCCTCGTCCTCGCGGCAGTACCGCGGGTCGATGCCCCCGTCCGCCTTCAGGGGGAACTTCGGCGGCATCCCGTTGAAGTTCGGGAACTTCGCGATCTTCATGATCGGCGCGAACACCTTCTTCCCGTGCTTCCAGCGGAAGTACGCGTAGTAGGCGAAGAGGGCGGCGAACGTGAACAGGGGCTGCTGGTGGGGCGCCCAGTTGTCGATGTTCATCCGCCAGGCCGTCGCGAACACGTCCCATTGCTCCGGCGTCATCAGCTCGAGGCTCACCCGGCGCTCGTTCCGGAGCTTCGTGTCCTCGAGGGGGATGAACATGAGCGGGACGAAGAAGACGTTGAACCCCTTCATCTTGTCGAGCAGCTCGAGCGTCTGCACGGTGTCGTCCGGCGTCTCGTCCGGCCAACCCGTGATCAGCGTCGCCATCGGTCGCCAGTGGTTGTCGTTCAGGATCCCCAGGCCCTGGACGTTCACCTCGTGGTACTGCTCGATCGGGTACGGCCAGATCTTGCCGCGCATGTACTTCTTCATGATGCGGATCGACCCGGACTCGATCCCGAACAGGGCGGTCACGAACGGTTCCTTGTAATGCGGTCGGAACGCCGGCGTGTAGCGGGTCTTCTCGAGCAGGATCGGGGAGATCCGCTCGACGGCCGTCGGGTCGTACACGACCGGGGCGATCGCGATGTGGCTGAGGTGCACGTAGTCCACGCCGGGATGCCGGCCGATCGTGGTGAACAGCTTCTCGAGCGCCGCGGGGTTCGGCTCGAACCGCGAGCCGCATTCGTACAGGAACAGGTCCTCCGTCGCGCAGAACACCTCGTTCGACCCTGCGGCGACGTTCGTCGCGACCTCCTTCATGATGTGGTCGAGGGGCAGGGAGTGGCGGCGGCGGTTCGTCGGGGAGCAGAACTGGCACCCGCGTCCGCACCCCCGCGTGATCTCCACGACGCCGTAGGAGGCCCCGTTTCGAATCGTCGGGATGAACTCGATGGGGACCTTCGAGCCGTGGACCTCCCGGTCGAGCGTCTCCCCCGCGAGCGCCCGCCGGAAGAGGTCGACGACCGTGAGCTCGCCCTCGCCGTGCATGAGGACATCGATCCCCCACTTCTCGACCATGCCGGCGTGGCGGATCTGCCACGCGCCCGCGCCGCCCACGATGATCGTCGGCTCATACTTCTGGAACACCGGGTTCTCCATCACGCGTCGAAACTCCCGGGCGTCCGCCGTCTCCCCGGGTACCGCGATCATGGAGCTGTACGTGACGGACACGTACGCGAGCCCCATCGGGTCCATGCTCGTGATCCCCACGATCCGCGTCTTCGGGCCCACGAAACGCTCCAAGTTGTCGGGGTGGCAGCACGCGATGTCTTCCCGCGGGATCCCCGCGTTGAGGAGGAGGGCCTCGATCTTGCGGATGCCGTACGGCATGAACGTCGCGGTGCCGTCCTCGTTGTCGCGCGGCGCGAACCACTCCGGGCGGAGGAGGGGGCGAGGGATCACCTTCTCCGGGAAGACGGCGATGAACGCGGCGAACGGATCGCCGCTGTAGGCGCTCATCTCTCCCCGGGGCGCCGTCAGCACGATTTTCGCACCCTGGGGGTCGTAGTGGACCACGCGGACTCCTTCCCCCGGCGTCAGCCGTTCCCGCGGCCATAGGAGGGAGGCCTCATTATCCTTTTGTCTCGCGTGCTGCAACTGGATTTGCATACCGCGGAGGGACCGAGAGCCTTAAGTGCCGGGAGCTCGATATCCGCCGCGATGGGACCCCCGATCCGCCGGTTCACGAGGGGCCTTGCGGAGGCCCTGAGCCTCCCCCGCACCTCCGCGCGGATTGTCGAGCTCCTCGCCCGATCCCGCAGGCGGTTGTCCGTGCGGGAGATCGTGACGCGGGTCCGGATGAGCGAGCGGAGCGTGCGCGGCAATCTGGCACTCCTCCTCCGGAGGGGGGTTCTGGAGCGAAAGGTCATCGTCACCGCACAGAGGCGCCTCGCGTACCTGTACCGGCTGCGTCCGGCGGAAGACCTCGTGCGCGCGGTGCGCGGCCATTTCTCCAGGAATCTCGCGGCGCTGCGCGCCGCCGCCTCGCGCCTCAGTCCCAGAAGCGCCGGGTCCTCGCGTAGTTGACCTCCGCCGCCAAGACGTCGCGCAGAAACGCGTCCTCGTCCTCGTGGAGGTTCCGCAGGATGCGGGCCGCGGTGTCGGGGCCGACGCCACGGGCCACGAGCGCGTACACCGCCTTCTTTCCGTGCGCGCTCACAAGGCTCGCGTTCGTGTACAGCCGCTTCGTCTCGACCCGCTCCATCTTCGTCGGCCTCTCCTTTCCAAGGAGCGCCGCTCGGTCCCGCTCGTAGGGGCGAAGCACCGCAACCATGCGGGCGGAGCAGCGGGAGCACGACGCCCTCGCTCCCAGGTCCCCCACGATCGCCCGGGACGCGGACCGGCAGCTCATGCACAGGAGGAGGATCGCCTCCCGGTCCAGCCGGTTCTTGAGCGCCTGCAGCGTGGCCTTGTCCGCCCGCGCGGGGACGACGAGGTGGCGCCTGCGGTCGAGCCCGACCTTGCCGATCGGGGAGAGCCGCCCGACGTGGACCCGGATCCCCCCGTCCTTGATCGCGCGCAGGACCTTGGCGGTGTTCCGGACGTCCATCCGCTCCCAGAACACCTTCCCCAGGACCTCCTCGAACAAGGGCGTGCCCTCGAAGGTCTTCAAGAGCCGGCCGAGGTTCACGGACTCCCAGTCCACGTCCCGGCGGATCGCGCCGAACTTCTTCGCGACGTGGATGAACGCCCAGCGGAGGAAGCTCGAGTTCTTCAGGACGACGCGGAGCAGGGGTCCGAGCGCCTCCGGGTCCTCGGGGCGGAGGAACTCCGCGACGTGTTTCACGTCCACGGAGCGCGGGACCTGGAGGACGACGCGGTACGGGTCCGTGTTCATGCCGACGGACTCGCCGAGCCGCGCGCTGAGCAGGGAGGACACGAGCTGCCCCAGGGTCTCGTTGACCCGGGTCCCGAAGCAGGCGTTCATGACGATCGCGTTCTTCGCGGTCTCGATCGTGATCGTCTCGTCCGTGGGGAGGGGATGATCGCCCTGGCCGCGCACGTAGTCCCGGACGCGTCCCGCGCCCGACGCATCCGCGGGGTACCCCGAGAAGTCGAGCGTCCGCCGAAGCCTCCCGACCTCCTGCGCGACCGCGAAGGGGACCGGGATCTCCTCGCCGATCCACGACGGGACCTCCCCGAGGTCCCGGACGGGCTCCACGAGGATCTGGCCATCGTCCCGGAACTCGACGAACCGCCACGCGGACCCGCGCATCACGAACGTGGCGCCCAACTTCGCGCTCTCCGCGACGAACCACTCGTCGAGGGTCCCGATCACGCGCCGCGAGGAGATGTCCACGACGCGGTACGTCTTCACATCCGGGATCATCGAGATGTTCTCGAAGAAGTACGTCATCGTGCCGCGGGAGCGCCCGAATCGATCGTCCCGGGCCCACACGATGCGCAGGTCCGCGAGCTGATTCAGGAGCGCGTCGAAGTCCGCCCGCTTCAGGTTCCGGAACGGATGGGATCGGCGCACGAGGTCGTACGCCTCCGCGAGGGCGACGCTCTGCGCGGACATCGCCATTGCCGCCACCTGGTTCGCGAGGACGGAGTAGTTGTCCTCCCGCACCGCCAGCGGCTCGAGCTCCTCCGCGAGCGCGCGCCGCGCGATCACGGCCGCCTCCGCGAAGTCGTCCTCGTTCGTCGAGACGACCGCACCGTCGCTCACCTCGCCGACGCCGTGGCCTGAGCGGCCGATCCGCTGGACGAGCCGCGTGACCTCGCGAGGGCTGCCATACTGAAGGACGAAGTCCGCGGTGCCGACGTCGATCCCCAGCTCAAGGGACGACGTGCAGATGAGGCCTTTCAGCCGCTCGCCCTTGAAGTCGTCCTCCATCTGGATCCGGACATCCTTCGACAGGGAGCCGTGGTGCACGCCGATCGTCGGGGTGTCCGACCAGAGGTGGAGGCGGGACGCGAGGAACTCCGCAGTGTCCCGCGTGTTCGTGAAGAGGAGGGTCGACCGGTGCCCCTCGATGAGCTGCCGGCACCGCCTCATCAGGGCAGCCTGCTCCCGGGGGACATGGAGCCGCTCCATCATCCGCTCGTCCGCGGGGACGTGCTCCGGCCACTCGACCGCGACCCGCATGCCCTTCGGCACGCGCACCCGGATCGTCTGGACCGTGCGCCCGACGCCACCGAGGAAGGCGGCCACCTCCTCGGGGGAGCCGACCGTCGCGCTCAACCCGATGCGCTGGAACTCGCGGCCCGTGAGCGCCGCCAGCCGCTCGAGGCCGACGGCCAGCTGGGATCCGCGGTCGTCGTTCGCGAGCTCGTGGATCTCGTCCACGACGACCCACCGCACGTGCGCGAGCTGCCCGCGGAGTCGGTCCCCCGTGAACAGCACCTGGAAGGTCTCCGGGGTCGTGATCAACAGCTGGGGCGGCTTCCGCGTGAGGCGGGCCCGCTCCCGCGGCGGGGTGTCCCCGTGGCGCACCGCGATGTCGAGCCCGAGGCGCTCCGCGAAGAACGTCATCCGGCGCAGCATGTCTCGGTTCAGGGCGCGCAGCGGTGTGATGTACAGGGCCGCGATTCGCGGCGGGTTTTCCCGCACGAGGCGGTGGAAGATCGGGAGCGCCGCGGCCTCCGTCTTGCCGATCCCCGTCGGGGCGACGAGGAGCACGTGTTCCCCCGCAAGGATGCGAGGGATCGCGCGGAGCTGCGGCTCCGTGAAATCCGCGATCCCGACGTCGCTGGCGGCGGCGACGATGCGGGGGTCCAGGCCCAGGTCCTGCACGGAAATGCCCCGTACGGGAGCACCCCTCAAGTAGTTTGGCGGCGCCTCGCAGCGGAAGAGTATCTGGTTCGATAATTAAGAGGCAAGGCATTAGCCCCCTTCTCCCGTAATTGGCGTTGGTGTCCCTCAGCGGACGGTCAGCGACCCTTCTGGTCGCCCTCACGGTAGGCTTGCTCCTCACCGGACTGAGCGCGGGGTTTGGCGAGAAGGTCTTCAACGCGAACGAGCAGACCGCCGGTATCAATTACTACTCCGTGACCTCCACGCAACGTCTCGCCCAGTCGTTCCAGGTCGCGGAGTCCTTCATCCTGTACAACGTGACGCTCGAGGTGCGGAACATCGATGACCGGCCCCTGAACGTCACGATCCGCCCGGACACCTCGGGAGAGCCGGGGACCGTGGTGCTCGCCTGGTCGGAGCGGACGGGGGGCGCGCGCGCGTGGCTGGACTTCCCGATGACCCCTCGACCCCTCCTCCTCGCCGGCCGCACGTATTGGATCCTCGCGGACGAGCAGCCGTCCAGTCGGACGTACCGATGGTACCGGTCGAACGGGGACATCGTCCCCGGCGTGGCGAAGAGCCAGGGAAGCGGCTCTTGGTCCGCCCCCCTGTCGGCGGACCTGGGGTATGTCGTCTACGGCCTCTCGTTCGAAGCGAATGTCGCCCTCGGCTTCTCCGTCGACCGGCCCTCCGTTCCCGCCGGCGGGAGTTTCAGCTACACCGTCTCCATGAACAACTCGGGGTACCGCGCGACTCCGTTCGCGTGGGTGAACCTCACGCTCCCCCCGAGCATCCAGATCACTTCCGACACGGCGTCCGACCTGGGCGGGACCCTCCTGGGCCCAGGCTCGTGGCGGTTCACGAATCTCGGGAACGGCCAGCACTCGTTCGTGGTCAACGCCGTCCTGGACTCCGCCGCCTCCGGCGGGAGCCTCCACACGACGACCGCGCGGCTCGTGTACACCCTTTCGTCGGGGATCCCGCAACCGCCGCAGACCGCGATCGCGACCGTGACCGCCGCGCTGGAACCGAAGTGGCTGAACCTGGCGCACGACGGCACCGCGGGGCGGGCGGACTACCTGCAAGCCGCCTCCCCGACGAATCCTCCCACGGGGCCGGTCCCGGACTTCGACGGCGATGGCCGGCCCGGGACGACCCTGACGGCCGTCTCTGCGGACTGGACGCTGAACCCGCCCTTGTTCCGCCCGTTCCGGACCCGGGGGTCTGTGACCGTGGCCCTCTTCCTCAACGGGGAGAACCCGGCCGGCTCGTCCGCGACCCTGAACCTCTCGGTCTACGACCGCAGGAACTTAGCGGAGACCCTCGTCGTGTCGGCCGAGCCCACCGTGATCGTGGACGGGAACAACTTCACCTACCAGCTCGTGGCGGTGGACCTCGGGAGCACGGACCACCTCTTCGCTGCGGGGAACACGACGGAACTGCGGATCCGGAAGGTGTCGGGGGACGATCTGTGGGTCGGGTACGACCGCACGGACCTCCCCTCCCGGATCCTCGTGACGACGACGACCTACGTCTCGATCGACCGCCTCGAGGTGAGGGACCTCCGTGGACCCGCGTCGACGTTCTCGCCCCAGGACACGGTCCGGATCGAGGCGAACGTCTCCGACCCGTTCGGGAACTCCGAGATCGCGGGCGTCCGGGTGAACATCACGGACCCGGACGGGAATCTGGAGCTCGCGGGGACCCCGTTCGCGGTCATCGCATCGGACCCGGGGGGCGCATGGCAGCGGTACCGGATCGACTATGTGAACCCGCCGATCGCCGGTGCGTACACGTTGCTCGTGACCGCCACGGAGGGCAACGGCGTCGAGGCGTCCCTCCGTCGATCCTTCCTCGTGGTCCACCCCATCCTCGACCTGATCGTGTCCCGCGGAGGCGGTCCGCTCGAGGTCGGCGGCGCCACGACGATCACGGTCACGTATCGGAACACGGGGACGGAGGACGCTCCGGTCGCCTGGCTGAACGCAACCCTGCCTCCGGGGCTCGCGTACGTATCGGACACCGTGAACGGGACGCAGAACGGCCTCACGAACTGGACGCTGCGGGACGTGCCGCCCGGCGACCACCCCTTCGAGCTCGTGGTCGAGGCGCGTGAGGCGCCTGTGAACCTCACCTTCTTCGTGACGTTCCGCCTATCGTACACCGACGGGAAGGGGTTCGAATGGACGG
>Ga0209521_10001224_pt1 | contig 20817 bp, 13 predicted proteins | sample Rifsed19ft4_FD_184016 | JGI IMG/M metagenome (GOLD analysis project Ga0209521, IMG submission 184016) | Soil microbial communities from Rifle, Colorado, USA - sediment 19ft 4 (version 2) | ecosystem: Environmental > Terrestrial > Deep subsurface > Rock core/Sediment | place: Rifle, Colorado...
TGCTGATCCGGAAGCTGAAGCCTGAGTTCTCCTTCATAGTCGATCACCGCTGGATGTGAAGACCCCTTGCTTGACGTATCAAGCGGCAACGGCACTAGTTCTGCGGTAGCTCCGGTGCGGTCAGGTCGCACGGGCAATCGAGTGTCTTGAGGAACTCGATCAGATCCGACCTCTCTTCGGACGTGAGCTCGACCTTCTTCAGATTCTCCGTGTCGAGATAGGGATTGGCGAGTCCGCCTCCCAGCATCAAGTCCACCGTTTCTTCGAGCGTGGCCACGCTTCCATTGTGAAAATAGGGAGCGCTCCGGCTCACGTCTCGAAGGGAGGGGGTCTTGAACGCACCGGTGTGGTTTTCATCCTTCGTCACCACTGCTCGACCGCGATCGGGCTCCTCCGCATCCATCCCGATGCCGACGTTGTGGTACTGCATATCGGTGAAGAGAACACCGGAGTGGCAATTTCCGCAGCCCGCCTTTCCCAGGAATAGCTCGGCACCTCGCTTGGCGCTGTCGCTCACCGCGCTCTCGTTTCCGGTGCGCCACCGATCGTAGGCGGTGTCGCCACAGAAGAAGTTGGACCTCTCGAACGCCGAGATGGCAGCGACCACGTGATCGGGCGTGGCATCCTCTCCGAAGACCCGTTGAAACTGCGCTCGGTACCCCTCCATGCCGTTCAACGCTTTCACGGCTTCCTCGGCGTTCGCTCCCATGTTGGCTCCTGTCCAGGCAGCCATGGCTTGACGCTCAAGCGATGGGCTTCGACCATCCCAATAGAACTCGGTGTGGTAGCCAATGTTCCAGAGCGGTGGGCTGCTGCGAGTCAGTTGTTTACCCAGCGCACCTTCCGCTACCGGTTTGCCGTCAGTGAGGCCGTGCTCGCAGACGTGACAGGAGTAGCAGGATCGACTCCCGTCGGCGGAAAGCCTGGCGTCAAAAAACAGCTGCCGGCCCAGCGCGACTTTCCCGGGAGTCATGGGATTGTCTGCTGGCACCGGAACCGCACCGAAACCCGCGGGCGGAAAGTCCATCCCGGCCGCCGCTCTTTCGCTAGTCTCGGGAGTCTCCGAGACCGGCTCCGAAGTGGGGGCGGAGGGTTGACAGGCGATGAAGCCCATAGTGATTACAAGGCAGATGAAGCCTAGGCCGTCAGCTACCACGGCTAGTGCGGATGTCGCGGCCGATCTGGGCATGAGAAACCTCCTGATCACTCGAGATGCCATCAAACTTCCAGCCATCATAAGAAAGAATCCGAGTGAGTGCTACCCCTTTGAAAACCGGAATTCTGGAGGGGACGGCCATTCCATTGAATGAAGAGGGCTCCCGGGAGGTATACTTCGGGGGTGGGCCCCCTCATAGTTTCGCTGGGGCCTCGGCCCGGATTCGGGTGCCGATTGTGAAATTGGGGCTCGGTCGGGTTATAATAAACTCAGATAGTCCTGTAGTTTGTAGACTGGTGGGGCTAACAGCCGCACAGGAAAGGGCTAACTGACCGGGAGCTTGGCATCGTTCTTGAAGGTCAGAACGAAAAACGGGTAGAGCGGCCCACGACCTGTCTCGGTGTAGCGACCGCACTTATCTTCGACAGGGAGAGTTCCTGAAATGCGGTTCCAAAAGCTCGCCTCGATCGGGATGGTGAGTCTCGGTCTGATCTCGTGGGGCCTGGTTCGTAGCGTTTCCACGAATTCCGAACCTCTTCCGACGTCGTCCGCCTCCGAGACCCCACTGTTAGAGAAGGCGAGCGAAGAAGAAGGGTCTTTCCAGCAGGCTCTGGCCGCGACAACTTCGCCGGACGACGAGGTCCAGGTTCCTTCCCTCCGCCATCCTGGCGGGCCGCGCGAGTTCTATTTTACGCGGGCGGCGTACACGGGTTACGGCTTCCGGAACTTTCGCAGCTGGAGCGTCGACTTCCCCAAGGCAGATCGACAGTTCTTGATCGGGGTGCGCCGGCTGACCAACCTGGACGCCTACGAGTACGAGAATCCCATCCAACTGACCGATCCCGGCATGGGACGCTATCCATTCCTTTATGCCGTCGAGGTGGGCTACATGGCCTTATCGGAGTCCGAGGTCCTAGGACTCAGGCGATACCTACTGGCGGGCGGATTCTTGGTTATCGACGACTTCTGGGGCAGCTACGAATGGGAGAATATCGTGATGGAGTTTCAGAGGATTCTTCCCGGCCACCAGATCGTGGACATACCGCGCGACCACCCCGTGTTCACTTGCTTCTACAACGTGGAAGAGCTCCTGCAGGTACCGAACGTAGGGCAGGGAATCGCGGGAGGGCCCACCTGGGAGAAAGACGGATACAACCCGGAGCTTAGGGGAATCTTCGACGACCAGGGCCGTTTGATGGTCGTGATCAACTGGAACACCGACTTGGGCGACGCTTGGGAATGGGCTGAGAATCCTTACTACCCGCTCAGGTTCTCGACCTACGCGTATCAGATGGGTGTGAATTTCATCATCTACGGTATGAGCCATTGATGGCCTCTTTATTCGAGTCCGTCTTCGAATTCCTGTTCAAGTACCGACCGGTCGTATTCGAGAAGGGAAGCCTCACTCTCGCCGCCTCCTGGCCGTCCTATCTGGTGGCACTGTTGGTCGTCGTTGCCGCGGTGCCGACCGTACTGAGGTACCGGAGGGTCGGCGGAAAGAGCGGCGGCCGGGACCGCTTCATTCTAACCGCACTACGGGCCTCGGTTCTGGCCCTCATCTTGTTTTGCCTGTGCCGGCCTGCCCTCGTTCTCTCCACCGTCGTGCCACTCAAGAGCTTCGTAGGAATATTGCTCGACGACTCCTTGAGCCTACAGATCGCCGACAAGAATGACGTGCCGCGCGCCCAGTTCATCAACGAGACGTTCGGTCCGGAGGGGAGCCCGCTTCTCACCGGACTAGAAGAGAAGTTCAAGCTCCGCTTCTTCCGATTCTCCAGGGACGTCCAGCGCGTGGACGGGGTATCGGAGCTCACCTACTCCGGCGCTCAGACCCATATCGGCGACGCCTTGGAAAGAGCCTCCGATGAGCTTGCCGCAGTACCGCTGGCGGGATTGGTTCTGGTCAGCGACGGAGCCGACAACTCCCACGCGGTCCTCAGCGAAACACTGCTTGCCCTGAAAGCGCGCTCCCTCCCCGTCTATACGGTGGGACTCGGCCTCGATCGCTTTTCTCGGGACATCGAGCTCTCGCGAGTAGAAGCGCCCCGGACCGTTCTCAAAGGCTCTTCGTTGGTCGTCGACGTTGCCATATCGCAGCGGGGGTTCTCGGGAGCTCGGGTACGACTGGACGTCGAGGATTCGGGTCGAATCGTGAACTCTCGGGAAGTCGAGCTCTCTACCGAGGGCGATGTGTCCACTGTGAGGGTTGACTTCACCGCTTCCGATGCTGGCCCCCGCCTGTTCCGATTCCGAGTCCAGCCCCAGCCGGGCGAGATGGTCACCCAAAACAACCAGCAGGAGACCCTCATCCTCGTCGAGGATAGACGCGAGAAGATCCTCTACTTCGAGGGTGAGCCTCGGTTCGAGTTGAAGTTCATTCGAAGGGGCGTCGTGGAAGACGAAAACCTGCAAGTGGTCGTTCTGCAACGGACCGCGGAGAACAAGTTCCTCAGACTCGACGTGAGTGACGGTGAGGAATTGGCAGCCGGATTCCCCAAGACGCGCGAGGAGCTGTTTCGCTATCGAGGAATCATCTTGGGGAGCGTGGAGGCCAGCTTCTTCACCTATGACCAGCTGCGGATGATGGCCGACTTCGTCAGCCAGCGCGGAGGGGGGTTTCTGATGCTGGGGGGCCGTCGATCTTTTTCCGCCGGGGGCTACGCCGGCACTCCGGTGGCGGATGTTCTTCCCGTCACCCTTCAAGAGTTCGACGGTGAGGAGGGAGAGCCCTTTTTTGCGGAGGTTAAGGTCGAGCCGACTGCGCTGGGAAAGACGCATGCGGTAACCCAGTTTGCCGGCGGCGTGGAAGAAAGCGTGACGCGTTGGGAGCAGCTCCCCCCCCTGACCACGCTGAACCCCATCTACCAGATCAAGCCGGGAGCCACCACCTTGCTCACCGGCCAGAGTTCAGAATCGTCCGATCCTCAAGTGGTACTTGCCTTTCAGAGGTACGGGCGTGGTAAGTCGCTGGCATTCACCGTTCACGATTCCTGGCAATGGCAGATGCACGCCGATATGACTCTGGAAGACATGACCCACGAGACTCTTTGGCGCAAGCTGCTACGATGGTTGGTAAGCTACGTTCCCGATCCCGTCACGGTTACCACCGAGAAGGATCGCTATTCACCGCTGGAGCCTGTGACCCTTACCGCCGAAGTCGACGACGATACCTTCATCAAAGTGAATAACGCCGAAGTGGTGGCCGAGGTGAAGACCCCGTCCGGAGAGAGTATCGACCTCCCCATGGAATGGACGGTGGACACCGACGGGGAGTACCGGGCGAGCTTTCTTCCTCAGGAAAAGGGCTTGTACGAGATTCGGGTGGGAGCCCAGCGGGCAGGGACGGTCTTGGGGGAGGCGTCCTCCTATGTTTTGGCGACCGACCTCGACGATGAATATTTTGGGGCGGAGATGAATACCACGCTCTTGCAGCGAATCGCCGAAGATACCGGTGGGCGGTTCTATACCACGGATAACGTGGCCCAGCTTGCCGAGGACATGAGCTACGTAGAGGGCGGAACTTCGGTCCGCGAGGAGAGGGACCTGTGGGACATGCCGGCGCTCTTCCTTCTGGTGGTAGCGCTGGTGGCGACGGAGTGGAGTTATCGGAAAGCCCGGGGGCTGGCGTGAAGCCGGTGAAGCCGGTGAAGTTGGTCCGGTTCACGCTTCTCTTTCTGTTGGCCCTGTCAGGGTCCGTCGAGGCTCAGTCTTTGGGTCGGACCTACCTGGTGGTGGTGCGTGGTTTGGGGGGGGAGTCCGGCTATCGCGACCAATTTCACGAGCAGGCGGTTGGCATGATCGACGCCTCCCAGGGCCGACTGGGGTTACCCGCCGAGAACATCTGGTACCTGGGCGAGGATCCGGAGCGAGATACCGAAAGGATCCGCGGCAAGTCCACCAAGGAAGGCATTGAAAAGGTCTTGGCGGAGGTCGGGCAGCGGGTGGAGCCGGGAGATCAGGTTGTCGTCATCCTCATCGGGCACGGCAGTTACGATTCTGGAGAGTCCAGGTTCAATCTTCCCGGTCCGGACGTCAGTGCCGATGAGTTCGCGCTCATGCTGGACAGGTTCGGCTCACAGCAGGTCGTCTTCGTGAATACCGCCAGCGCCAGTGGCGGGTTCATCGAGGCGCTATCCGGCAAGAACCGGATCGTGGTCACCGCCACCAAGTCAGGGATGGAAAGAAACGAGGCCCAATTCGGCAAGTTTTTCATCGAGGCGTTCGCCGGAGAAGGGGCCGACGTGGACAAAGACAAGCGGATCTCGGTCTGGGAGGCCTTCGAGTATGCGCGACTGAAAGTGGCCCATGCTTACGAGGAGAGCAATCAGCTACAGACCGAGCACGCCCTGTTGGACGACAACGGTGACCAACAAGGTGCTCACCGGCCCGGTGAGCCGGCGGGAGGAGAGGGTGGCTCCCTGGACGGGTCGGTGGCGAGGCTCGCCTTCCTGCAGGGTTCGGTTGCCGGGGGTGGAAGGGCGGACGCCTCCCGCCCGACGCCAGACGATCCGGAGCTCGCGGCGCTCTACGGAGACAAGCGGGTGCTCGAGCAGCGTATCGAAGCATTGAAGCAGCAAAAGGAAGGCATGTCGGACGAGCTCTATATGCAGGAGCTGGAGAGTCTCCTGGTGGAGCTGGCTCGAAAGAACCAAGCCATCGATGCCATGGAGGAAAAATCTCATTGAGACCGATGGCGGCTCGGCTCGGCCTGTTCATTCTGTTCATCGGCTGCCTGGGATGGCCGGCGTGGTCGGCATGCTCGGCGCAGGCCAATCAACCGGTAGATGGTGCGGAGGCTTTGCGCTCCGGAGAATATGCGAAAGCCATCGAGCTTTTTGCCGCGCGGATCGAGGAACAGCCGGCCGACGTCCGAGCCCACCGGGGTTTGGTGCAAGCCTACCGCGACACGGGTCGCTATCGCGAAGCGGAGCGAGCCATTCAAGAGTTCGAGCGGTCCTTTCCCGATTCAGTGGAGCTTGCCCAAAGTCTGGGCGAGATCTACTACGCCACCGGGAGATCGAACGAGGCCCGGGAGGCTTTCCAGCGCTCGATCGCTGGAGTTGCTCCGGACGCACTCTCGGCGGAGCTTGCCTTGGCCGTTCTCGACTACGAGCGAGGCCGGCGTCCCGAGGCCATGAAGAGGTTCGATCGTTTCATCGATGTCTACAATCTCAGCGGGCGCGACGGGAAGGCCGGGCGACTCTCTTCCGCTGACCTCACCGCGGTGGGCACCGCCTGTCGTTATCTGGGAGTCGGTAATCCCCAGCTGTTCAAAGACGCGTTGCGGGCCTTCGATGAGGCGGCGGCCGTCGATCCTCTGGACCTCGAGCCGAAGATTAGGGCGGGCGAGCTCTTTCTGGAAAAGCACAACAGCACCGATGCGGGAGCCACGTTCCAGGAAGTGCTGGCGGTTAATCCCCATCACCCCCGCGCGCTCTTGGGGATGGCGCGGGTCATGGACTTCGAGAACTCGCCGGAAGTCCTCGAGCTGGTGCAGAAAGCCCTGGAAGTCAATCCTCAGTCGGTCGAGGCACGAGTCTTCCTGGCACGCGAACATCTGGATATCGAGGACTATGAACGCGCGAGTGCGGAAGCAGAGCGTGCTCTGGAGGTGAACCCCGTCTCATTGGAAGCGCTTTCGATCTTGGCGGCGGCGAGCTTCCTGAAAGGGGATGTCGAGGGTTTCGAGAAGGTCCGGGCGCGAGTTCTGGAGCAAAACCCCATTTACGCGGAGTTCTACAACACGCTCTCCGATATCTGCGTGCAGAACCGGCTCTATCGCCAGGCGGTCGAGTTTTCCCGTCAGGCCGTTCTTCTCGATGATCGGTCATGGCGCGGCTATGGGTTGTTGGGGCTCAACCAACTCCGTCTCGGTGACGTCGAGGAGGGGAAGACAAACCTGGAGCGTTCCTTCGCTGGCGATCCTTACAACGTCTGGATCAAGAACACCCTCGATCTCCTGGATACGTTCCCCGACTACCGGGAGACCCAAAGCGACCGATTCCTCCTCGTTATCGACGGTAAGGAATCGGATCTGCTCGCTCCCTACGTAATGGCCCTGGCGGAAGAAGCCTACGACCGACTGGCGGAGCGCTATCAGTACCGTCCGGAGACTCCCATCCGTATCGAGGTCTATCCTTCCCACGCCGATTTTTCCGTGCGGACCATCGGTCTGGCTGGCCTGGGAGCGCTCGGCGTCTGCTTCGGTCCGGTCATAGCCATCGATTCCCCTTCGGCGCGGGAAAAAGGTGGGTTCAACTGGGGATCGACTCTCTGGCACGAGCTGGGGCACACCGTGACGCTGGGCATGACGGATCACCGTGTGCCGCGCTGGGTCTCGGAGGGGCTTTCGGTTTACGAAGAGCACCGGGCGCGACCCGGTTGGGGGGACGACGTCAGTATCCCGTTCTTGATCGCATACCAGAAGGACATGCTGCTTCCCATCGCGGACCTCAACAACGGATTCATTCGGCCTAGCAACCCGCATCAGATCGGTAATTCCTACTATCAAGCCTCTCTGGTTTTCGAGCTCATCGAGCGCGACCACGGATTTCCGGCGATTCTGAAGATGCTGGACGGTTACAAGAAGGGTTTGACGAACGCCGAGGTCTTCCAAGCCGCTTTGGGAATCGGGCCGGAGGCATTCGACAAGGTTCTCGCAGACTACCTGGAAGAGCGTTTCTCCGGACCGGCTTCGGTTGTGAAAGCGCCCTCGGAGAACCAAGCGCCCTCCGAGAACCAAGGCATGGAGGTCCTATCCCCGCAGCAGATCCAGGATCGGCTAGCCAAAGATCCGAGGGATTTCGGGGGTCAGCTCGCCATGGGTGAGGTCCTTTTCCAGCAGGGAAAGTTGGAGGAGGCGCTCGATTACTTGAAACAGGCCCAGTTGCTGTTCCCCGAGTACGGGGGCGATAACAGCCCTTACTGGTACTTGGCTCAGATCTACCGACAGCAGGGCGAGCTCGGCAAAGCGGCCGAGGAGCTCGCTGCCTTCACCCGGATCAACGAGAGTCATTATGAAGCTCACCTGGCGCTCGCCGAGATCCGGGAGTCGCTGGGAGACTTAAGGGCGTCCGCCGAGGCGCTCGGGAAGGCGGTCTTCATCTATCCCTTGGAGATGGCGCCGCACCGGCGGCTTGCCGAGATTTATGGCGAGCTCGGCGAGTTTCGGTCGGCCATCCGCGAGCGCCAGGCGGTGGTGGCGCTCGCGCCGGTGGATCGTGCACAAGCTCTCTACGAGCTGGCCTTCGCTCATTACCAGGCGGGGGACCTCCAGACGGCGAAGCGAGAGGTTCTGCGCGCCTTGGAGATCGCCCCCAATTTCGAAGAGGCCCAGGATCTCTTGCTGCGCCTGCTGCCCGATGCCAGCCGTGAGGGCAGTCCGGCGGGCACCGTCGAGGATCAGAGAGGTGGGCGATGAACCGTTCCGGGCAGCTGGTGGCGGCTTTGGTGTTGGCCACCATCCCGCTCTCCGCGAGTCCCCTCGATGCCCCCGACGTTCCCTACACGAATTTTCCCTACAACGGTCGCTTCACTTTCGTCCGGCTACGCTTCACTCCCTCGTACTGGAGCCGCGGTCCTTACGCCTGGGGCTTGGATCTCAAGTGGAATCATGATTACCCGAGGGGGGAGAGCCATTTCACCAAGATCCTGGATGAGCTGACCTACCTCGATCCCAACCGGGACGGTGGAAACATCCTGGCCATGGATGATCCGGAGCTGTTCAAGTATCCGTGGGCCTACCTGTGCGAGGTGGGGTTCTGGACCCTGACCGACGCGGAGGCGGCGAGCCTGCGGGCCTATCTTCAAAAGGGCGGCTTCTTGGTGGTCGACGACTTCATGGAGTCGTGGCAGTGGGACAACTTCGAGATGCAGATGCACAAGGTGCTGCCGGAGGCGCGCTTCGTCCAGCTCGACGTCTCACACCCCATCTTTGATTCCTTCTTTCACATCGAGTCCTTGGAGTTCGAGCACCCCAATTTTACGGAGATCAAGCCGGTCTACTACGGCATCTTCGAGGATAACGATCCCGCCAAACGCCTTATGGTGGTGGCCAACTACAACCACGACATCGGCGAGTATTGGGAGTGGTCGGACACGGAATGGATTCCCATTGAGCTGTCGAACGAGGCTTACAAGTTGGGAGTGAACTACGTGGTCTACGGTATGACCCACTAGGTCGATGGCTGGTTATCTAAGGTGGCCTCGGCGACGTCCGTAACAGGGGAAAGGAAGGGTTCATGGCAGACGAGAAACTCGAGCTCGAATCACCAGACGATATTGCGCTAGCCGATCGGCTGAAAGAAGCAAAAAACCAGATTCTGGTGGAGCTCCGCAAGCTCATCGTCGGGCAAGATGACGTCCTCGATCAGGTGCTCCTGTCGCTGTTTGTAGGCGGCAACAGCATCATCACCGGCGTGCCCGGCCTCGCCAAGACGATGATCATTCACACCGTAGCTCAGGTCTTGGATTTGAAGTTCGCGCGCATCCAGTTCACGCCCGATCTGATGCCGTCCGACATCACCGGGACCGACATCATCCAGGAGGATCCTACCACCGGGCGCAGGGAGCTGGTCTTCATGCCGGGCCCCATCTTCAACAACATCGTGCTGGCGGACGAGATCAACCGGACGCCGCCCAAGACCCAATCCGCCCTGCTGGAGGCCATGCAGGAGCATCAAGTGACCATCCAGGGTCGAACCTACAATCTCGAGGAGCCCTTCTACGTCTTCGCCACCCAGAACCCCATCGAGTTGGAGGGAACCTATCCGCTGCCGGAAGCGCAGCTGGATCGCTTCATGTTCGACATTATCATCGACTATCTCCCCGAGGACGAGGAGCTCGAGGTCGTCCGATCCACCACCGCGCCGCAGCAGTTGGAGTTCCGGCCGGTGGTTACCGGCAAGGACATGGTCGCCTTCCAGAAGCTGGTGCGAAGGGTGCCGGTCTCGGAGGCGGTCATGCGCTATGCGGTGAGCCTGGCCCGCATCAGCCGCCCCGGACAAGCCGACGCCCCCGACTTCGTCAAGAAGTGGGTGGAGTATGGTGCCAGCGTCCGCGCCGCCCAATACCTCGTCCTGGGTGGCAAGGCCAGGGCGTTGATGCAGGGGCGGTACCACGTGAGCTTCGAGGACATACGCGGCTTGGCCCATCCGGTTTTCCGCCACCGCGTCCTCACGAACTTCCACGCCGATTCGGAGCGCGTCAGCTCGGGCCAGATCATTGATAAGCTCTTGGAGGCCATTTCGATGCCCAAGTCCCGAATGTAGGGGGGATGAGAGGAGGCTAGAGGAGACCACCATGAGAGGACACCGACTCAACGCCGAGCCGTCGTCGTCCGCGCGTTTCGTGGACCCCAAGATCCTGGGGCGAATCGACAACCTGGAGCTTCTCGCCCGGACGGTGGTGGAAGGCTTCATTGGCGGGCTGCATCGATCGCCTTACCTCGGGCGTTCGGTCGACTTTGCGGAGCATCGGGCGTACATGCCGGGAGACGATATCCGAAGGATCGACTGGCGGCTCTTCGCGCGCAGCGACCGGTTCTTCGTGAAGGAGTTCGAAGCCGACACCAATACCAGCTTCACTATCGTTCTGGATATATCCCGGTCCATGACCTTCGCCAGCGCAGGGATCTCCAAGCTGGATTACGCTCGATACCTGGCGGCTTGTCTGGCCTACTTTTCCAGCAAGCAACGCGACCGGGTCGGGCTGGTCACCTTCGACGAGGACATCGTGGACTTCGTGCCCCCCTCCGCCAAGCACCTGGAAATAATCCTCCACACCATCGATCGCCTGCAGCCCGGCCGTCGAGGCGTGCTCGGCCCGCCTTTGGCCAAGGTGGCGGAAGCCATCCGCCGGCGCGGTATCATGGTCGTCATCTCCGACTTCTACGAGGAACCGGAGGCGGTGCTGAACGCCCTGAAGCTACTACGCTACAAGGGGAACGATCTCATCGTCTTTCACGTACTGGATCCCGCCGAGATTCGATTCCCGTTCGATGAAGCGGCCAACTACGAAGATTTGGAGACGGGCGAGGCGATTCCCGTCATACCGGAGTACCTGCGGGAGCAGTACCGCAAGATGGTGGCCGAGCACATCGAAACGATTTCTCGTTGGCTCGGGGACAACCGAATCGACTACTCTTTGTTCGATACTTCGACGCCGCTGGACTTCGCCCTGTTTAGCTACTTGTCGAATCGGGAGCGATTGAGCCGGGTGAGATGATGGGACTAAGCTTCCTCACTCCTGCGTTCTTCATCGGCCTGTTGGCGCTCGCCGTCCCCATCCTCATCCATCTCACGAATCGCGAGAAGCGGGAGGTGGTAGCCTTTCCGTCTCTCATGTTCCTGACCAAGATTCCCTATCGCTCCGTGCGTCGGCAGAAGATAAAGCACTGGCTTCTGTTCATGATGAGATGCCTGGCTCTGCTGCTTCTGGTTACGGCGTTTGCCCGTCCTTTTCTCGATGAGCCGGGCCGTGCCGTCGTCTCCGTCACCGGAGCTCGGGAAACGGTGATTCTCGTCGATCGATCCTATAGCATGGGATACGGAGATCGGTGGGCACGAGCCATCGATGCCGCCCATCAGGCAGTGGATACGCTCGAGTCAGCGGACCGAGCGAGCGTGATTTTCTTTTCGGATCGGGCGGCGGCTCTCAACCAGCCCACGTCGGACAGGGCCCAGCTCCATTCCCTCATCGACGGCGCTCGGCCGGGATCTGGAACCACCCGTTACGGGCCGGCCCTGAAGCTCGCCGACAAGCTGCTCCAGGAATCGCAGCTTCCTCGGAAGGAGGTCGTCCTCATCACCGACTTCCAGCGAGTAGGCTGGGACGGTCATGACGAGATTGTTTTCCCAACCGGGACCGAGTTCCGGACGGTGGACCTCTCCGACGCGGAGACATCGAATGTGGCGGTGACGACGTTGGTGCTGGAGCGCGAGCAGGTCTCCGGAAGGGAGCGGGTGGTGGCATCGGCTCGACTCATTAATAAAGGGGTCGAGGCGTTCGATGACCTGAGCGTCGAGCTGGAGTTGGGAGGGCGGCCCCTTCGCGAACAGAGGATCCGGTTGGAGCCCAACAGTTCGGCGACCGTCACTTTCGATGCCTTCACTCTTCCCGACGGTGTCTCGCGGGGCTCGATCCGCGCTGCGGACGATGCCCTGCCTCAGGACAACGCCTTCTACTTCGTGATCTGGCCCGGGCAGTCTTTGTCGGTCTTGATTCTGGAAGGACCGAGGGCGCGGTCCGGCAGGAGCTTGTACCTTCGCCAGGTCCTTGGGCTCGGTGACCGGCCTTCCTTCAGCGTCGCGGTGAAGCCATCGAACGCGTTCGGCAGGGGAGACCTGGAAGGGCGTTCGGTGATCGTTCTGAACGACGCTCCTCCCCCCGGCGGTGCTGCCGGCCAGCTTCTTCGGGAGTTCGTGGAGAAGGGAGGCGGGCTGGTGGTGGCGCTCGGTGAGCAGAGCGGAACGGCGGATTGGGAAGGACAGGCCCGCGAGCTACTGCCGGCGTCGGTGGGCGCTTCCGTGGATCGCTCGGCCGACTGGGGCGGTACGCTTGCCTATATCGACTATGACCACCCGGTCTTCGAGCTCTTCAGCGCGCCGCGCAGCGGCGATTTCTCACCGGCCCGGTTCTTCCGCTATCGACCACTGACCACCACCGGTCCGGAGCCCATGGCAGGAGGTGTCTTGGCCCGATTCGACGACGGAGCCATTGCCCTTGCCGAAAAGAGGGTGGGCGAAGGGCGGGTTCTGATCTGGACCTCCACTCTGGACACTTTTTGGAACGATCTGGCGCTACAGCCGGTCTATCTGCCCTTCGTGCACCAACTGGTGAAGCACGCCGCCGGCTATGCGGAAGCGAGAGCATGGCGTTCGGTGGGCGAAGTGCTGGATCTGTCCCAACACCTGGAGTTGGCGGGACGGGCCTTCGGCGGCGCGGCCGCCGGAGCCGAGCTGGTGGCGCTCGCGCCCTCCGGGGAGAAGTCTTTCCTCTCCCGCCAACAGGACAGACACCTCTTGACCTTGGAGGAGCAAGGCTTCTACGAGTTCCGTTCCCTCGATACCGAACAGCCCGAACCGGTCAGCCTCGCCGTCAACTTGGACTTGACCGAGTCCGACCTCTCCTCGGTCGATCCCGAAGAGGTCACGGCTGCGGTAAGCTCCAGGGAGACGGATAGCGTCCAGGCTGCTGGAGCGTGGATTCCCGAGGAGCAGGAACGCCGGCAGCGAGTGTGGTGGTATATGCTGGTGGCAGCGCTCGCTCTCCTTGCCCTGGAGACTTTATGGTCTAATCGCTTGTCTCGCCTGGCGCGGTAAACCAATGAAGCTGTGGGTGAGGCATGGGAAGGGGACGAAGCGGAAAGTTGTCAACAAGACAGTCCCACCAACTAGAGTTCTAAGACGGGAGAGGTAGAGCCGATGTTGAACCGACCGATCATGTCCAACTATGACTCGCTCCTTCGAGTCATCCGCCATGTGCGAAACAGATGGCGATTGCGACAAACGCTTCGAGGGGCGGCCATCGTCTTGGCTGCCTGCATCGCCGCCCTGGCCATCTCGGCCTTCGGCATGGACCAGTTTCGATACAGCGCGTGGTCGGTGTGGATGTTTCGAGCCTTCACTTACCTCGGTCTTATCGCTCTGATCGTTCGCTTCATCATCGTTCCCCTGCGGAAACGGGTGAGCGACGAGCAGGTTGCACTCTACATCGAGGAGCACGATCCCTCGCTGCAGGCGGCAGTGGTGAGTGCCGTCGAGGTCGGTTCCGAGGAGAGGCAAGGCCCCAACCTGTCTCCTGCACTCGTCAACCGCTTAGTGGAGGCGGCGATGGACAGGTGTTATGCGAACGAATACGGACGCGTCATCGAGCGTCAACGTTTGCATCGTGCCTCCGGCGCCATCGCTGCCATCGCAGCGCTGGGGATGTTTGCCGCTCTAATGAGTCCCGCGTTCCTGCGGCATGGAGCTTTCCTGTTGCTGAAGCCATGGAACAGCGCCCGGGCCGCCAACCCATACTCCATCGTCGTGGAGCCCGGTCATGCGGGAGTCGCTCGTGGCGCGGACCAGATGATCCACGCCCGTTTGGAGGGGTTCGAGAGCGATCAGGTCGAGATCGCCGTGAAGTCAGACGAAACAGAGAAATTTGATCGCTGGCCCATGGCGATCGACGAGGGGGCGGGCAACTACCTGTATATGTTGCTCGACCTCAGGACCGCTACCGACTACTTCGTCGAGGCAGGAGGCGTGCGGTCTGCCGTCTTTCGCATTGACGTTTCTGATCTGCCCTACGTGGGTAGAGTCGATCTGGAGTATCACTTCCCTGGCTATACCGGATTGCCCCCCCGCGCCGTCGAGGACGGTGGCGACATCGCGGCTCTCAAGGGCACGGAAGTGATCGTTAAGGCGACACCCACGCTGACCGTAGCGGGGGGCGTGATTCGCGTCGAGGGAGCGGAGCCCCTGCCTATGAAACTGGAGGAGGACGGGACGCTGACCGCCACCCTGCGAGTCGACAAGGAGGGTTTCTACAGCATCGAGCTGGCTGCCGCAGGCGGCGAGATGCGCAAGGGCTCTCCGGATTTCACCATCGAGGTCTTGGACGATCAGCCCCCTTCGGTTGCCTTGGTGAAGCCGGGACGTGACGCGAAAGTGAGTTCCATAGAAGAGGTTTTCACGGAGGCGAAGGCCGAAGACGACTACGGGGTGAAAACGCTGGAGCTGGTTTACTCCGTCAACGGATCGCCGGAGCAAGTCGTCCAGTTGAACCGTGGGTCGGCGAAAAAAGAGATTTCCGCCGGACATACGTTCTTCATGGAGGATCTGGCTCTCGAGCCGGGGGATTTCGTTTCCTACTTTGCGCGCGCCACCGACGGCAACGGCATCGCCGGCCCTCAGACCGCCACCACCGATATCTACTTCCTCGAGGTGCGCCCCTTCGGCACGCAGTACCGGCAGGCGCAAGCCGGCATGGCAGGGGCCGGCCAGGGCATGGATGACGCGCTCTCCCTGCGACAGCGACAGATCGTGGCCGCCACCTTCAAGATCCTTCGGGACCGGGGGGAGTACTCGGATAAGGAGTACTCCGAGAATCTCACCACCATCGCTCTGATGCAGGGCCGCCTGCGGGAGCAAGTGGAAACGCTGCTTCGCCGTATGACCACCCGGGGCATCCTGGAAGGGGAGTCGGAATTCGGCCAGATCGCCGCCTCGCTTCGGGTGGCGGTGGAGGCGATGTCGCCAGCCGAAGAAAAGCTCCTGGAGAGTAAGCCCGAAGAAGCTCTTCCGTACGAACAGCGTGCTCTCCAATACTTGCAGCGGGCGGAGGCGGTGTTCCGTGAGGTGCAGGTTTCGTTCGGTGGCGGCGGAACGGGCGCGGGGAATCAATCCGCCGTCGAAGATCTCGCCGACCTTTTCGAGCTCGAGATGGACAAGCTTCGGAATCAGTACGAGACGGTGCAAAGAGGCCAGCTCCAGTCTACCGACAACCAGGTGGACGAGGCTCTGCAGCGGCTGCAGGAGCTCGCCCGAAGGCAGCAGCAGGAGAACGAGCGGATGAAGCGCTCGGCAGCGAATCGCCAAGGTTCTTCGGGCGGCGGCGCCGGGGGGCAGCGGGAGCTCGCTGAGCGGACCGAGGAGCTCGCTCGTCAGCTGGAAAGGCTGGCGCGGGAGCAATCCCAGAAGGGATTGGAGGACACGGCGCGGCGTCTTCACCAGGCGGCCAATGCCATGCGCCGTGCCGCCAGCGACGGACGCGACGGAGCTCTCTCCGAGGGCATCTCTGCACTGGATCGTCTCAAAGACGCGCGAAGGCTCTTGGAGAAAGACCGTGCTTCGCGGCTCGATCGAGACATGGAAGACGTGCGCGCCCGAGCGGAGCGCATCGCTAGCCAACAGGAGGCGATTCAGTCCGAGGTCGGCAGACTTGGGGAAAGCGGTTCCGCCGGGCGGGCGGAGACACTCCAACGTTTGATGGAGCGCAAGGATGAGATGGCCACCGAGGTGACCGATCTCGAGGCGCAGATGGACCGTATGGCCATGGAATCGCGGCAAGAGCAGAAGGACGCCTCACGTAAGCTCCAAGAGGCCGCCGACTCCATTCGAGACACAAAGCTCAAGGAGAAGATCCGGTACTCGAAGGGCGTAGTGCAGGGACGGGAGCCCGAGTACGCGCAGCGCTTCGAGGGGCAGATCGGTCAAGACATAGAAGAATTGAGCCGTCGCATCGACGAAGCAGGAGCGGCGATAGGAAAGACGGAGCGGGCCCAGGGGGAAGAGGCTTTGGAAAAGACGCGAGAACTGGTTCGCAACCTCGAGTCGCTCGGTGAGCGGTTGCAAGATCCGTCACGCGGCCTGAATCCTCAAGACGGTTCCCCGGAAGGTCAAGAGGGTCAAGAAGGCAGAGAGGGTCAAGAAGGCCAAGAGGGTCAAGAAGGCAGAGAGGGCCAGGAAGGGGAGCGAGGTCAACAGGGCCAGCAGGGCCAGCAGGGCCAGCAGGGCCAGCAGGGCCAACAGGGCCAACAGGGCCAGCAGGGCCAACAAGGAGCTGAAGGCAGCTCAGGCGGTCAAGAGGGGCAGCAGGCAGAAGGCGGGCAGACCGGACAGTCGTCCGGACGTTCTCTCAATTCGCCGGGATTCGTAGGACCGGGGAGCGCGGGAGGCGGCTTTCAGCCCGGCACCTACACTTCCGAGGATATTCGACAGCTTCGGCGCGAGTTTCGGGAGCGCGTCCAAGAAGCGCAGGATCTGCGAAGCGAGCTCCAGCGCCAGGGCCTGGAGACACCGGATCTACAGAGCATTATCGAGCGTATGCAGGCCTTCGACTCGAGCCAAATCTTCCAGAATCCACGCGGGGTAGAGGAGCTCCAGGCTTCGGTCGTGGAAGAGCTGAAACAGTTCGAGTACTGGCTGCGTCGGGAGCTCGAAGGCATCGGCAACGAAGATCTCTTCCTTTCCGGCTCGGATGAAGTGCCTGCCGGTTACCGGAAACTCGTCGAGGAGTACTATCGCTCACTCTCCACGTCTCAGCGCCAAGAGTAGGGAGGCAAGGTTCCTAGCACATAGGGGCCGTTTCGAAGGCCTCACTGTGCCCGCGTCGCTTTTCTCAGCGGACTCAGGTGAGATCCATCCCTTTCGGCAGGTGATCTAGGTGGAACAGACTAACCTCGTCGGCATGTCCAGTCCGCAGTCGGGATTCGATTCTCTGGGCATCTCTGACCGGACGCTCGGAGCACTGAGAGAGATGGGCTACCTCTTACCCACTGAGGTCCAACGAGAAACGATTCCACGGGGGGTTACCGGCCACGACCTGGTGGTCATGTCGCGTACCGGGACGGGAAAGACAGCCGCCTTCGGTATCGTCATCGCCGAGAAGCTGGATCCGCAGCGGCCGCAAGTCCAGGCGCTCGTTCTCACCCCCACCCGGGAGCTTGCCAGCCAAGTTACCGACGAGCTGGAAAGAATCGGGCGCGGACGAGAGCTTCGATCGCGCGCCGTCTATGGAGGTGAGTCCATCGGTGGCCAGATCGATGCCATCCGCGCCGGAGTTCAGATCGTCGTGGGAACCCCGGGGAGGGTACTGGATCACCTGAATCGGGGCACCCTGAGTTTGGACGCGGTGAAGGTATTGGTGCTAGACGAGGCAGACAAGATGTTGGACATGGGCTTTGCACAAGAGATGGGCGAGATCATGGAATTCATGCCCGGCGAGCGGCAAACCCTGCTTTTCTCCGCAACCATACCTCTCGGCATTCGAGGTCTCATTTACAACTATTTGACCGAACCCGAATGGGTCCTGCTTTCCGAGGATTTTGCCTACGTGAAGGAGGTCTCGCATTCCTACATCATCGCTCCTCACATGCACAAGGAGCAGGTGCTCTACAAGCTGATCGAGCATGATCATCCGAGCTCATCGATCATCTTCTGTAATACACGGGGCGAGGTTCGCATCGTTGCCGGTTTCCTGGCCCGCCAAGGTTTGCCGGTGGCGATGATTTCCAGCGACCTGGTGCAGAAGAAGCGTGAGGAGGTCATGGCGAAGTTCCGAGCCGGAACGATCCGCCACTTGGTGGCTACCGATGTGGCGGCGCGGGGAATCGACATCGAAGACCTGTCTCACGTCTTTATCTATTCCACTCCGCAGTCACCGGAGATCTACATTCACCGGGCTGGACGCACCGGAAGGATCGGCAAGTCGGGACAGGTTGTTTCTCTTGTGTCAGCCTCGGATCTGGTGAGCTTCAATCGCCTGGTGAACCGCTATCACCTGGGGATCAAAGAACGAGAGGTGCCGAGCGACGACGAGATCCAGAAAGAAAAAGCGGAGCGTATCTTGCGCCGCCTCGCCGAAGAGGCAACCCAGATAGGTGACGAAGAGCTGGCCGATCTGGATGAGACGGCCGAAGCCCTCGCCCAGCATCCGGATCGAAGGCGATTGCTCGCCTATTTGATTCGCCGAGACTTCGGCGGCCCGGTGGACGTAGAAGCGTTGGAGTCGGGCCAGATCCAGACCCCCAAGGCGCCCCGGATCGAGCCGGCGAGCTCTCCTGAGACCGACGTGGGAGACAGGAAGAAGCGCCGGCGTCGCAGACGCCCGCGGAGGAGAGAAAGCGACCCCAATGCCCGGTGACTCCTCGAGCGCCGAGGCAGGCATGAGGGTGGCGAATCCACGGGTCGGGTTCATGATCCACACATGTCGGGAGACTAGACAGGTCGATCCGAACCTGGTATCCTAAATTCAACCCCAACACAACTAATTACGGACGGAGGCAACATGTCCAGGGTGAATCTCGCCCTTGTGTTGCTCCTGTTTCCGGCTCTGGCGCTCGGCCAGTCTCTGGCGGACGTGGCGCGGCAGGAGAAAGAGCGTCGTGATGACAACCGGAAACGGGGGGAGAAGGCTCAGCTGGTGATTGGGGAGGTCGGTGCGGGCGAAGCGGACGACCAGCCGTCTCCGCCGCTGGTCGGAACGGCCGCCCCCGCACCACAGGAATCGGGGCCGCGCGCCTCCACGGAAGCGGATCGCGCCCAGCAGGAGATGGAATGGCGTCGGCGGAACAGTGAGGCGCGCGAACGGTTGGAAGAGGCGCGGAAGCGCCACGAGCTTCTCAGCAAGCTCCATCTGACTACGGGTGCCTATTTCGTGGATGAGAACAACCAGGCGGTCATTACCTCCGTAGAGCAGCTTCAGGGCATGGTCGCTCAATCCCAGGCGGAGCTCGATGCGGCGAGTGAGGCCCTTAGGCAGCTCCGGGAAGATGCCCGCCGGGCCGGTGTTCCGCCCGGCTGGCTCCGTTAGACCCAGGACGCTCCGGCGTCGAGGAGTCTTCCGGCTGGGACCTCGCTGCCCGGTGGCACCACCGCCCGATCTCCGGCCACCAGGCCTAGTCGATGGAGACGGGTGTCGATGGTGCTTCCCTTCAGGTCGACGCCGATGGTCCGGCCAGGGGAGGGGTCGGACAGCAGTCTCGTTTGGGCCCCGATGCGAACCAGCTCCCCCAGGACGGAGTGAGAAACGACGGCGAGGTCCGAGACCCGAGCTCCCCGAAAGAGAACCGAACGATCCAGCTCCACGCGGTCACCGAGTGTACACCCTTCGGCGATGACCGCCGGTCCCCGCAGCCGGCAGAAGCTTCCCAGCGTAACTCCACCTCCCAGGAGGACGGGGCCCTCGATCGTTGTCCCCACTCCCAGATGGATGTCTCGCCTTTCCCGAAGCTCCGCGGGACTGGGAACCACCACCCCGAACTCGCGTGCCCGCGCGTCGTCTTCCAGGAGGAAAAGGGTGATGCGAAGGACGTCCCAGGAGTAAGTGAGCGGCAACCAGTAGCGCTCGATCCGGTGGTATCGCACCACCGATGCGCGGGCGAGCATTTGAATGAAGTCAGGAAGCTCCAGCTCTCCGCGGGAGCTGGGCCGCACCTGTCCCAGCTTGTCCAAAGACTCGCGTTCCAGCATATACGCACCCACACTCGCCAGTGAGTTCGACGGGGCGGAGCGAGGCTTCTCCACGATCTCGGCTACCTGGTCTCCGGCGATCGTCACCACCGCCCGATTCTCCGGGTCGGGGACGGGAGTCACCAGAATGGCGATCCGGTGCCGGGACAGCGCCTGCAAGTCGTGGCGATGGTAGAGATCGTCTCCGTTCAGAACCAGGCAGCGTTCCTTGATCAGCGGGGTGGCTTGGCAGAGTGCGTCGGCCGTCCCCCGCTGCTCTCGCTGCTCGAGGTAACGGAGCGGAAGGGAGCCGAAGCGTGAACCAAGATGGTTGCGAATGGCATCGGCTCGATATCCAACCACCAGGATGGCTTCATCCACCCAGCCTTCGATTTGAAGAAGAAGGTGCTCCAACAACGCCCGTCCCAGTAGCGGGATCAGGGGTTTGGGGCGCGTGGCGGTCAGCGGGTAGGTGCGAGTCGAGCGTCCGGCGGCCAGGAGCACTGCCTGTATCATGGAACAGAAATCCTAGCAGTTCGCCTAAGGCCTACGCCAGGACCGTCTTCGGCTCCACGTCCGCATCGCCTATTGAGGGCTTGACAGTCCGGGCTGGCGTTCGGTACACTGAGCCATGAAATTGAAATCGGGTTTCATTTTCAATAAGGCCCGAGAGGCCTGAAAGACCGACGACCCGTGTCGCCCGAAGCCACCGTTCCTGCCACCGCC
>Ga0209521_10001225_pt1 | contig 20817 bp, 22 predicted proteins | sample Rifsed19ft4_FD_184016 | JGI IMG/M metagenome (GOLD analysis project Ga0209521, IMG submission 184016) | Soil microbial communities from Rifle, Colorado, USA - sediment 19ft 4 (version 2) | ecosystem: Environmental > Terrestrial > Deep subsurface > Rock core/Sediment | place: Rifle, Colorado...
TCAATATCTCCACAATTCCAACCGATGCCGTCTCGTCACCGCATTCACATCATTCGCAAACCCGTGGATTCGCCAAATTTTCACGAACAACGTCTCCCCCTGATATGCAAAGAGCGAAAAATTGGTCAGGAACGTCACCGCCACCATCTTCTCAGCAGACGTGCCCAAATCCGCATAGGCCGTATCGTTCCCCGTGAAGGCCCCAGTGACATTATCCCCACGGCCGCGGACGCGATAAGCCGCCACATAACCGACTGAATCACCGGCGCTCGATGGCGTCGAGACCAGCATGACCAGAGAATCCGTGTAAGCCGCGTCTGATTTAACTCGAAATTCATATATCGTCGTGTCAGCATTCGCTGCAGAATCCACGAGTACTTCTTCAAACGCACCAAGCGTGTCCAATACCGACCCATTCTCTGGCGTCGGGAAACCCGCTATAGCCGGTTGCCAATCTGGCTCAGGTGCCGCTGCTATCACCTGGCCACTCGCACTCGTCTTGAGGGTATAGCCGGAAAACAACATATTTAAAAACCGCATGCCCGCATGGAGCCTCAAATGTTTTGTTGACACTGTGCTATCATCATATACAACAAATCGATCATCATTTAAGCTGGCACCCTTGTGTGTCTGGAGCCTTTCATCAATGATCGTACTATCCTTCGCAATTTTGATCCAATTGTCCGTGTTTGATATCTTAATCGGCCAGGCATCGCCTGGCGGATTCGGTGCAGCCGTTTTGGAACTCAGAATCAGCATCTCATCCGAAAAATCATCGATCAGAAAAAAGAAGTTGCGCTGGCCAAGCCCATAATCGCGCAAGATCATCAATCCATCGGTTGTATCTGTGTGAACCTGAAATATCGGGTCATCCGTCGTTACACCGGCGCGCACATTGCCTACCACCAACTTGCCTTCGTTATTCAAATACACCCTCGCATCCTTTGCGATCCGGAATTTGATCTCGCCGGCGCCGCTCGTATCCGAATCCGCTCCCAAGATCAAATCGCCGGTGCTCTCGCCCACGCTTCCCACAATCCCTGTGATCTTCGACCCATCACCTTCAAAACTCGTCGCGCGCACGTGCCCGACCATGTGCAAAGTATCTGGCCCCGCCGTAAACCGAAATAGCTCCGCTATCAGCCCCAGCTTGTTAGCTCCGATCCAGATGCCGGTCTTCCAACTCGACCCATTTACATAAATATCATATTCCCCCAATTTCACCGTCGCCAAATAGACTCCTGGAATGCTCGCGCTCTCGGTTAGATCATACTTCTTGACCGCACTCTGGTACAAGTCCACGTCCTTCGAAGGGACCAGTTTATTTGAACTGTTCACCAACTTCAGCTCAAATACCGACGTCGTGTCTTGACACCTTGCCATCTCCGGCAACATGATCACCAGTGCGATCGCACTCACCACGGCTGTCAAAGTTCTCATTGCGGCCTCATTCGGCATAGACAAACGAATCACCGATCCGCTCAAAATAGAGCGCATCGTCTTCGAACTCATACTCATTGAGCTCGTCGATCACGTCCACCGGCATTTCCGGTAGTACCTCTGTGCCTTCCAGCATCACCGACCCTTCATGGCCATGTGCTGCGATCCCAAACGCATGGTTGCGCTCATACTCGTCGTGCCATTGCACAAAATACACGATTGGAGCGTCTTTGTGCGGGAAGAGCATAACTTCTCTGCTCGTGTTGAGCAATTTCGACCTTAGAACTTCCTGAGCGGCCGTCAGCTTCTCATATGTGCTCTCATAACGGTACCGGACCCCTTTCAATACGCGCCGCTTACTGCCGTCGATCAATTCAATCTCTGCCTGATTCACCAGCGACCACGCTTGCTCAAGATTACCTCTCATCGGCACCGGCAATTCAAATTCTTCCACCACTTCTCTGCAGCGGAATTTATCGACCCGAATCTTTGCCATTGCGGTTGTTTGTGCTTTCGCCCTGGGGTAAATGCGGTAGACCAGATTGTTGCCCGCTGCTCCGGCCGGCACTACCACTTCATGAACGATCACCGGCAACCAGTTTTGATCGAGAATGAACTCTTTCTCATGTGTGCCCGTTAGTCCGTTAAAAACACAATAGACAATTTGATCGCCTTCCGCAGCATCGTTGCGCGCCCACGCCGTCACGATGAACCGCTTCCCAGCGATGGCTGCCCCCGTATTAACCGTGACACTGGCATACTGCCCCGTGTCATCGTCCTCAATGGTGAGCACATAGTCTCCCCAGGGGGTCGTTTCATCAAATTCCCTGGCAATCACTCCGCCGGTGGATTCGCTCACGCCTGTCGTATCGTCCTCAAAACTCACGTTCAACGAAAGTTCATCCCCCACGAACAGAAATCTCGGCTCTTCGATTCCGCCAACTACATTCTCGGCATATCGATGTGCCATCAGCTTATCCCTGTGACTTTCATGGTCAGCTTATCAGGATCAAATGAAACCTCATTAAGCCGCCAATATTCAGACCTGTCAATATCTGTATCTGTCGATTTTAGAATAAACTTTACTCGATCTTGCTCTTCTAACTCGACTATAGCCACCAACTCCGCCTCGATTGTCTTGCGCTCTTGATTGAAATATTCGAAGAACTCTTGCGCCTGAAACTTTGCCAGGTGACGATCCTGTACCAGTGTATTGCTCACGCTCAGCTTCTTTCTCTCCCAGCCATCATTGCCGGTGGCTTCCGTCCCACTCTGTCCTGAAATCTGATTGCTCCATGCCACTTCGACGCGATCATATCTGTGCTGCCAAGGGGAAACTGGCTCGATCCCGACGACGTGTTTCTCTTCGTACAGTGACTTTGTGCCATCATAGCTATCGCGCGCAGTAATCCGGATTTTACGGTCTGGCCGGATTGCAATGACTCGATTCAGCACTTGACTGCAATCTGCTAATACGTCTCTGAGATCTTTATCACCCAATCGCGCATAGCCTACTCTGGGATAGAAAGTCGTGCTATACTTCCATAACAACCCTTTCCCTGTGATTCCCCAGAGCGAATCGGCCGTCGCAATCATTGTTTGATGATCATAGTCAGCGGGATCGATCACGTCGATCCGTGTGAGCGTTATTGCGCCTGCAACGAAACTCGCTTCAACCAAGAACGCGCCGGCCGTCCGATAGCGCTTGTCTACGCAAACCGCGTAGACTTTGCTCCCCAGATAAGCAAAGTCTTTGAACTGCCGATGTCGATCGAACGTGAAGTTGTCGCCCGTCTGCGTGCTATACAGTTCGTCGGCGGCGATATCATATACAAACCAATGATACTCAAATGTCCATCGGTCCAATAGACACCCGTGGATCGTGTCCTCATCAGAATTGTAGACCATCTCCAGAATCGTTTGGCTGGTTTCGATTCCAGTGATACTCTGACTCGCTTCAGCAGGTTCTGCCGAGAAATCAAACAACGTAGTCGGCGATCCTGTCCCAATATTGATCGTGATGAGCTTGCATTCGCTTAAATCCGTGCCGCCATCGAGCCATTCCATGTATGCCAGATAGAGCAGGCCGGAATCGATGAACCCACAGAGTGGGTAGCTAAGCGAACTGGCGAGCTCGTAGACTTCGGTAAACACGTTGTCCGTGTTGATTGTCCCCAGGGCAATGTCCGTGTCAACCAAAGTATCGCCGTTCCGCTCCAACTTCATGACCATAAAACCTTCACTTGCCACATAAGGGAACAATCCGGAATTTCCCATGACCCACTTCAGATCTATCCATTTCGTGACATCTGCAACTTTGGCGACATGCCAACCTACTCCAAGTCGTATGAACATTGTGCTCAGATCTAACAAATCCCCTATGTGAACCGTACTAATCGGAGTCACCACGCTATCCGCATCATATATTCTTGTCTCCGCTCCATGACTTGGTACTCGCAATATTTGTGGAAATGGCACCGTTAGGCTCTCTCCCAGAACGTCGCCAAGTGACCGATCAGGACTCTGCACCGACCCTTGTCGCATGATCTGCGCGCATGGGTTGATGTATTGTGGCGCTGTTGCCTGCTGCGCGCCAGATGCTTGCAGCACTTCAGTTATCGCGCTACCGTCGCTCTTGAAAAACCACGTATAGAAATTCGGCCCAAAGTCGCCATCGTGAATTGCAATCTCATCATACTTATCCCACCATGCCATGCCGTGAATATTCCCGCCATCTTGCACCATTGCGCGGATGCTCATCTCTACCGTCCCATAGCCGGCGTCGTTTTCATTGATCTTATCAAGCTGGTCTATGAATTCAAATTCGCCTGTCTCCGTAACTTTCCAGAGTTCATCCCCAATTCCCAGATACAAGATCTCGTTCGTGAGATCCCACAGCAGAGCTTTCCCAACCTTGTTATAGAATGGCTCCGGAGCCTGGCCCAGAATGCTAATCACGGCCGTGTCGCTCGTGCTCACAAAATCTTCCACCGTGAAATGCCCACTATCATAATTCGCTGCGGCAAGGATCTTCTCGACCAGTGACTGCACCGTGATATTCCGATACCAACTACATGCGGCCAGTGCGCCGTTGAAGGCTCTCACAACGATTTCATCCTTGGCATCCTGCATCCGGAAAACTGCACTGTCGAATTTCAATGTGAGAACTGTGCCATCCGCCGCGAATATCCGGTAATAGCGCTTTAACGCTTTCACGGTAGCACTTCCGCTCGTGTAAGCATCGAGATCGATCTTGATGCCGAACTTCTGGCCGACCGGATCGATCCCACCGCCTGGATCAAACGACGTCGGGCGCCATCCCGCCGCATCATCCTCATCCCATGTAATCGTTCCGGATCCGGTGAAATCACTCGTGCCGTCCACAAAACTGCCGAGCGCTTGCCATGAACCGAGCCCGTTCGAATAGCTGACTCCAATCGTACCAACCAAATCTGCCTGGCTCAGATCGACTTCGATGCCATAGAGCGGCAACTCTGAGAAAATATATAGTGCCGAATCCGATGCTTGCAGCACCTCATACTCAACCCCGTCACGGTCATTCTCGTTGCTCCGATCAGAATACGTCACAGCCCCTTCATCGACAATCACTGCATCCCAATCTCCAACAATCTCTTGCATCGGACCGTTGTCTAGTTGCAACGAAACTGCGCCGATTTTATTCACCTTCGCCGTGAAATCCGGTAAAATCTGCAACAGCACTTCGCGACTGCGCACGTCATAGTTAGTTGTCTTGATCGTGATCGTGTTGCCGTCAGCGCCGGTGAGCGTCGCACTGGCGGTGTTCTCGGCAACCGTCGTCCAATCTCCCCACGCATACTTGAACTTATCCGGAAACCTAAACCGCAGCGGAACTATCCCAAACGCCGTTGTCTTGCTAATGCTCAGAATCTCAACCCCCGGAATATTCCCTTCGGTGAACTTCCAATCGAGCGCCTTAATACCCTCAACTGAAGTCGTCGCTTCAGTTGTGCCCACAATCTCGACTCCGGCAATCTTGAGCAACCGGCCATTGGGCTCGCTCACCAACCAGGCGGGATAACGTTCTAATTCTTTCGCATGTCCCATCACGGTGATGGTAATGGTCTTGTTGCGCCGGTCATCCCTAATGTCTTCACGCCAGATTAATCCACCGAAGTATAGCACCCGGTCCGTTGCGTTCTTCCACCCAAAATAGATTCGGCACCAAACAACCTCGGTGCCGTCTACGATGCCCGTGCCGGATGAATTCGCAAAATAACCGTCGCTATTCCAGAACGTCAATTCCACGTCGCTCGCTGTGAACGCGTTGAGAGTCTCACCCTCGATCTCGAACCGGATCTCTCCCATTTCCACCAGACGTTCTTCATTGCCTCCTGAAACCGTGTAGCGCTTCGCAATGTGCAATCCTACCAAACCAGATGCAGCGAAATTTGACTCGCTGCATGTGATCGTGGTCTCGCTGCCAGCATACGCTCTCGTGGTTACAACGTGATTGCCGCTGAATTCATTGAGGGGGATAACGAAGGTGTCGCCCACGGCGAGAATGGCGGTGGCATCACCGAAAACCTTGATCTGCGTGCTGCTTACCCGCTCTGTGATCGCACCGTTGAACTGTTTGAGCAATTCCACCCGACGTTTGAAATATGCCCCACGTCGCCGTTCTTGCTCTTTCGTCGTATTCGAATCGCTCAGGGTCTTCATGGCACCAACCACACCAAGACGCTCGCTCCCACCGCCATCACGCACACCATCCTTCCAGAAAACGTCCTTCGCATGAAAATGCCGAGCACGCCGCGGTATGATTCCCGAATAAAACCAAATTGAAATGGCACCTTGACTTTAAGTCCAGGATCTATACTAACCACTGCCGTGTCGTATGTGGGATACCTTCCCACCATAATCACATGCAGGGGAGCAACCAGTGGCATGAACCAATAGTATAGCACATCTTCCACAAAGAAAACCCAGAGCACCATCACCTGCACAACCGTCCAGGTATCGCAAAGCTTATAGATGACTGGTATGCAAACCACGAAGATCAAAAACTGATACATATCGTTCACGAACTGATCCCAGCCGCGGCGTTGCAGATATGCCATCACTGCACCGCCGAACAGCGCATCGACCAGCGCCAGCGCCACAATCACCACAAACGGATTGTTTTCCCAGCCGTTCATTCCAGCACCTGATCCTCGTTTGAAGTCCGCCGGCGCCGCGCCGTCTCTCTCCGAACTTGCGGCCTGAGCACCTCGTTAGTCAACCGCTCCGCCATTCTTCGGTCTTGCAGCGGCGTATTGAAATTGTTCACCATCGTCAATCCCCGTCCACTCCGTCCACTGCGTCCGCCTTGCCCGCCCTGATTCATTTGAATCGCTCTCTCAATTAGCTTTGCCGAATAATCATCGAACGAGCGTTGTGGCGCAACCACTTCGAAACCAGCCCCTGGCCTTTCCCCCAACATCGCCAGCGTCGGCTCTGTAATGAGTGACCCTTCTGCCAACGCCGCAATCTGCGATTTTGCTGCGGCGATAAGCCCCGTTGCGATAGCCAACGGTACGATATTCTTCAGAGCCTGAAACGGATTTATGACCGTATCCAAGATCGCTTTGATCTTGGCCACAATGAAATATTTCTCGATGGCGTCTAACGCCGCAATGAGCAGCGATTTGAAGAACGCCTTGAACGCATTTTGTCCCGTCATCGCAGCTTCTGCAATTGACTGGGTGATGTTTGAAATTGCGCTCGCAAAAAACATGTGCACTTCTGCAGCTTTCTGATTCCATTCATCGATCTGCGCTTGTAGCATCACATTTAAATTTTGCTGTGCTTCCGTTTCTCTTGCCGCAATTTCAGTTACCAATTCAAGTCTGCGATCTACACCTGCTCTTCTAATCTTAAACTCATTTTCAACAGTCCCATGTGCGATCGCTTCGCGTTGCGCGTTGATCACCCCTTCTTGTTCCAGAATTTCCTCTTGCAACTTCGTCCAGTCCCCTGTCCACTCTTCGAAATCCTTTTGCCGCGTGCGCAGATAAACGAGATATTGTTGGCGCGAAATCTTCTGATGCTCAAACTCAAACTCCCGCTGATTATCCAGCCGGTCTTTCAATTCATCTTGTTGCTTCTGATTGAGCGCTGCCACATCCGCTGCCGGCATCGCTGCTTCAATTTCTAATTTTTTCTTCTCTGCGATGACTGTCTTTAGTGCACCTATCTCTTGCTTCAATCTTTGCGAAGCTGCGAGATTCGTCGGCACGGACGTCCCGCCCATTTGCGTGTTCGTAGTACGCATCTCGACTTTGAGATTCTTGAACCGCTCTTCCAGTTCGGCCAGCTTCCGCTGAGCTTCTTCTATGGTAAGGCCTGCAAGTTCCTTACGGTATCTCTCTGTTGCTTTTGCAGCATCTTCTGTCCTTGATTGCAACGCGGCAAATAGCCCAACCACGGCAGTCAGCCCCAAAATTACCCACCCGACCGGACCAGTCCCAAGTCCGATCATTGGTAACAGCTTCGTGATTACTCCGCTGAATACATATAGCGCGGCAGTCGCTACACCCATTGCCACTGCCAGATTCTGCAGCGCCGCCGGTGCCCGGTTAAATGCATCTACCATATCGGTAAGCAGTTTCACAAACGGTGCCGAAATCTGCTGCACCATAACTCCCAACGAGGCGCTCGCCCGCGTCGTGGCAGCCGCCATCCTGGCCTGCTCTCCGGCGGCGCTATTAGAGAGCTTGGCCAGGTCGCCAACTTGCGCTTCCGTCTCACGCATAATCCCATTCACTTCCGCCTGAATCTTCTCTTGCGTCGTGAGACTCATTACCCCTTTGCCGATGCTCTCGGCATATTCCTTCCACAATATCGAGACGTTCTTGGTGACTCCGGCATTGTCTACCAGAATACTGTTTTCGTTCTTCAATCCTTCGGTCGCCGTCTTCACCGCTTCGCCGAGTGAGAGATGCGAAACCTTTCCAAAAGCCGCTGCTTCACCCAGCCGGTTTAGCGTCTGTACCGCTTGCTCCAAGTTGTAACCACGCGAGAGCAGATTCTTCAGAGCAGCAGCCGCGTCGAAATCACTCATCAATCCCGCGCGTACCGCCTCGAGATCTTTCACCGCCTGGTCCGCGCCTTGAATGCGCTTGAAACTGGCGACCGATTGCAGCCCCGCAAATGCGGCCGTAGCCTGGTTCGCCGCTTCGTTCACGTTGCGCAGAAAAAGAAAAACCCCCGCTCCGGCGATGGCGGTCTTAACCGTGGCAAATTCCTTCTTCACCTCTTGCGCTTTGTTCTTGAGGTTCCGACTGAATTCGCTTCCCCCTTTCAGCCTGAGCCATCCTACTATTTCAGCAACCGTCGCCATATTTTTCTTCTTTTATCCGCGTTTGCCCCTATAATCCGCCACCTACTATCTGCACTTCCAATCGATCTCTCCGCCGGCGCTCTTTTTCTTCCTTGGAAACCTTCACCCCTTTGAAACTGATCTTTCTTCCGAACCCCGCGCCATGCAAGAACCCCACGATGTTTGCTTCCTCTTGCGCCACGCTGTCTTGCAACTTACATCTATGTAGCGCCGCCATGAATTTTCGCTCTTCCAATTCTCGCTCTCGCTTCAACTTCAGCCAGATGAAAAACCGCGTGATCGGCATCGCTTCGATGCCGCCATACTTCGTGCAGTCGCCACCGGCTACTTCGAAGATGAGTTGTTCCCAGGGGTCAATCTTGACTCCGGCACGTTGCTCGGTTCCACGAGTCGCTTGAACTGGCCCGACAAGATCTCGAACCATGCAGTATTGAGTGCGAAAAAATCCGTAATCACCTGCGCTGCGATGGACATTGGTAAATCGTCAAACTCCTCTGAAGCATTTTCTTCCTCGCAATCCAACACGATTGCCAGAAATCTCTCCACTGAACATTCAGATACAATCGCGTTAATGACGGCTTTAAAGTCCATCACGTTTACAGCGTCCACTGCGCCGAACTCATTGATTATGCCCAACACCATTCTGAATCTTTTCAGACTGAGCTCGCGCTGCACGTACTTCTTTTCCCCAACCTGATACATTCTATCTTCCACAAGAAAGCTCCTGATTTTTAACTGTCCATGCCGTCACTCACGTCCACCGATTCACCTTTATGGCAAGTCGCCCTCGTCATACTCCGATACCACCTTGCCCAGCCGATCGCTGTTGTCCGGATCCTCAGTGCACTCGAACCGCACCTTGATGAAGCGCCGGTCCCCAATCTTCAACACTTGGCTGAATCCACCGATGATTGCCACGCGGTAGCCGTAGAAATAATCGTACAGATCCATGTCTTGTGGCTGTGGAACTTTCAACCGGATCGCATAATACGTGGCCGGCTGGAAGTCTGGGATCTCGAACTCTTCGTTCGGCGGACTTCCGCCGCTGTTGTCAACCACTGCGCTCATCGACGCGCCGAATGTAAGCGCCATATTGCGCACACGGTGCTCGAGCAATAGGCATTCGAACGCCAGCTCATGGGCGTTCTTCAGAATCTCACGAATGCCCATCGTCGTTCCGGACTTTAGTTTGTTGTACTCAGCCGTGTATTCCACGGTCACACCATCTTCATTCGGCTTTCCCAGATTCGTGGGGCTGCTGAAGTTGCCGCCGACCACATCGAGATCGATTCCGGCGCAGCCAATGCGTGTTTCAAAGTTACTCGTCGCTGCCATTTCAATCTCCGGTTTATTCCATCACTTCCAGATTTTTTTCCCGCCGCTTCAGCGCTTCCAGATGCTCGCGCCGCACGGCCGTCCCTTCGCCGCCGAGCTTCAGGTCATATCGCTCCCCTTCCACCGCGTGGATCGCCCGTCCATATTGCGCCAAGCCGATAAACTTCAGCCGGCATTTCACAAAGTCGATCTGTGCTTGCTTTTCGTTTTGGACTTCTTCAGCCATTGCTTTCACCAATCCTTCTCTTTTCAACCTCTTCCCATTGATCCTTGAATCCATGAAACCATACCTCCAGTTCCTGTGGACTTTGTAGCATTATTGCACACTGGCCTGTCCGATTACTTTTAACATATTCCATCAAGTCTGCTAAAGGACGCCATCCTATCACTTTCCAACCACTCTTTATTACCAAGTTAAATTGGTCATCGTAGCTCCATGGCGGCTCACACCTTAACGCATAGCCTGAGTTATTGTAATGATACCTATACGATGGCAGCTTTCTCATCTCAAACTCAATGCGCCGTTTCTGATAATATACCGCGCCTTCAAATCGACGCGCGCAAACACATATTCCCCCGAATGGGCATGAATGAACTCCGCATATTCCGTCTCTCCGAACTCCGTTAATTCCGGATGCCCAGTTATGCCCGCTGTGTAAGTCGTCGAAACCAATTCCGGATTGCTGCTGATCACAGCCTGCACCGCTCTCATCAAATCTTCCGCCGCTTCTTCTTTCTCTCTGCGATGCTCGATTCCACCATCGAGCTGATCTATCTGAATCAGCACCGCAATCCCAATATGCCCTTCCTGGTAGATGTATCCTTTGCCGCTGCCAACATTCACCGCCCGTCTTTTATCAATCCATACTGTGGAAGGGGAGAGCCCTTCTTGTTCGTTTCGAATCACCGTCGATCCCAAAAGCACCCCGGCCGTCGCTGCATTGAGTATCTCGTACACTGCTTTAAACATCTCTTTCATTTCTTTAATCCGCGCTTTTCCCTAAAAATCCGCGACCCACTATCCGCGTTTCCCGATTCATCCGAATATCAGATCTTTCAACTTCGGCGCTTCTTCTTCAAACGCTTCACGCAGAAACGGCCGGGGCTTCATCCCCCGAATCGTCACCTTCTTCACCGGATGGGATGCGCCTGGCCAGACCAACGCCCGCTTGTTCTTAGGAAAAATCGTGTATGGCCGCGCCTTCGGCCCATAGACTCCGGTGCCCTCATGCACATAGATTGCATAGGGCGCCGTGAACTTCACTTCGGCCCGTGTATCAAACCCAGATCCCGAGAAGCTGGTCGTACCTGAACTCATCAAGTTCCCGCCTTTTTTCTTTCCCTGAAACTTAGCCACCGGCGCGCGCTGCACCGCCTTCGCCTCGATCAATGCCGCCACTCGCTTCACCGCAGCTTCCGCTTTCTTGGGGAATTGAATGATCATGCCCCTAAACTCTTTGTCATCCAGATCGATCTCGGCTACGGGAAATTGTTTATCTGTCGAAGCCATTCCTGTCCACCGCGTTTGTCAAATCAATTACCGGAACTTGATCCGCCATTGCCTTTACCGTTTCTCATCGTCACATACTTATCCAAAATCCCTAACCCCAGAATCCCAGAAATCAAGAATGCCCAATTCATTGGAATGTCAACCATCTCTTTCACGCCCACTGCGATCTTCACATACGCACTCAAGAATGCCGCAGAAATCATCAGCATGATTAACCGCTTCATCGAAGCTTTTCCATCCGGCTCCTGAAAAAATCCCTTCACCCATTCAACCTGTTGCTTCAACCAGTCCATCTTGTCCACCTCGTCAACAATCAACCTTTATTTTTGATCCGCATCTTTCCCTATTAATCTGCGTCCACCTTCGTCGCTTCGTATACGCCCTTGATCTTCTTGAACAAAAACCCGCCCAACGACTTCGCCTTCATCAGCGCCGTGTGCACCGCCTTCGGCACATCCGCATAAGCATACACGGAGCCATCTTTGAATTCAATCTCCAGACGCCTGGTCGCTGCCTCATATCCCACCGAAATCAAGTTGCTCGATTTGACTCTCTTTCTTTCCATGTCCATCTCCACTTTAATCCGCGCATCCCTACTGATCCGCGCTTCCCAATCACTCCGGCCAATCGTCATCGATCTCTGCACCATCATCATCGATGGCAAACGAGCGCTCCGGCCCCGGCGATCCCCCACCGAAATCTTCCACCACATACAGCGCCGCTGCTTCTTCCGCCTTGCGCACCATGTTATCTTGCATCGTTTCAATCTCAGAGGGCGACATGTACCGGAACGTGCTCTCCCCAATAATGCCATCCCTGGCTATCCCCGCTGCCTTGCTCCCACTGGATTGCATCACCGTATTCCAGGACATTATCCCAACCGCGATGGCGAGATAAGCTTCCGCATCTGCGAGCGCCTGGCACTGAGCTGTGGCTCCGGAGAACTCTTTTGGAGTCCCAAGTGTGCCGGCTTCAGTCTCAGATTCTGCATAAGGCGCATCACCGACCCAGCGCTTCAAGCGGCGGCCAGCATGGCGCAGATGCGGATTTATCACTGCATCACTGAGTGAGTTTGGCATATTCCCCATAACCCTGACATGGTTCGCGTCTGCAATCATCTATTTAATCCGCGTTTTTCAGATCCGCATTCTCCCCTAAAATCCGCGCTACTCTACCTTGCCTTGTTCTCGCAGTTGCGCCGCCACGTCAGCAGTCACGGTCAGCCTGTCCCCGACTTTGTACTTCACCTCGTCCACGGCAATCTTTTGCTTCACGGTCACTTCCACGAGGCTGGTCTGCGGTTCATCGATTGCCTTGGCCGGTTTCACTTCGATCAGCTCTCCGGTGTTGATTCGCGCCTGCACAAAGGCCGTCTTCGGCACTTCCTGAAACCCTTGTTTCTGACGCGAGCTGCAGATTGCAATGCCATTGGCGGGGTCAACGAACCCACCGTTGCGCTTGGCAACCTTTTGCCCGAGCTTGATTCTGATGGTGTCCATAGCTCCGTTCATCCGTTTCCAAAAGTTCATTGCCCCAGCGAATCGCGGCCAGGCACAAACCAAACCCCAATGCAAACCCGACCGCGATACCTATGATCAATCCAAGCATCATGGCAGATCGTTCGTGGTGTCCCAGACCCTAGCGGCATTCGTGATGATCCGCGCATAGCCCACCACGTCGGAAATTGCGATGTTCTGCCACTGCGAAGTTACGAGCCGTTCGGTTTCAGTGAGACTGGCGTTTGATTCTTCGATCCGCTCCAGTGCACGTGACGCGTCCACGCCCAGCACCTTATCGGAGAGAATCGAGCTGCTCGGGTCATGCCGGCGGACCGGTGATCCAAACGGCGTGATCGCGTTGCCCGTGCTGAAAAATTGTTGGGCAACCAGCGAATTGTTGAAATCCGCCATTGACATCAGCTCGATCCAGTTCGTTTTGTCCGCGGCCAGAATCCGGATCTCATACGGCTCGAATTCTGCCAAAAACTTGACGAAGTTTTTAAAGCCGATTGCGCCAATCGTATCCACCGGCGCGCTGTTACCGTTGCCGTCGCCATTGATGGTCACTGAAACCGCGTCTTCGGTTTTGTCGAGCATCATCCGAAAGCCGGCAAGTTGGAAAAACACCGCCATCTTGTTGGCGCGAATTCGGCGCATGTGCTCGTAGGTCGCCTTGATGAGCATGCCGTGTTTCTTCAGCTTGATCGTTTCATCGCCGACCGTGATGCTGACCGTGGGGAACTCCACGCCCTGGCCAACCACGCCCATGCTCACGTCTTGCGTTTCATCAATGCTCGCGGCCTGATACGTTCCGCTCTCGATCTGAGTCACCACGGCGATCAGATCTTCATCGCGCAGTGTATACCGGCCCAGAAGCTGGCCAACCTTCACTTGCGTGTTGATGAACTCCGGAAACAGCACGCGATTCTCCGGCGTGTTGTAGAACTCTTCCAACGTCACCGCCGCTTTGCCGTTGACATTGAGATTGCGCACCGCAAGCTGGCGTTCGAAGGCATTGAGTTCGCACCCAGGATAATTCTCGCTGGGATCAATCTCTTCCAGAAGTTCGGTCAGTGTGACCGGCGCCGGTTTGCCATTCACCGCGCGCGATTGGCACGCCTGGTACATGCCGAATTCCAGCGGGATCTTTTTCAAGCTCGAAGGTTTCACGCTTCCGTTCGGCCCGCGCACCGCCGCGGCCATGTTGGAAACGTCGAATCCGTAGAGCAGAGCCAGATTCAACAGATCAGAGAAACTCACCTTTCGCATTTCATCATCCTCTTTGATATTTTTTTGCTTCTTGTCCACTTCGTCCACACTCAGTCCATCTCTCACCCCAGATCAACAACGCATGTGCTGGCATCGGTATCCACCGATTCCACAAAGAACGGGATGCCGTTTGTGGCGTCGATCTGCACCGCGCCGCTTGCGCCGCATTCAAGCTTGTTGTATTCGCCCACGGTCGGCGCCGTGCTCGTGTAAGTCACGGTCGCCAAGCCGCGCACTTGCACGGTGATCACGTCGTCTTCAATGTTCGTGATGACTCCGCGAAAATGTTCATTCGCTCCGCCGACCTTCACCAAGCCGCCGGTGGTAATGCTGGCCGCCTTGTTTTCATGCGTCGCCTTCGTGATCGTTCCGCTCTTCCCATAGGAAAGGAATTGCGCGAACTGCCCCGCTTTCTTGTGAGTTGTCCATGCCATCGTTAGATTCTCCGAAATCTCGGTATCACTGATACGCTCACTCTAAGAGCGCGTTATTTGCCGATTCGGAATGCTTCCTGATTGATCGGTTTCTCGTTGCCTTTTGCTTCTGCCGGCGGCTCTTCCACGCTGCTTCGGCGCTCCATCTTCCCGCCGCATTTGCTGCACTTCATCGGGAACTTCTTTTCCAACTTCGCGCTGTACTCGGCGTGGAACTCTTCCAGACCGTCCAGATCCATCAGCTTCAGAAGATTCTCCGTGCCCTTGCCACACTCGCCCTCGAGCTTCACCACAAGTTGTTGACATTCTCCCCGTCGCTTCGTAACCAGGGCCTCGTAGACTTTCGCTTTAACGTCCAGCGCTTGCTTGCCTTCGCGCAACTCGTCGTTCGCTTCGGCCAGTGTGCGCACCGATTCTTCCAACTCTTCCCACGTCGAAAGCGCGCTAATCCCAAGCAGCGCTGTCAATGTCGAAAGCTGTGCTTTGCTCAACAACAACCCTTCCATTTCTCGATCTCCTTTGTTTTCACTCAGCGCCTTGCGCTCTGCGCTCTGCGCCAATTTATCCGCTTCGGTATCACCGCCTTCATGCACCAGTGCGATATGCTGATATGCCAACATCTCCGTAACCATGATCCGTACAATCGCACCATCGATCTCTTCGCCAATCAAATTCCAGAACTGCCAACTCTCTAGGTCTGGATGAGATTGCTCCCATTCAAAGTAAAATGAGATCGAACAGCTTTCCACGAGTGGGGGGTCTGCCAACAGTTGCCGACATTCCTGCGGACAGATCTTGTAATCCAACCTCACGTCCACATTGATGCCCGGTGCGGATTGATCGCCGCTGGCTTCACTCCATTCGGCGCCATTGATATAGCCGATGATTGCCTGCGTGGCCTCGCTATGGCCGCGATGAAACTTCAAATGCCGGCGCCGCGTCCCACCCATTGACTTCGGCAGCATCAGTGGGATACTGCGCAGCAATACGCCCGGTCTGCTGAAGTCGAGCCAGTATCCATCCGGACCGAGATAGGTCGCCGAGATTGCCCGAAATTTCATCATCATCCAATCTTCCGGCTTCGGCATCACATCTTCCGGCTTGTCTGGCATCGTCAGCTCAAGCTTCTTGGCGACCGGTCTCATGCTTTCCACCGGCATCCTGAGAGCGATGTTCGCTCGCTTCTCCCCAACCAACTCGATCCATTTCGGCACTTCAACTTTCATCCTTTTGTCCATCTCGTCTACTTCGCCCATCCGCCCTTGTCTCTGCTTTTGGATTCACATCCGCGCCATTCCCCTATCAATCCGCATAGCCCAAGTCTCGGCTTTTCCATCAACCGCCTTTTTAAACGTTCTGAATGCGTTCAAATCGCTCGCCACTGTACGCGCTCAGAAAACCCATAGGATAAGACCCAAACAAAGGCGCGTTCTCCACAGGCGTTATGCGCTGTTATTCTCTACCCACCAAAGCTGACCACGTTTCAACAAATCCGGATTCAATTCTGCCGCTATTCTCATCAATGATCCTGCTAAACACATACACTCATCAAACTGACGTGGATCATTATAGCCCTGCGCACAAACCCTCTGCGCCTGCCGTTCCATCTCCCGCGCTTTTTCAATTTGTTCCATTTGATCTTATCCGCATCTTCCCTATTAATCCGCTTCACCCTTCAACTGCGACCAACCGCGTTTTACAGTTCGGATGAAACGGCGGGAACCCAATTCCCTGCCGTGTTGCTTCCGTTACTCCGATGCTGCGAATCACTTCGCTCGTAATCGGCGCAAGTCCCTTCGCATATTCTTCCGGCGAGAGCGCACTCAGCTTTTCCACCGCTTCCTGCGCCACGGCAACTTTGATCCGCGTGCCCGTCATGTAGATGCAGATCTCAGCCTGCGGTGCCGGATTATAGATCATCGCTTCTTTGAAACCTGCTTCATTGAGCTGTCCCACATGTGCCCAGTTGCGCATCCGCGCTACCGAAGTGTCAATGATCCGCTGTGCCTCATAGTCGCTGAGCGGCACCAGCCGATCTACCGCCAGCGATTTGAACGTGTCGAGCGCTTCGCGCGAGGTGCGACCAAACAGCCCTTCGCCTTTTTCCAACCATTGGCTCTTTAGAAAATCGAGTACTTGATTTTCAGTCGGCTCATTGAAGATGTACTTGCTCAGATAAAGCCGGTCGAAACGACGCATGAACTGCACCGTGCGCCGGTCAACACTATCCATCGTGAAAGTGAACTTGCCCGCCGGAATCGCCGACCGATCCTCGGTGCGATAGTACTCGTAGATCTGCTCCACCGATTTCTTCAGCGCTTCTTGCGCTTCCTTCGACGTGAACGCTTCAGCGTAAGCTGAAGTCATCACGCCGAATGCGCGCTGCGCGAAATCTTCCGGCCCCGAAAAATCCCGCAACGCCGACCGTCTCAGGAACGCAGCCAGCACGTCCACCGCTTCCATTGTGCTATCCTTCAGAAACGGTTGGATCGACTTCAAATACTTCGCTCCCCACTTTTCCAGTACGCGCCGCACCGTCTCTTCCGCCGTCAGCTGTATCTCAATCCTCGGCCGCACGAAACTATATCGTTGTAATCCCCGATCATATCGAAATACCCTTACCAATCCACCCCGTCCACCAAGTCCACTTTGTCCATCTCGCTCCCCGTTCAACCTTTCCACCTCAAACCATGAATCATACCCCAACTCCTGCGCCGCAGTATCCGGATCTATCACGCCAGTGCGTGCTTTTTCAATGATCGCGCGTTGCCGTGTTTCTTGAGCCTGTGCTTCAGATAGTGGATCTCTGGCCGGATTGTCATTGAACTTGAATATCACTCGCTCAACTTGAATCCCTTGCAATCTAAGATCGAGATTGTATGTTGCTTCCATTCGACGCTTGGGAAGCGAACGGATATTGTTCGCCTGCCTGATCATGAACATGTACGTCACGTTCGCAAACGTCTCCGTGGAGTGATAGCTCCGGCCTATGATCGTCGGATCGATCCCCATGCCACTCGCAATCTGCTCTTCATTCAAGTCCCAAACATCTTTCGAGCCGCGCGCGTCCGACGTAATATTGTGATGCTCTACTGTTTGATCCGAAAACTTCACCATCAAACCGCGCATGTAATTCACCTGCAGCGCTGTCACCACTGCGGTGAGATACTGGCCCTTCCGATCGGAATACTCTTTGTCCGACTCGGCCGCTTTCTTCGGCGGGGGAGTGAGTGTCATCGCCACCAAACCCAGCAAGCCGAATTTGCGCATTACAAATTTTATGTTCTCGTTCATATCGCGTTGCGCCAAGAGCGGCTCAATTGCGGCAACATACAACGGCACCGCGTAAGGGGAGTTTTTGATTCGCCTAAAAGCAAAGTATCGATATTGCGTTTCGTTCAGTTCTAACATTTCCCCAGTCATCAAAAGCTGGAATGGCTTGTACCCGCCATCGATAAGCTTAAACCGGATCCGGTCCGTGGGAACTATCACCACTCTGTCAACCCCGTCCATCTTTTCCGAAACTACATCTTCCGAACTGATGGCGCCAGTCACTGCGATCTGCTCGATGTAATGATTGATCAGCCCGTCGATTCCGGCGCTCATCGGGTAAAGGTTCTGCGCCCGATCATTCAACCGTGCATGCGCTTTTTCGACGATGCTATCACTCGCCGCTTCCACTACAAGCTGATGGCCATTATTTGCCAGGTTGATGAGATTCGTTGTTGCGTGATTCAGATCCGGATTGATCGGCGCTACGCGCGTCAGCCATTCCACCAGATCAAATGGCAGAACTGGATTGAGTCCGGCCAGATCTTGCAAGAATAATCCCATCTGGCCGAACGAAGTCGCCGTCTCTTCTACGCTCGATCTGCCTGCCTTTGGCGCAACCGGATCATTCCCCTGCGCCAACATCGCCGCCGTCTTCTGGATTTCTCCGAGCAGATCCTTCTGCGGCTCAGGCTTCACGTACCCAAATCGCTCAGCGAGCTTGTCAATCCAGCGCGCCATCAATCCTGTCCAATGTGTTCGTTTCGTCCATCAACTTTTTTATCCGCGCTTCCCCTACAATCCGTGCCTTCTATCCCCACTGATTTCGCTATCGCGTCCAGTTGTGCTGTGATCGCATCTCTTCTGAGTGCATCACACCGCGGGCACCAATACGGCGTGAATGCCGTCCCTGCCACGTTCTGACATTTCCCCTCGTAGTCTCCAAAACCCAAGCACTTTTTAAAATCAATTCGCTTCATCGTCCATCAACTCTTTTATCCGCGCTCTCCCCTACAATCCGCGTCTTTAATTTCTGCCAAACTCCCCAAACACCGGCACGATCCCGCTGAATTTCCCTTCTTCCCTGGCCATCAACGCCGCGGCCGTCGCTGCATAATTCCCCGCATGAAAGAAGTGGTTCGGAATATTCTTTTTGAACTTGAACACCTTCTTGCCCAATTTCGGATCGTCCACTTCATCCTTCTGCGAGCCGCGCAGATGATGCTGCGCAAACGTCGAATCCTCAAACTCCACTTCGCGGCCATCATTCTCGATCATCCGCGCCGGAAAAATCACGTGTATCGGATCGACCGTGAACAGGTCACAATATGAATCCAGCGCCTGTTCACGGTCCTGTGTAATCACCTTGAAGGGGTTGCCGAGATGCTCGTGCTCGGCTTCTTTCAGATCCGTGCCCTTGTAATAATTGAGCACCACATTCTGCGGGAAGCGATAGGCCAGCCGCCGTGCTTCTGTCGTGAGCGGCAACGCATCAATGACGAATTGCATACAATTCATGTCTATAATCAGGCGCTCACCCAACTCTGCCACATGGTCGCTGTCGATCTCTTGCGCCCAGATCAGCCGCATCACGTCCGCTTCAAAATCCCAAAATGTTGCCCAGCACGAATTCCCCATGTCCATCCCGCCTATACTCCAGTGCGCCTTATTCTGCACGCTATATGGCCGCTTGAGGGCGAGCAAGGTTTCCCTCGTGATTCGCTGCAAATCTCCGGCATCCGGAATTCCCAGCATCGATGAGTGCAACTCGGACCGTTTGCTCTTGCGTTTGGCACTCTTCAGCCAGCGCTTCATCAGCTTGTTCAGATCTCGGCCTTCAAGAATAACCTGCGGAATACGGTAGCTCTGAATCTCCCGCTCCGGAAACTTAGCGACCCAATGCCCGCACTCACTCCGGCGATACGGCGCCTGGCACTTGATGCACACCACTTTCCATTCGCCTTCGATCTTGCGCACGCACGGCGGATGCTCGCTGTGGTTGAGTGAACTCTGGTAAAACAGTTCCTCCAAATTCTGCCACTCATTGCAGGCCGGACATTGAAACAGCATCACGTGCTGAGTGCCCGATTGAAAGCCCACGTCGCACGGTCCGCCGGGATAGATCTCACGCGCAAACCCGTTGAACTGCGCGAAGCTCGAAGCATCCATGCGCTCTTGAATCATCTCGATACTTTTTTTTGAGATGATCGTCACTTCGTCAAGACTGACCTGATCCATCGGTCGGCTGAGCGTATCAGAAAGCACGTTGGCACCCAGAAAATACACGTAGTGCGGACCGGCTTCATAGTACATGTCCGTCTCGTGCATCTGATAGACCCGCTTCAGGTCTTTATTCTGCTTGATCTGCTCTTGCGAAAAGCGGGTTTTCATGAACGGCTTGATCATCACTTTGTCCGGCAAGCCGTAGCCGGAATCATATCCGCGCCAATTGGGCAAGTAAAGATTCCACCCAATCATGAACGTGCTAAATGCGACCTGCGTGCCCTTTAGGAACCATTGCTCATCATGCTTGTGCATCTCCTTTGCAATGGGCAGAAACGGCTCAAATCCTTCGAACGAATATTTTTGAATCTTGCCATTTTTTTTGATTGTGATATGCTTCGTGAGCCAGTTGGGGAAATCCCACTCTTCCGGCTCATTGCGCGTACTGCGCGTGTTCACTGTCTTGAGCGCATTCGC
>Ga0209521_10001227_pt1 | contig 20807 bp, 17 predicted proteins | sample Rifsed19ft4_FD_184016 | JGI IMG/M metagenome (GOLD analysis project Ga0209521, IMG submission 184016) | Soil microbial communities from Rifle, Colorado, USA - sediment 19ft 4 (version 2) | ecosystem: Environmental > Terrestrial > Deep subsurface > Rock core/Sediment | place: Rifle, Colorado...
GTCGCGGGCAGGGGCGAGATGCCCCTCTTCGGGTCGCCGAACATCACCTGGAGTCGCCTCATGACCGGGCGAGTGTACCAGCGGCTCCCGCGAGGGAAGGGGAGCGGAGCGCGACCTTTCCTCCGGCTGGAGCGAGCCGCGCGGCTGCGCTAGGCTCATCCCGGCTCCGATCGAAGCCCTCGAGCGTGAGGTCCTTCACGCCGGCCTACGGAGATAGCGATGATCGTCGTCCGCTTCAAGGTTCAGAGCCAACCGGACAAGGCCGAGGAGGTGATGGCCGCGCTCCGGAGGATCATCGAGCCGAGCCGGACGGTTGAAGGCGTGATCAGTTTCGACATCGCCCGGGATCTCGCAGACCCCGCGGCCTTCATCGCTACGGAGGTGTTCGGGGATCGGGACGCGCTCGACCGCCAGGAGGCGCTTCCCGAGGTCGCAGAAGCGATGGCCGTCTTCGACGGGGCACTTGCGGCCGAACCCGAGGCGACGATCTTCTACGTCTCTTCGTCCGAGCCGTGGGGCGAGTGAAGGTCAGTCTGGCAGGACGATGAGGCGCGCCGAGTGGCCCGCGATCGCCGTCGTGATCTCGTCGATCACGTCCTGGCCCGCGGGCGTATCGAGCGTGATGCCCATGAGCGCGGTTCCGCCCCTCGAGGTTCGGCCCACGTCCATCGTGGCGATGTTGATCTCGTGCTCGCCGAGGATCGTGCCGACCTTGCCGATCACGCCGGGGCGATCCTCGTACTGGAAGAACAGCATGTTCTCGGCGGGCGCCATCTCGATGTCGAAGCCGTTCACGTGCAGGACACGCTGATCGTTCCGCTTGCCGACGAGGGTGCCCGCTACCGAGACCTCACCGTCATCGGTCTCTGCCCGCACGGCGAGGAGGTTCACGTAGTCGCTGGAGACGGATGAGCGCATCTCGCTGATGCCGATCCCACGCTCGCGCGCGATGATCGGCGCGTTGACGAAGCTAACCGGCTCGTGCACGACCCCGCGCAGGACGCCCTTGACCACGGCGAGCGTGAGGACCCGCGTATCCGCCTCGCCGATCCGCCCGAGGTACTGGCACTCGATCCCGCGGACGGCTCCCTCCGCGAGACCCGTGAGGAGCGCGCCCAGGCGCTCGGCCAGCGGCAGGAACGGCCGGACGACCTCCGCGACCTCGGCGCCGGCGGACACGTTCACGGCGTAGGGCACGAACTCGCCCCGCAGCGCCAGGCGGACCATCTCGGCCACCGAGGTGCCGGCCTTGTCCTGGGCCTCGGCTGTCGAGGCCCCCAGGTGCGGGGTGGCCACCACCTGCTCGAACGCCAGCAGCGGCGAGTCGGTGGTCGGCTCCTCCGCGAACACGTCGAGCGCGGCCCCGGCTACGCGCCCGTCCTCGAGGGCCTTCGCGAGTGCGACCTCGTCCACGATGCCTCCCCGCGCCGTGTTCACGATCCGGACCCCCTCCTTGACCAGCGCGAGCTCGCGTTCGCCGATCAGGCCCTCCGTGTCCGGGGTCCGGGGCAGGTGGATCGTGAGGAAGTCCGACTGCACTAGCAGCGCCTCGAGCGTGGGCATGAGCTCGATCCCCATCTCCTTGGCTCTCTCCTTCGGCACGTACGGGTCGAACGCGATCACTCGCATCCCGAACGCGGCGCACCGCTGCGCGACGAGAGCGCCGATGCGTCCGAGCCCAACCACGCCGAGGGTCTTGCCCTGGAGCTCGACGCCCTGCCACCTCGAGCGCTCCCAGCGGCCGGCCTTCAGCTCCTCGTAGGCCTGGGGTATGTTCCGCGCCTGCGCGAGCAGGAGGGCCACGGTGTGCTCGGCGGCCGAGACGATGTTGGACTGCGGCGCGTTCACGACCATCACACCTCGGCGCGTCGCGGCGTCCACGTCGACGTTGTCGAGGCCGATCCCGGCGCGGGCGACGACCTTGAGGTTCTCGGCCGCATCGATGACCTCGGCCGTGACCTGCGTCTGCGAACGGACTACGAGCGCGTCGTACGGGGCGATCGCCTCGGCCAGGCCATCGGTCGCGAGCTCGGTGCGGACGTCTACCTGGAAGTCCTTGCGCAGGACGTCGAGCCCAGCGTCCGAGAGGTTCTCGGTAACGAGGACCCTCACGGGATCCCCCACACCGTCACGAGGCCTGTGCCTCCTGGAACACGCCCTCGGCTGCTGCGACGGCCGCGCCCCGCTTCACCGGGTAGCCGAGCCGCTCGAGCGTCATCTCGAGCGCCGAGAGGCCGCGCACGATGTCGAGCTCGCTGAAGTACCCGAAGTGCCCGATCCGGAACACCTTGCCCTTGAGCGGGCCCTGTCCCGGAGCGAGGACACACCCGAAATCCGCACGGATCCGCCCGCTGATCGCGTCCGCGTCGATGCCCTCGGGCGCGCGTATCGCGGTGACGGTCCAGTTGTCCTTCAGGCCCTCGCCGAACAGGTCGAGCCCGAGCGCCTGGACCCCCTCCTTCACGGCGCGCGAGAGCATCCGGTGCCGGGCGAGCGCCGCTTCGACGCCGTCCTGGAAGTAGAGCTCGAGGGCGGCGTGCAGGCCCTGCATCACGCTGATCGCGGGGGTCCAGGGGTTCTCGGGGTCCGGCAGGTCGGCGTAGCGCTTGTAGATGCTCCAGTCGAAGTAGAAGCGGGGCAGGGTGGCGCTCTCCTGCGCCTGCCACGCGCGTTCGGAGATCGCGACGAACGCGATGCCGGGGCTGGCGGACAGCGCCTTCTGCGAGCCGCCGACCGCGACGTCCACACCCCACTCATCGAAGGCGAACGGGACGGCGCCCAGGCTGCTTACGACGTCGGCGATCACGAGGGCGCCCGCCTCGTTCGCCACCTGCGCCAGCTCGCGGATCGGCTGGATCACGCCGGTCGAGGTCTCGGATTGGGTTAGGAGGACGGCCTTCACGGGCTGATCTGCGAGGGCCTTCGCGACGTCCTCGGGCACGATCCGCCGGCCCCAGTCGTACTCGACGGTGTGGACCACCAGGCCGTGGGCATCGGCGAGGTTGGCCCAGCGCTCCGAGAAGTACCCGGCTAAGGGAACGAGCACCTCGTCCCCGGGCGAGAACACGTTCTGGATCGCGGACTCGAGCCCGCCCGTGCCCGAGGAGGTCATCAAGAGCACGTCGCCCTCGGTCCTGTAGAGCTCCTTCAGTCGCGCCGTAACGTCCGACATCAGGCGCCCGAAGCCGGGCCCGCGGTGGTACACGAGCGGGCTCCCCTGCGCGAGGAGGACCTCGGGCGGGATCGGGGTCGGGCCGGGCGCAAGGATGATCTCGGGACGGTCCATCGCACCGCTCCTGACTAGGTGCCCCAGCGTATCATCGGGTGTCGGGCCGCCTTGACGGCTAGACGGACGCCGGGTCCTGCGATGCGACCTCGGACCTCAAGGGTCATCCCGTCGACGGGTGCAGCTCGCGCAGATCGAAGTCCGGGTCGGCAAGCAGCGCGGGGTTGGGATGGGCGCATGCCGCGATCAGCGGCATCGAGCGCCGGACGTCGAACCTGTGGTTCATGCTGAACGTCGAGAGGAGCTGCCCATCGCGGAGCAGGAACGCAGCGAACGATCGGCCCTCGATGCTCCCGCGGATCACCGTCTCGTCCCAGGTCACGGCGAACCCAGACATCTGGATCTGCTCGTCGTACTGATCCGACCAGAACCAGTGCGGGTCGTCGTGGACCGTGCCCGCGCCCAGCAGGTTCCGCGCCACGGTCTCTCCCATCTTCATCGCGTTGTCGAAGTGCTCCACGCGGATCGGGCCGAACACCGGGTGGTCGTGCCGCGCGACATCGCCGATAGCCCACACTCCCTCGACCGTGGTGCTGAGCGTCGCGTCGACCGGGATCCCGTTGTCGACCGGTAGGTCGTCGCCCGCCACCTCGGTGATCGGCTCGACGCCGACGCCGACCACGGACAGGTCACCCTCGATCCTGCGTCCCTCCTTCGTCACGAGCGCCTCGAAGCGTCCGTCGCCGACGAAGCTCTCGGCGGCGTCGCGGAACACCATCTCGACGCCGTGGTCCCGGTGCAGGGCCTCGATAGCGCGCCCTAGCCGGGGCCCGAGCACACGCTCGAGCGGAGTGGCGAAGAACTCCACGACCGTCACGTCCAGGCCCTGCAGGCGAAGCGTCGCGGCCACCTCGGCGCCTATGAACCCCATCCCTACGACCACGGCCTTCGAGGCCCTCGAGGCGGCCGCACGGATGGCGTCGGCGTCGGGCACGGATCGCAGGTCGAGCACTCCGGGCAGGTCCGCGCCGGGGATAGGCAGGTGACGGTTCCTGACGCCGGTGGCGATCACGGCCTGGTCGAACGGCACGCGCTCTCCGCCCTCGAGCTCGACCACGCGCTCGGTCGCAAGCAGGCGGTCGGCGCGAACACCGAACCGGGAGTCGACCGAGTTCTCCGCGTACCAGTCCGGCGGACGGATCCAACGAGGCTCGGCCTCTTCGCCGCTCAGGTACTCCTTGGACAGCGGCGGACGTTCGTAGGGGGGCAACGGCTCGGCCCCGATCAGCGTTATGTCGCCATCGAACCCGTCGTCGCGGAGCGTGCCTGCTGTCGTGGCAGCGGCCGGTCCCCCACCGACGATGACGACGCGGCTCACTCCTGCGTCATCAAGACCTCGAGCTCGCCGTCTTCCTCCCGCACCTCGAACACGTCGATGGGATCGGAGGCCGGGCCCTGCACGGCCTCGCCGGTGATGACGTCGAACTGGCTCCCGTGGCACGGACACTCGACGATCGTGCCGTCCAGATCACCCTCGGCGAGCGAGCACTGCTGGTGCGAGCACCAGTCGTCGAACCCGTGCAGGTCACCCTCGACGTTGGCGACCGCGACCTGGCGCGCGCCGACGCTGAACGAAAGGACCTCGCCCTCCCCGACCTCGCTTGCCGAACCGATCTTCACCCACTCCGACATGCTCAGATCCCTCCTGCTCGTAACGCCCGGCGGGAGCCTACCGCAGGTCCGCCGCCGTCCCGGCTCACGCGCGCTCCTCGCGCCGCCGGGCGACTAGGTCGGGTGTCAGGTAGCCGACACCCGCGACCAGGTACAGCACCGCGAGTATGAGGAACCCGCCGCGCAGGTCGATCGGGACGACCGCCGGGACCAACGCGCCGCCCACCCACGCGAGCTGGAACATCACCTCGTACCGGACGAACACGCGGCCGTGCGCGCCCCCGGGCGCCAGGCGCTGCATCAGCGTCTGGAAGGCGAGGCGCCCGAGCTCGGACGTCGCCCCGACCACCAGCGCGAACACCGCGAGCACAGGGAGCTCGAAGGCGACGAAGGCGACGAGCGCGCCGGAGCCCGCCGCGGCCACGCTGGCGACGACCACCGCCTCCTCGCGGAGCGAGGAAGGCAGTCGGGGCGCGATCACGTTCCCGAGGTACCCCCCGGCGGTCGCGGCGGCCGCGAGCGCGCCGAACCACCACGTGGGCTCGCCGCCCCGCCGCAGGGCGAATGCGAGAGCGAAGAGCAGGAACCCGCTCGCCGCCCGGAGCCCGGCGGCCCCGATCGCCGGAGCTGCGAGCTGCGGGATCGCGCCTCGCTTCGAGACCTCCGCGGGGCCTCCGGCGACCCTCGGGTGGGGCAGTCGGAGGTTCAGCATCGCGGCGACCGCGTAGGCCGCGGAGGCCCCGTAGAGCACGGCCGACGCGCCGCCCATCTTCAGGAGCGCGAGCGCCGGCGCCGCGCCCAGGATCGCGCCCCCCACGCCGATGCGCCCCAGGCGCGCGTTCGCGCGCACGAGGCCCTCGTTCGGACCGGCGTACGCGACCGCGAGCCCGTTGCGGGTGATGCCGTGGACCTTCGCCAGGACCAGCAGCACGAGCGCGGAGGGGAACAGCAGGAGCGTGCCGAACCTCGGGGCCGCGTAGAGACAGACCACGGCGCGCCCGAGCGCCGCGCCGAACGAGATCGCCCGCCGAGGTCCCGCGCGGTCGAGCAACGGCACGAGGAACGGCCCCGCGATCGCGAGCGGGGCCATCGTGAGGACCAGGTACAGGGCGACCTCGCTCGTCGCCTCCCCAACCGGGATGTCGAAGAACACCGAGCCCGCCAGCGCGACCGCGACCATCGCGTCGCCCGCCACGCTGCCCAGGTGCGCGAGCCCGTAGGTGTCGAGCGGATCCTCGGAGCGCCACATGCGGGCGATCGGCCGGAACAGCGCCTCGAACAAGCCGACGAGGCCGATGAGGATCAGCTGCCACCAGGGGTAGCGGCGCGGCCGGGCTCGGTCGACCCTCACCGGCCAGCCCGGCTCAGGACCCCGACAGTCGCTGCAGGAGCAGCTCGCGAACCGCCTTCGGGTCGGCAGAGCCGCCGGAGCGCTTCATCACCGCGCCGAGGACCGCGTTCAGCGCGCCCTCCTTGCCCGAGCGGTACTGCTCGACGGGGCCCGGATTCTCGGCGATCGCCTCGTCCACCCAGGCATCGATCGCCGCGGTGTCAGTGACCTGACGGATGCCCATCGAATCGATGAGTCCACGGACCTCTGCCCGAGGGAGTTCCGGGATAACCTGCAGTGGCTTCCCACCGACTTGCTGCAGATCCCCTTTGAAGATCGCCGCAAGCAGCTGCTTCGCTGACGAGTTGTTCAGATCACCGCTCTCCACCTGCTCTAGAAGGACGACCAGCTCCCCCGGCGTTACGTGGTTCCCGGGGTCGGAGATCTCCAACTTCTCCTCATTGAGGAGGCCAGCGAGATCCTGGGTGATCCAGTTGGCTGCCGGAACAGGGGCCGCACCGAGTCCTACTGCACGGTCGAAGAACGCCGCCGTCGCGGGTGAGTCCGCGATGATCCTCGCCTCCTCAGGCCGCAGACCGAGCTCGCCTACGTAGCGTTCGCGGCGGGCCGAGGGGAGCTCGGGCAGCGAGGAGCGGATCTGCTCCACCCAGGCCCGGTCCGGCTCGAGAGGCGGCAGATCAGGTTCGGGGAAGTAGCGGTAGTCGAACGCCTCCTCCTTCGAGCGGAGCGTGTGCGTGCTGCCGCGCTCCTCGTCGAAATGGCGCGTCTCCTGCACGAGCGCCTCGCCGCCGCCGAGCGCCGCACGCTGGCGCTCCTCCTCGTGCCGCAAGGCGCGCTCGAGCGAGCGGATCGAGTTTAGGTTCTTCACCTCGACCTTGATCCCCAAGCCGGTCTCGCCGACCCGCCGCGTGGAGATGTTGGCGTCGCAGCGGAACGAACCCTCCTCCATCCGGACGTCCGAGACGCCGAGAGCCTCGAGGGTTGCCCGGAGCTCCGTGAGGTATGCGCGCGCCTCCTCGGGCGTGCGCATGTCGGGCTCGGAGACGATCTCGACGAGGGGGACGCCCGCGCGGTTGTAGTCGACGAGCGCGTAGTCGGCCTGCCCGATCCGCCCTGTCGACCCGGCATGCGTGGTCTTGCCGGTGTCCTCCTCCATGTGGACCCGGGTGATGCCGATCGTTCGCTTCGTGCCGTCGACCTCGACCTCGAGGGACCCGCCGACACAGACCGGCAGGTCGTACTGGCTGATCTGGAAGTCCTTCGGCATGTCCGGGTAGAAGTAGTTCTTGCGGTGGAACAGCGAGCCGGTCGCGATCTCGCACCCGAGCGCCAGGCCGATCTTGATGATCGAGGCGATCGCCTCCGCGTTCGGCACGGGGAGCGAACCGGGCAGGCCCAGGCACACAGGGCAGACGTTCGAGTTGGGGGGCGCGCCGAACGCGTTGGTGCACCCGCAGAACATCTTGGTGCGCGTCGAGAGCTCGACGTGGCACTCCAAACCGATCACGGACTCGTAGGCCTCGGCCATGTCGCGGGAAGTCTAGCGGGGGCCCGCGACCCACTTCCCCGCGTCTCACACCGGATCGCCCTGCCTCGTTCTTCCGACCGTGGACCGATCTCGAGCTGTAACCGACGAAATACAGGACGGCAGTGACGCCCAGCGGAGGCCCACCGTATCGTGATCGCCATGACACGGACCCCGACCGCCCGGGCCCCGGCCACCTCCGCGCAGATCTGGACCGCGATGTGGGCCGTCTACATCATCTGGGGCACCACGTACCTCGGCATCCGGGTCGCGAACGAGACCCTCCCCCCGCTGATCGCCGCGGGGATCCGGTTCCTGATCGCCGGTGGCGCGCTGTACGCATGGTCCATCCGCCGAGGCGACGTGGAGGGCGACCGCCCGACGAGGGCGAACTGGAAGGCCGCGGCCATGGTCGGTATCGGTCTGATCGCCGGCGGTCTCGGCCTCGTCGTGCTGGCCGAGCTCACCGTGCCCTCGGGAACCCAGTCGCTGATCATCGCGCTCGTCCCGCTCTGGATGGCCCTGATCGACCGCGTGATCCTCGGCCACCACGTCGGATGGAAGACGGCGGCGGGACTGGTCCTGGGGTTCGGGGGCGCCGCGCTGCTGATCGGCAGCACGGCGCTCGATGCAGGGGTCCCGCTCTCGGGCATGGCCATAGGGGTCGTCGCCTCGCTGTCTTGGACCAGCGCGTCGCTCTACTCCCGGAACGCGCCGCTGCCCAGGCGTCCGCTCGTCGGCGCGGGCATGGAGATGCTGATCGGCGGCGCGGTCCTGGTGGGGGCGGGGGTGCTCCGCGGCGAGCTCGCGCTCGTCAGCCCAGAGGACTTCTCCACGGAGTCGCTCATCGCGCTCCTGTACCTGATCGTGATCGGCTCGTGGGTGGGCTTCACCTCGTACGTGTGGCTGCTTCGGAACGCGCGCACATCGCTCGTCTCGACCTACGCATACGTCAACCCGACCGTGGCGGTGTTCCTAGGATGGCTGATCCTGGACGAGACGATCACCGTCCGCCTCCTCGTCGCGGCCGCCATCACCCTCGTCGGCGTCGCGATCATCATCTCCAGCGGCGGCACCGCCCGGCAGCAGGAACCCGTCGTCGAGGCGAAGGTCGTCTAGCCCCTCAGACGGCGGCGATCAACGCGGGACGCTCGTCGAACCCGATCGCCTGTTCGAGAGCGTTGGCGGCTCGCAGGAGCCGCGATTCCTCGAGCACCGGCGCCGTGAGCTGGAGCCCCACCGGGAGCCCCTTCTCGTCCAGGCCGCTCGGGATCGAGATCGCCGGCGTGCCCGAAAGGTTCGCCGGGATAGTGAAGACGTCGTTCAGGTACATCGCGAGCGGGTCGTCGACCTTCGCGCCGATCGGGAACGCGGTCGTCGGCGAGGTCGGCGAGACCAGCACGTCGAACCCGGCGAAGGCGGCGTCGTAGTCGCGGATGATCAGCGTGCGGACCTTCTGCGCCTGGCCGTAGTAGGCCTCGTAGTAGCCGGCCGAGAGCGCGTACGTGCCGAGCATGATCCGGCGCTTGACCTCGGCGCCGAAGCCGGCGCCCCGTGTCTTCGTCATCATCTCGACCGAGTCACTGCCGTCGACCCGCAGCCCGTAACGGACGCCGTCGTAGCGCGCGAGGTTCGAGGAGGCCTCGCTCGGCGCGATCAGGTAGTACGCCGAGAGCCCGTAATCGGTGTGCGGCAGCGACACCTCGCCCACGCTCGCCCCCAGGCCGTCGAGCCGGTCCACCGCCGCGCGCACCGAGTCACGGACGCCCGGCTCGACGCCCTCGCCGAACGCCTCGCGCACGACGCCGAAGCGCAGTCCCGCGATCCCCTCCTCGAGCCCCTCCGTGTAGTCGCGGCGCGGTGTGTCCAGGCTCGTGGCGTCGAGCGGGTCCTTGCCCGCGATGCAGGAGAGCAGCGAAGCCGCGTCGCGCACGCTCCGCGTGAACGTGCCCACCGTGTCGAGCGAGGACGCGAACGCGATCAGCCCGTACCGGCTGACGAGCCCGTACGTGGGCTTCAACCCAACCACGCCGCTCAGCGAGGCGGGTTGACGGACCGACCCGCCGGTGTCCGTCCCGAGGGCCCAAACGGCCTCGCCCGCGGCGACCGCGGCCGCAGATCCTCCGGAGGACCCACCGGGCACCGTGCTCAGGTCCCACGGGTTGTGCACGGGCCCGAATGCGGAGTTCTCGTTGGATGAGCCCATCGCGAACTCGTCGCAGTTGGTCTTACCGAGCAGGACCGAGCCATCAGCCCGCAGGCGATCCCACGCCGTGCAGTCGTAGGGCGGCACGTAGGTCTCGAGGATCCTCGACCCGCAGGTGGTGGCAACCCCTGCGGTCGAGAGCACGTCCTTGAGCGCTAGAGGGATGCCCGCGACGGCGGGCGCGTCGCCGGCCGCGATCCGCGCATCTGCCGCCGCCGCCTGCTCTACGGCGAGGTCGTCGGTGCGCGCCAGGAAAGCCTTCACCCGGTCGTCCACGGCATCGATCCGCGACCGGCACGAGGCGAGGATCTCCACGCTCGAGGTCTCGCCGGCGCGGAGCATGCGCTCGAGCTCGGTCGCGGTGAGGTCGCAGAGCTCCGTCACTCGACCTCCGCGATGCGCGGCACCTTGAACCGGTCGCCCTCGCGGTCGGGCGCGTTCGAGAGGACCTCCTCGGTGGTGAGCGACGCCGAGGGTTCATCGGGCCGCAGTACGTTCGAGCGCGGGATCGCGTAGGCCGTCGGCGGCACGTCTGCCGTCGCCACCTCTCCCACCTTCGCCGCGTGCTCGAGGATCACGCCCAGCTGCGCTCGCAGCCGCTCCCGCTCATCGGGGGTTAGCTCCAGCCGCGCCAGCCGTGCGACGTGCTCGATGTCGATCTCCACCGCCACGGGCGGGAGTCTACCGGCGCGAGCCCTCAGGACCGCCGTTCAGCGGAACAGGCCGAAGCGCGGCTCGACCTGAAGCGCGAAAGCCGCCGCCATGAGCGCGTTCCCCACGAGCCACACGTCGGTGATGGGTCCAACGCCGCCCGGGACCGGCGTGATCGCCTCGGCCTTGGCGGCCACGCTGTCGAAGTCCAGATCCCCGACCATCCGGGTCTTGCCGGTCTCGGGGTCCTTGACCGCGTGGATCCCAACGTCCACGGCGACCACACCCTCCTTGACCATGTCGCCGTTCACGATCGCCCGAACGCCTGCCGCCACGATCAGGATGTCGGCCTGGCGCGTGTACTCCTCGAGCGGCTTGGACCGGCTGTGGCAGCCGATCACGGTGGCGTTGCGCTGCAGCCCCAGCACCTGCGCGGGCTTGCCCACGCTGTTCGAACGCCCGACGACGACGAGCGTCTTGCCCGAGTAGAAACCCTCGTGCCCGGCCTCGGTCGAGTCGGCGTACTCGTCGAGGAGGTAGAAGCACGAGGCCGGCGTCGAGGGCAGGAGCCGGGGCCGGCCCTGCGCGAGCAGACCCGTGTTCAGCGGGTGGACCGCCTCGATGTCCTTCAGGGGGTCGACCGCGCTGTTGATCTCGGCCTCGGGGATCTGCGGGGGGAGAGGGTGCAGGACCAGGATCCCGGTGATCCGCGGGTCGGCGTTCAGCTTCCCGAGCGTCGCGACCACGTCGGCGAGCTCGACGTCGTCGGGCAGCCTCTCGCACACGTACCGATACTCGAGGCTTTCGGCCAGTCGTCGCACGTGCTTCTCGTAAGCTCCCGCGTCGTAGGACTCGCCGATCAGCACCGTCGCGAGCCCCGGCCGGACCTCCGACAGCCGGAGCACCTGGAGCTCGTCGGCGATCTTCCGCCGAAGCCTTTCCGCGATCGCGTTGCCGTCGATCACAGTGGTCATGTGTCCCTCCTTCGCCGGGCGAATCCTGCCACAGGCGAGCGGGCGAGGAGACCTACGTTCGGCCCAGACGGCGCAGGAACTCCGGCTCGTCGATCGCCTCGACGCCGAGCTGCTCGGCCTTGGCCGCCTTGGACCCGGGGCTGTCGCCGACCACGACGAATGAGGTCTTCTTGGACACGCTGGAGGCGACCCTGGCGCCGGCCCCCTCCGCGGCCGCCAGCGCCTGCTCCCGGGAGAGCGTCTCGAGCCCGCCCGTGAGCACGATCGTCATCCCCTCGAGGGGCTGCTCGCCGACCCGCTCGACTACCTCGTCCGCCATCCGGACGCCGGCGGCGCGGAGCTTCTCGACGAGGACCCGGTTCCGCTTCTCGTGGAACCACGCATGGACGCTCCGGGCGATCTCCGGGCCTATCTCCTCGACGGCGTCGATCTCCTCGGCGCCCGCCTCCACCAGCGCGTCGATCGAGCCGAACGCGCGGGCGAGTACCTGCGCGATATGCGTGCCGACGTGGCGGATGTTGAGCGCCGTGAGCAGGCGCCAGATCGGACGGTCCTTCGCGGTCTGGATCGAGGCCAACAGGTTGCCGATCGATCTCTCCGCGAACCCGGGCAGCTGGGCGAGATCCTCGGCCGTGAGCGTGAAGATGTCCGCCGGGTCCTTCACGAGACCCAGGTCCAGCAGCGCCATCCCGGTCATGTAGCCGAGGCCCTCGATGTCCAGTCCGCCGCGCGAGGCGAACGAGTAGAGCCACTCGACGTTGCGGCTGGGGCACGTGAGGTTGGGGCAGCGGTGGTCGGCCTCGCCCTCGGCGCGCACGAGCGCTGTGCCGCAGGACGGGCAGTTGGTCGGGAACCTCCACCGCCGGGCGCCCTTCTTCCGCTTGGACAGGACCGGGCCGACGATCTCGGGGATCACGTCGCCAGCGCGGCGCACGATAACCGTGTCGCCGGGGCGCACGTCCTTGCGCGCGATCTCGTCCTCGTTGTGCAGCGTGGCGTACGTGATCGTCACGCCTCCGACGAAGACCGGCTCGAGCACCGCGAACGGCGTCACCTTGCCGGTCCGGCCGGTGTGAACGTCGATCTTCCGGAGCAGCGCCGTGCGCTCCTCCGGCGGGAACTTGTAGGCGATCGCCCACCGAGGCGCGTGGCTCGTCGCGCCCAGCTCCTCCTGCAGCGCCACCTGGTCGACCTTGATCACGGCACCGTCTATCTCCCAGTCGACGCTGTGCCGGCGTTCCTCCCAGTTCTTCAGGTAGCGCTCGACGCCGTCGAGGTCGGTCTCGACCTCGCCGGTGGGGGCGACGGGCAGCCCGGCCTCGCGGCACCACGCCAGGAACCCGGAGTGAGAGTCGAACCGCACGCCGTCCGCGAACCCGAACGAGTGCACCCACAGCGAGAGCGGCCGCGAGGCGCTCACCTTGGGGTCCTTCTGCCGGAGCGAGCCCGCGGCAGCGTTCCGCGGGTTCGCGAAGGGGCGCTGCTCGGCGGTCAGGAGCTCCTCGTTCAGCTGCTCGAAGGCCTTCGCCGGGAAGTAGACCTCGCCGCGGACCTCGAGGTACGCGGGCGGTGTCTTGCCCAGGAGCCTCGGTCGGGCCGTTCGGATAGTCCGGACGTTGGCGGTGATGTCTTCGCCGATCCGGCCGTCCCCTCGGGTGGCGCCCTTCGTCAACACGCCGCCCTCGTACGTGAGCGCGACCGCGACCCCGTCTATCTTCAGCTCGCACGAGTAGCGCGCGCCCGCGCCGACGCCGCGCTCGACCCGCGCGGCCCACGCATCCAACTCCTCGCGGCTGAACGCGTTGTCGAGCGAGAGCATCGGCGAGCGGTGCGGCACCGGCGCGAAGAGATCGGCCGGCGTCGCCCCCACACGCTGCGTGGGCGAGTCGGGCGTGACGAGCTCGGGGAAGCGGTCCTCGAGCGCGCGGAGCTCGACCATCAGCTCGTCGTACTCGGCGTCGGAGACCTCGGGGTCGTCGAGCACGTGGTAGCGGTAAGAGTGGTAGTTCAGGCGCTCGCGCAGCTCCTCGACCCGCAGCTTGGCCTCGGCGCGCTCGCGCTCCTCGGATCCGGCCTTCGCCTTGGTCCGCGAAGGGCTCACGCAGCGATCTCCACCGATCCCGCCACACCGATCCGGTCCCCGGACAGGAGCACCCCTCCGAGCACTCCTTTCACCTGGCGGAGGTACGCCAGCGCGCCGCTGAACCCGTTCTCCTTGGGAAGGATCGCCTGGACCCCGGCAGCGGCGGCATCCGCGAGCATGCAGGACTCGGCGAGCACGGCGAGTCCGTGGGGAGAGGCCCGGCCCCGGCCGAGCGTCATCGAGACGCCGATCCCTGTCTTGCTGGGGGGCACGACCAGCGCGACCGACCCAGCCGACCCAGCTCCCACGGTCAGCTTCTGGCGCTTGCGGGCCAGGATGAAGTAGTCACCCCCGCAGTTGACGGTGACCTCGTTCACCTCGCGGGCGAGGAACCGTCCGACATGGTCGGTCACCGCGCCCTGGAACGAGAACATCGGCCCGACGCCCGCGCGCCGCGCGGCCGACACGATCTCGCGAACGATCTCGGGGGCGTCGGCCGGCACCTCGATCGGGCGCTTGCTGGTGCGGATCTCCGGGTTCCGGATCGTGTAGGCGTGGAGCTGCTCCCAGAAGTTCAGCGCCGCGGCCCGGGACTCCTCGTTGAAGTCCGTCCCCGCCTGGATGTGCAGGGTCATGTCCTGCACCTGTATGTCGAAGCTGCGGGACTTGCGCTTGAGGAGCTTCACGCCGGCGGGTCCTCCACCGGCCGATGATAGCCGGGGGCGCCGACGCACCCCGCGTCGGCGCCCCCAGACCGTGCCTAGCCGAGGACGCGATCGATCTCGGCCTGGTTGTCGTTCATCCCCCAGAACTCGTGGACCATGCCGTCCTTCACGTGCATGACCCACACGGAGCCCGCCGAGGCCATGGCATCACCCGAGGTGACCGTGATCTTCACTAGCGCGACGACGTGTTCGTCGCCTCCCACCACATCGTGGATCTCGTCGACCGAGGTGCGCATACCGGCCTCGGCCATGTGTTCGAACCTGCCGAGCACGCCTGCTCTTCCCGTGAAGTCTCCCGCGAAGCGGTTCGAGCCGGGTATGTGCCAGACGGCGTCGTCGGCGATCGCGGCCGCCAGGGTGTCGACGTCGCCCTTCGCGAAGGCTTCGAGCGCGACCCGTGCGGCCGCGGCGTTCGGATGATCTGCCAACTTGATCCCCCTTCGTCCCTATGCGAGGACGGCGTCGGACGCGGCCTGGTCGCTGCTGAATCCCCAGAACTCGGTGACCTTCCCGTCCTTGAGGTGGAAGACGTGGACCTCGTTCCCGTCGTAGGACCGACCGTCCGGCCGTCCGATGTGCTGCTTCAGCATCGCGACCCCGTGCTCGTCGTCGGCGAGCACCGCGTGGAGCTCCTGGGACATGTCCCCGGCAGAAAGCTCGAAGAACCTGCCGAACAGGCCGAAGGTCGCCTCCTGCCCTTCGTAGTCGCCGGCCAAGGGGTTGTTCCCCCACGAGTGCCAGACGACGTCGCTGGCGATCAGCTCCCCCAGCGTGGCCATGTCGGCACTTCCGAAGGCCGCGTACCCCTTGCGGATCAGGTCGACGTTCGGATGCTCGTCCATCAGCTCGCCCCTTCCGATCGGTGAAGGGGCCACGCTACCGGCATCGCGCAACGTTGCGCAAGCCGGGATGGAGCTATCGGAAGGAGCCGAGGATGCGGCCGCCGCCGAGGAGCTCCTCGCCGCGGTAGGCGACGACGCTCTGCCCGGGCGCCACGCCGCGCTGCGGAGTGCGGAACTCGATGCGCATGCGGTCGCACTCGAGCTCGATCACGGCGGGGACCTCGTCTCCGCGGTACCGGATCTTCACCTCGGCCTCGAAGGGCCCGGCGGCGGGGGCCGACCCCGCGACCCATGAGAGGCGATCGGCGATCAGCCCCCGACGAGCGAGGAGCTCGCCGGGTCCGACGATCACGCGGTTCGCGGCCGCGTCGACCTCGAGCACGTAGGACGGCTCGGGACCCGAGACGCCGAGCCCGCGCCGCTGCCCCACCGTGAACGCGGCCGCGCCGCCGTGGTGCGCGAGCACGCGGCCGTCCATGTCGACGACCTCGCCCTCGCGCATCAGGTGGGGCGCGATCTGGCCGAGGAAGCGCCCGGCGTCGCCGCTCGGCGCGAAGCAGAGCTCTTGCGAGTCGGGCTTGCTCGCGACCGGCAGGCCGAACCGCTCGGCAAGGGCGCGCGTCTCGGTCTTAGCGAGCCCGCCGACGGCGAAGATCGCACGCGAGAGCTCGCGCTGGCCGAGCATGTGGAGCATGTAGGACTGGTCCTTCGACCGGTCGAACCCGCGGAGCAGCCGCCACGACCCGTCCGGCGCGCGCTCGCTCCGCACGTAGTGGCCGGTCGCGACGCGGTCGATGCCGAGCTCGTCGGCGCGCCGCAGGAAAGCGCCGAACTTGATCTCGCCGTTGCAGCGAGCGCACGGGTTCGGCGTGCGGCCGGCCTCGTGCTCGGTCACGAAGTCGTCGATCACGTGCTCGTCGAAGTCGAGCGTGAGGTCGCAGATCTCGAAGGGGAACCCGGCGATACTCGCGACCTCGGCCGCGTCGGCGCGCGCTGCCGGGCCGCAGCAGCCGTGCTCGACGCCCTCGAGGTGCACGAGCTGCATGTGCGAGCCCACGACCTCGAACCCCTGCTCGAGCAGCAGGTACGCGGCGACCGACGAGTCGACACCACCGGACATCGCGACGAGCACGGATCCCTTCGAGGACATCAGGCGCTCAGGATACGAGGCGAAGGCCACACGCCGAGAGATGTGACCGCGATCCTCCGCTCGCGGTCAGACCGCAGGCGCCGGCGCGGACAACCGCGCAGCTCGCTCGATCCAGGGCCGAGCCTGCAGTCCTTCGAAGATCCCCAGGGCCTCGTCGAGGAGCACCCGCGCCTCGTCGGGGCGTTCATGCGCCGCGAGCCACTCGCCGTGCTCGGTGAGCGTACCGCCGAGCCAGTACGGAACGCCGATCGCCCGGAACCGCGCTTCGGCGGCTCGGAACGTCTCATCCACGTCGGTGGCCTCGCCACGAGCCGCCATCAGTCGAGCATGAGCACGATCGCGGAGCGCTCGGAGCGAGGGCCAGACCTCGCTGGGACGGAGCCCGTCGATCGCGGCCACCAGTTCCTCGGTCTCGGACAGCTCGCCGAGATCGATGCTCGAGTCCACGGCCTCGGAGAAGCCAAGGCGAACGAGAGGACTGTCCGTCCCCATCTCGAGGCCGGCGTGGAGCGCGACCTTCGCGCTGGCGAGTGCGCTATCGGGCCGGCCCTCGGCTCGTTCGACGACGGCCACGAGCGCCGCTCGTCCGCCCTGCTTCTGCACGTCCCCAGAGTCTTCGACGGCCGACAGAGCGATGTGTCGAACGCGCTCGAGGGTCTCGGCGTCGCCGCGGTTAACGCAGATCGTCGGGAGCGCGGTCAGCAGCGCCGAGAGCTCGAGCGCGCCCGCCCAATCCGGGAGCTCGTTGGCCCGCTCGAGGGCCTCGTCCCAGCGTCCGAGCATGAACAAGGGGTACGGGATCGCCTCCAACAGGAGGTTCAGCCACAGGGAGTTCCCGGTCCGCCGCGCAAGGGCGAGCCCCTGCTCGTAGTTATCGAGGGACTCGTCGAGCCGGTCCCTGCCGACCAGCAGCTCGGCCAGGTTGTTGTACGCACGGAGCGCTGCCGAAGACATGTCGTTGTCCAGCGCGATCTCCAACGAGTACCGCAGCAGGCCGAAGCCTTCGAAGGGGCGTCCCCTCGACGTCTGGATGATCCCCTTGGTGTTCAGCGCTTGCGAGATCACCTCGGGCAATGGGATCGACTCGGCCACGTCCAGTGCGGCATCAACGCGCTCGGCGGCGAGTTCCTTCTCTCCCCGAAAGAAGTGGAGGCGGCCGAGCTCCGCGGCCACGTTCGCGGATACCGCGTCGGGGGGCTCCTTCGACAGCACTCCGAACGCTCGTTCCATGCGGTCGATCGCTTCGTCGAGGCTCCCGAGTCGCCACACGACATCCCCGAGCTGCGCCAGGACGCGGGCGGCCGCCTTGGCCTGTCCGTTCTCCTCGAAGGTTGCGAGTGCTGCCTCGAGATGAACGTTCGCCTGTTCGAGCCGCCCGCCGGCGCGGGCCATGACTCCGGCCCGCTCGAGCAGTTCGGCTCGAACGAGGGCGTCGTCGCTGAGCTGCGCCGCCTGTTCGAAGTGGCGCTGAGCGTCTGCCGGAGCCGCGAGCGAGGCCGCGCGTTCAGCCGCACGGACGAGCTGTCCCCGGGCACGGCTCCGGATCTCCTCGGCATCCGGCGCGTCGGGCGCCGCCTCGTACGCATCGAGGTAGTGGGCCGCGACGACCTCGACGATCTCCTCTTCCTCTCCCGCCCATCCCTCCTCGATGAAGGCGGCAGCCGCTAGGTGCTTGGTCTTGCGGTCCTTCTTCGCGAGGGTCTCGTAGGCGACCTTCCTGACTAGGTCTTGGAGGAAGCCGTACTGACCCCGCTCCGGCGACCTCAGGTCGGCCTGCAGCGAGACGAACTCCCTCCGCACGAGCGATGCGAGCAGAGGCTCCAGCTCCAGCTCCGGGATCCCGGACACCGCCGCGAGGCCTTGCTTGAAGAACACCTTGCCCAGTACGGCCGCGTCCTGGATCGCCGTCCGTTCATCCGAGCTGAGTCCGTCGAGCCGAGCCGCGATCAAGGCGTGAAGCGTCTCCGGCACCTCGAGCGACTCGATCGGACCGGTCGGCCGGTAGACGCTTCCCTCCCGCACGAGGAGTCCTCGGTCCAGGAGCATCCGAACGGTTTCGACCGCATAGAGCGGGACCCCTTCGGCACGCTCCAGGATCCTTGCCCGCGGGTCTCCGGCGAGGCCCGGTACGAGGCCGGTGACCAGTTCTTCCATCGCCTCCTCGGAGAGCGGCTCGAGGTAGGTGGATGAGTACCCGCGCTTGCCGGCACCCCAGGTCGGCCGGCGGTCGGCGAGCTCGGGGCGCGCGAGGGCGAGGATGAAGATCGGGTGGTTGCGGGACCACTCGAGCAGGTGCTCGATGAAGTCGAGCAGGCCGTCGTCCGCCCACTGCATGTCCTCGAAGACCATGATGACCGGGTAGCGCTCCGCGAGCCGCTCGAAGAACAGACGCCAGGCCGAGAAGATGTTCTCCTGGTCGCCCTCGGTCGAACCCTCGAGCCCCAGGAGGTGCGCCAAGCGCGGTTCGATCCAGCGTCGCTCCTCCGGGTCCGAGACGAACGCTTCGATGGTCGAGCGCAGCTTGACGAACGCGTCGCCGCCCTCCTCCTCCTCGGCGATCCGGCAACGCATCTTCACCATGTCGACGAGCGCCCAGTAGGCGACTCCCTCGCCGTAGGAAAGGCAACGCCCTCGGTGCCAGAGGCTCGTTTCCGCGAGACCGTCGACGTACTTCTCGAACTCCCACGACAGCCGCGTCTTTCCGATGCCCGCGATACCGGTCACCGAGACGAGCTGGGCCTTGCGTTCCTCGGCGGAGGCGTGGAGCAGTTCCTTGATCATCCTTAGTTCTCGGTCGCGTCCGACGAACGGCGCCTCGAGCGTCGAGGAGCGCTGCGCGCCGAGTGAGCCGGCGACTACCCGCACGGCCCGGTAGAGCGACACGGGCTCGGCCTTGCCTTTCAGCTCATGGACACCGGCATCCTCATAGACGATGGAGGCCTCGGTGGCGCGTGCGGTCGACTCCCCGACGTAGACCGATCCGGGGTGCGCCGCGGATTGGATCCGGGAAGCCGTGTTCACCATGTCGCCGGCGACCATGCCCTGGCCTGCCGCGCCGAGCGTCACCGCGGCCTCGCCCGTGAGGACACCCGCCCGTGCGCGCAGATCGGGGGCGCCGGCCTCGGCGCCGAGCTCGGCGACGGCCTTCGTGAGGTCTAGCGCCGCGCGCACTGCGCGCTCGGCGTCGTCCTCGGTCGCGACCGGCGTCCCCCAGACCGCCATCACCGCGTCGCCGATGAACTTCTCCACGACGCCGCCGTACCGGCCGATCAGCGTGCTGCAGGTGTCGAAGTACGTCGAGAGGAGCTCGCGGACCTCTTCGGCGTCTCGGGATTCCGACAGCGTGGTGAATCCCACGAGGTCGGCGAACAGGACCGAGACCAGGCGGCGCTCAGAGGCGGGAGCCTCGCGCACAGGCGTCGCCGTCGTTCCCGCGGCCGGTGCAGCTCCCGGCGCGAGGGCCGTCCCGCAGTCGCCGCAGAACCGCTTGCCCGGCTCGTTCGTGGCCCCGCAGTTCGGACACGAGGCCGCGAGCGGCGCGCCGCAGTCGCCGCAGAACCTCTTCCCCGGCTGGTTCTCGCCGCCGCAGGTGCCGCAGATCATCCCGCACCCAACCGTGACGTCGCGAGCTCGTCGAGGCGCTCGAGCCATGGGGTCGCCCGCAGCCGCTCGAAGATCTCGCGCGCCTCCTCCGACACCGCCGTGTCGGGCGCACCGCCACGCCGCAGCTGCTGCTCCGCACGCTCGATCAGCGTGACCGCCAGCCAGAATGGGGCCTCGATCTCTCGGAACAGCCGCACCGCCACCTCGAACCCCTCGTCGGCCGCGACGGGCTCGTCCGCGAGCTTGGCCTCAAGCCGCGAGAGATGTGCGGTGAGGAAGCGCATCCGCTCCCCGGGCAGGACGCGCCGCATCCGGTCGCAGAGCCGGGCCGCCGTCGCGGTGTCGCCACCGGCCAGCGCCGACTCAACGGCCTCGATGAAGCCCGTCTTCACCATCAGGTGGTTCATGCCCAAACGCTCCCCGGCCTCGAACGCGAACAGACCGGCGGTGAGCGCCTCCTCGTACCGACCTTGGCCGCGCAGGACGATGGCGCGTCCGGCTGCGAAGACCGCGCGTTCCTGGAGGTCGGCGGAACGCTCGTAGCGTTCGAACGGCGGGAGCACCGCTTGAGCGGCATCCAGCTCGCCGCGGTTCACATAGATCTCGGGCAGTCCGAGCAGGAGGCCCACGACGTCGGTCCCGGCGATCTCCGGATCGTCCGGCGAGGGTGCCCACTCGATCGCCTCATCCCACCGGCCGCACATCGCGAGCACGTACGGCCGGTCGTTCATCAACGCGGTCTCCCAGAAACGGTTCCCGACCCGCTGCGCGAGCGCGAGCCCGGCCTCGAACTCTGCGAG
>Ga0209521_10001228_pt1 | contig 20802 bp, 21 predicted proteins | sample Rifsed19ft4_FD_184016 | JGI IMG/M metagenome (GOLD analysis project Ga0209521, IMG submission 184016) | Soil microbial communities from Rifle, Colorado, USA - sediment 19ft 4 (version 2) | ecosystem: Environmental > Terrestrial > Deep subsurface > Rock core/Sediment | place: Rifle, Colorado...
TGCCCCGATAACGACGACCTTCCTTTCCCCACCGTGATCGCCGACTACGGCAAGACCTGGCGCTATGTGTTAGAGAGGGACGCTTACCGCTGTCAGTACCCGGACTGCGGTGCGCGCGATCAGCTCCACGTGCACCACATCCGGTTCCGAAGCCACAGCGGAAAGAAGGGCCGGGCTCGCAGCAACTCGCCTCAGAATCTAGTGACGGTCTGTGTTTTTCACCACCGCATGGTCCACGCCGGTACCATCGGCGTCGAGGGCCAAGCACCCTCGGAGCTCACGTGGCGGCGCCCGACGCTCATGGAGAACGCTTTGAGGCGCTATAGCAATGCTCCGGAGCCTGTTGGCGAAATGGTCCGAGAGCCGGAGCCCGTCTACAGGGTAATCGAGGCTCGTCTCGACCTCGTCTCGGCGCTTGTCTCCGCCTACTAACCTCGGCCCTCCGCGGCGAGTAGCAGAATTCAAGGGAGTCGTGTGCCTGTTGGGCACCCCGAGAGCCGTTTCCCATCGTTCTTCCCACATTTTCCGGAGGAATCAATCGGAATGATCTCGAGCTGGCCGCGCTTTGGAGCAAATCACCATGCTCGGGCGCCGAACCTGAGTCAACGTTCAGTTTGGCAAACGTTTGCCAAAGGCAAATTGGGGTGGAAAAGTAACAACCGTCTTGTGGCATCGAGGGCTGGCGAGCGAGCGCCGGGTTCAGATGGAGCGTCGTGTTCCCATCCAGTAGACAATCGCTCCCACCGTCAGAAAGCCCAGAAAGCCGCCGATGACCTTGGCCTCGAAGAGCAAGACGCTGGTCATGCCTTCGGGTGGGACGAGCGCCATGGCCATGGCGAGAAGGGTCGTCGCCAGACCGCATACTCCGGCGAGTTTCGCCAGCCGAGGGCTCTTCAGAAGCAGGTAGTGGTTTTCTGACTCTTGGTCCTTGCCGCGTAGCAACACATAGGTGGTGAAGAGGTACACATAGGGAACGAAGTAAACGAGCAGAGTGGTGTCGAGCAGCACCAGGTAGGCTTCCTGCACGGTGGATCCGGCGAAGCTCATGACCACGAAGACCGAGGCGATGATGGCTTGGAGGACGATGGCGACATAGGGCGATCCGTACTTGGGATGGACGCGCCCCAACGAGCCGGGAAGGAAACGATCGATCCCGGCAACGAAAGGCATGCGCGCCGCACCGGTGAACCAGGCCATGAGCCCGCCGATTCCACCCAGGGTGATGAGAAGCGCCAGGGGACTCGTCGTCCAGCCCACTCCCAGCTTGTTTCCTACCGTCGCGATCCCTTGGAGAAATCCGGTAATGATGTTGATCTCCGATCGGGGCAGAGCGACGAGAAGAGCGAAGGTCCCCAGAACATAGATCGCGGTCACTACCACCCCGGATACCACGATGGCCCGGGGGACGGTCCGCTTGGGGTCTTTGATCTCACCGGCGAGCACGGCAGCCAGCTCGAGCCCGGCGAATCCGAAACAGATCGCCGCGAAGAACGAGAGCTTGTCGAAAGTCAGGATGTCCGCGAAGAAGCTTTCCGCGGGCATCGGGTTGGCGGAGCCGAAGCGGGCCAGGGCCAAGACCCCGAAGACGAGGAGCACCGCCCCCGCTCCCCAGGTGCCCACGCCACCCGCGTTGTGCACCCACTTGCCGGTCTGGAGGCCGATGACGTTGGCCACCGTGACCCCAAGAAGGGCCAGCAAAGAAAATGCCATCACATACGCCTTGCTCTCCCCGAGATCCTGGTAGCCGCTTCCGGCGATGAAGACCGAGATGCCGGCCACGTAGACGAGCAGGTTGGGGAAATACACCAGATTGTTGGTCCAGTAGCACCAGCCGGCCATGAAGGCGTGAAAGTCTCCCAGGGTGCTTTTGGTCCAGACATACACGCCGCCTTCCTCCGGCATGCGCCGGGTGAGCTCGATGACGGCGACCGCCTGAGGAAGGAAGAAGAGAGCGAGAGCGGCGACCCACAGGGTCATCGAGGTATTGCCACCGGCCGCAGCGAGAGAGATCCAGCGCAGGCCGACGATGGCGGTGACGTTGAAGAGGACGACGTCCCAGACGCCCAGGGCTTTCTTCAGCTCTGCCATAACAGAAGGCGGCTTAGGGCTTCAGAACCAAAGGCAGATGGCGGTGAAGCGTATGAGTTTCCACTTTTCGCGGAACTGACGGCGAGAAAGCCGGAATCTCTAGCTCGCTCTTTCCTTCGGGAAAAGGAATGAGTCGATCTGGTGGGAGAGAAGGGCGCAGAGATCCATGGCGTCCTCCACGTGGCGCACGTCGGCCACGTGCTCCGGCCACGGTCCCAGGTCTTTTTCTCGTCCGGAAGGATCTAGCTCAACGACATGAATGCGGATCCGGTATTTCATAGGAGTCCCCCAATGACAATCGACCAAGAGATGAATGCATCTTATCGCACACAATCTCCTGAATATAGTCATGGGAGAGAACGGCGCAAGTGGGGAAATCCCTGCGGGCGAATAGCGGAGTCTAAGGCTGTGCGTTAGCTCTTACCCCCTCTTCGGGTCGGTGGCCTCTCCAGAACATGGGGGTTGTCCCAGGGCGCATGGGGGATGGTGGAGTTCTCTTCCGCGTCGAAGACGATGCGGGAGTCATCGGGCAGGGGGTAGGAGGATCCGGAATGACCGCTGGGCAGTACGTGCAGCTCGAGAAAGTCGATGGCGATGTGGTAGCCGAGCTGCCAGTACTTGAGCGCTTCCGCGTTCTGGGCGAAGAACTCGTCGGCCAGGGTCTGCAGTTGAGGACCCGTCTTTCCTGAGATGCCGCTGAGCTGGCGGAAGGCCTGAAGCCTCTCCCCGCCGTTGGTTGCAGCGCTCTTCGCCTCCTGGAAGAGACTCAGGGCCCTTTCGGTGGCCGATGGACCCGCACCGGTGATCTCGCCTGCAGTGAAACCGACGGTCTTGGTGGAGCTCTTATAGTCGACGGGAAGCGTATCCGAAAGCGGCCGGATAGGGAGGTCGCCGCTCTCCGCGGCGGGTGTTCCCTCGAAATCGAGTCGCGACGCTACCGTTAATAGCCGAGCCAGTCCATGATCGGGCAGTCCGTCGATTTGGACCTTGACCGGCTGAGGTCTCCAGAAGTGGACCTTGACCGCGTCGGTGTCCTTTTCGCTCACCACGAAGAGGCCTCCGTAGAACTCCAGGGTGATGGCCACCACTCACCTCCTTCGATCTCTCAATCGCCGTCGGCTCGGGGAAAGAGCGCCACGGCAGCTGGTTGGGTGGGGCCTCGCGGGTGCGAAAGCCGGTGCCGATCGTGGAAGCAAACTGCGTACCGTCTCGATGCGACCTCTCGGAGACGGCCTAAGTGACGCGCGGCTTGTGGTTGGGCGACTTCGGACCCTGATCAGAACTCTGACCTGTGGGGAAAAGCCCGTGGGTGAGACAGTCCCGGTCGTTGACAAGAACGGAGTCTTCGTGATTCCATCTGGCGCCCTCGCCGAGGCGAGGGATTCAAAGAGGAGGGAAGTCCATGAAGAGTTATTACGCTTTTGCTTTACTCGTGGTGGTAGCGGGTGTGGCGGTGGCGGCCGCTCAGCAACAAGAGACAGACGCGCTCATCGCTCTCGACAAGCAGTGGGGCGAGGGGGGCATGAAGGACGACAGGGCAAAGCTCGGAACCATCCTTGCCGACGACGTGATGGTGGTTCAAGCGAACGGCACGGTGGGCAAGGCCGAGACCATTGCAGAGAACGAGCCAGATCCGGATCCCAACGCGCGCTACCAGGCCGGTGACTACCAGGTCATGTTTCTCGGCCCGGAGACCGCCATCATGTCGCATAGTGCAGCAGAACATCACAGTCTCCATGTCTGGGCCAAGCGGGGCGGAATTTGGCAGGTGGTCGCCACCGCCTCGGTGCCTCGCGAGGAGAGCTCCCAGTAGCGACGTTTCTCAGGCTGACGGTTCCTCACTTTGAGGCGTGCGCCCTTTTTCCTACGACATCATTTCTTGCGACCTTGGGCGACGACGAACTCGGCCGGCACCTGGTAGTCGGTACCCTTGCGATAGAGCTCGATGGAGGCAAGGTATTCCGCGTGTACCTCGTCGCGGGTCGGTTCATCGAAGCGGGAGTAGGCCAGGGCCATGGCGCCACCTTGCAAAACGGCACCCAAGGCCGCTTGGGGCGAATCGTAGCGAAGGATCGTGCCGATGCGATCCAGAACGACGTCGGTGAAGCCGGCGCCTTCCAGACGTTTTCTCATCGTGTCGCCGGTACCCAATTGAAAGAAGAGAGGACAGACTTCGGACTCGACCCGCGCGTCGACGATGGGGAAGATCTCGGCCCATCCGCAGCGTTTCCTTTCACCCCAGACTGCGGCGACGGCTCGGCCCCCGGGACGGAGAGCCCGGTGCATTTCTCGGAACGCCTTCCCGACGTCGGGTATGAACATGAGCCCGAGAGAGTTGAGAGCGGCATCGAAGCCGCCGTCTTCCACTTCGAGCTCCTCGGCGTCCATGCGCTCGAAGGTGACGTGGGAGAGGTTGCGCCGGGCCGCTTCCTTCCGCGCGATCTCGATCATGGCCTGGGAGATGTCGGTCCCCAGGACCCTTCCTTCCCGCCCGACTCTGTCCGCGGCCGGGAAGGTCACCATCCCCGTTCCACAGGAGACGTCGAGAACGTGCTCTCCCGGCTGGAGCTCGGCCATTTCCAGGAGGCGGGCTTGAGCCGGTTCGAGCTGCTTCCGCCAATAGAGTTCGTAATGATCGGCCGCCCGGTCCCAGCCGTAGCGCTGGACCCGTCGCTGTAGCTTGGGATTCACCGGCCTAGCTCTTGCGCGCTGCGATCCGAACCTCGCGGCTGATATCGAGCCCCCGGGCAAAGTTGTCGAGGTAGGGGCTGTGACGGTCGGCCATGTCGATGACTCTCATGATATCGGCGTCCGGTGCGGTGCTCTCGATGCTTACGATGTAGCGGACCCGCTGATAACCGGGGGAGACCTCGTCGTGGAATCCGAACCGGCCGCGCTCGTCGACGTCGGTATGCACCTCGACCTCGATATTCGAGATGGGAACTTCGAACTTCGAGGCCCACAGGACGTAGCCCATCGCCAGGCAGGCACCCAAGGCCCCGCGTCCGAGGACGCCGGGCGTCGGTCCCTGATCCTCGCCGCCCCCCTCCTTGGCGAGATCCGCGGTGAGCTTCCAGGGACCCTCCTCGATCTCGCACTTCAGACCGTCGACCACCCGCGCCTTTGATACCACGGTGCGCCGCCCGATGGATGGCCGGAGCCCCACCGCCTTCGCTTGCCTCTCGAAGGACCCTTTGATCGACTTCGCGTCCGCCATGAGAAGGTTCCCCTCGCTAGTGATCGCCCAAGATAACCCCATTGCCTTCGGAATGCCACACCGAGACTTCCTTCCTTACCGTTTGAGGCTTCCCCTCTGTCGCGGCAGAATAGGGAGAAAGGAGGACTCTCCATGAAAGCCGCCTACATTATCGATGCCGTGCGGACACCGCGCGGGCGTGGAAAGCCTGGTAAGGGTGCCCTTTCGGGAATCCATCCCCAGGAGCTTCTCGCACAAACGCTTCAGCAGATCGCGACGCGCACCGGGATCGCCGTGAGCGACGTCGAAGACGTCGTCGTTGGGTGTGTCTCTCAGGCGGGTGAGCAGGGCGCCAACGTGGCTCGGAACGCGGTGCTCGCCTCGGACTGGCCCATCGAGATCCCCGGGGTCTCGCTCAACCGCTTCTGCGCCTCCGGACTCCAGGCGGTGAACTTCGCCGCTATGGGGGTCGCCTCGGGTGCCCAGAACCTGGTGGTGGCGGGCGGCATCGAGAGCATGTCCCGGGCGCCCATCGGCTCCGATGGCGCCGGAACGGACGGCAACAACCTGCGTCTACGAAAAAAGCACTTTCAAGTCCCCCAGGGGATCAGCGCCGATCTGATCGCTTCTCGCGAGGGCTTCACCCGGGAGGACGTGGACCGCTATGCGCTGGAATCCCAGAAAAGAGCGGGGGAGGCGCAGAAGGATTGCCGTTTCAGCAAGAGCCTCTTTCCGGTGCGGGATCCGGAGACCGGCCAGGTGGTTCTGGAAGTCGACGAGCACCCGCGGCCCGACGCGACGCTTGAGGGTTTGGCAGCTCTCGAGCCGGCCTTCGCCAGGCTGGGAGAAAAGCCGGTCGGTCCCCACGGCGAGACCCTCGATCAGATCGCGCTTGCCCGCTACCCGGAAGTGAGGGAGATGCTCCACGTGCACACCGCCGGAAACTCGAGTGGCATCGTGGACGGTGCGGGGCTCGTCCTGCTGGCGTCGGAGGATTACCTGAAGGCGCACGGGCTGAGGCCGCGGGCCAAGATCCGCGCCATCGCCGCGCACGGCAGCGAGCCGGTCATCATGTTGACCGCGCCGGCGCCCACCTCCAAGAAGGCACTCGCCAAGGCGAGGATGAAAGTCTCCGACATCGATCTGTGGGAGATCAACGAGGCCTTCGCCGCGGTACCGCTTCAAACCATGAAGGAGCTGGGCCTCGACCCTCAGCGAGTCAACGTCAACGGGGGGGCCATCGCCTTGGGTCACCCGCTCGGTGCCACCGGGGCGATCTTGCTGGGCACCGTCCTCGATGAGCTCGAGCGGAGGGACGCCTCGACCGCACTGGTTACGCTCTGCATTGGTGGAGGCCAAGGCGTCGCCACCATCATCGAGCGGGTCTGACCCGCTTTCTTTGGGAAGCCCGGCGCTAGTAGACGACCAGCTCCAGGACTTCCAGAAGCCGCCACAGTCCCTCCTTCACCGCCTCCACCGGGATGCGCTCGTCGTTGCCGTGAATGGTGCCCTCGATCTCGGCTGGGATGACGGTGGGGTCGAAGCCGTAGCTCACGATGCCGAGATCGCGGAAGAAATGGCTGTCGGTGAAGCCGGTGGAGACCATGGGGATGACCTGGGCATTGGGGAAGTCCTTCTGGCAGACCGTGCCGATAGCACGGTAGAGCTCGGTGTCGGTCCTCGATACGGCGGGCGTAAAGGCCATGATCGTTAGGATCTCGATATGGGGATCGTCGACGATCTTCTCCAAGCGCTCGATGAAGTCCACTTGATCTTGGTCGGGAAGGAGACGGCAATCGATCTCCGCCGTCGCCTCCGGCGGTACCACGTTGATCTTGTTGCTTCCTTCCAGCCGGGTGATGGAACAGGTGTTCCGGGTGAGGGCGTGCAGGAAGGGACTGTCGAGCTGGAGCTGGCGTAAGAACTCGGGATCCTGCACGGCTTGTTCGATGTAGAGGAACCGATTGCGCCGCGGCTCTGGTTCCGTTTTCGCCAGGCCCCGGAAGTAAGTCGCCACCGCGGGGACGATGCGAGGCTCGAACTCGCGCTCCTCGATCCGGGAGAGCGCCGCCAGGAGCCGGCTGACCGAGGAGGTGGCATGCGGTGTCGAGCCATGACTCGGCTCTCCCGCCGCCACCAGGCGGAGCCAGAGAGGAACTTTCTGCGTCACCTCCACGCCGAAGGTGACGCTCTCGCCGTCGCGGCTTCCGTTCCCGCCCTCATTGAGGAGAAGACCAACGCCCTCGAAGATCTCGGGTCGATGCTCGACCAGCCAACCCGCTCCGAGGAAGCCACCCGCTTCCTCATCTGCGGTGGCCACGAACAACACGTCGCGCCGCAGCGGTTTTCCGGTGCGATGGAGCGCCAGGAACGCCTGGAACTGCAGCATGCCGGTCGACTTCATGTCGAGTGCGCCGCGGCCGTAGATCTCACCGTCCCGGATCTCGCCGGAGAGAGGACCGACCCTCCAATAGCTCTCGTCCGCGGGGACCACGTCGGTATGGTTGAGCAGCACCAGTGCCGGCTCGTCGCCGCCCTCTAAACGGGCCCAGAGATTTCCCCGCCCGGGAGCCGACTCCGCCGTCTGGTAGGGAATCCCCTCCGCTTCCAGGAGCTTGGCGAAGAACTCGACGGCGCGGGACTCGTTTCCCGGGGGATTGATGGTGTCGACGCGCAGGTATTGTTGAAGTCGGGCGACCGTCTCGTTCTCGAGGGATTCGTTTTGCGAGAACGCCGGTGAGGCAGTGAGGGCGAGGACGATGGTGAGGAAGGAGACCAGCCGTTGGTTCACTACTGGGCGGTTCCCGGCTGGAGTCGATCGAGGATGGTCTGGAACCGCGGATCGGCGCGCAGTGGTTTCAGGTCGCTGTCCTGCTCAATCCATTCCTTGTCCGCAAAACCCGCCGAGACGGCTCTCTCCAGGGTTTCTAGGCCTTTCTGGAGATCACCGGCCAGAGAAAAGTTGCAGGCGGCGTTATAGAGAACGGTCGGATCCTCGGGCTCGAGCGTGAGGACCCGGTTGGTCCATTCCAGGCCTTTTTCCTTCTCACCGAGCCGAATCGACGCACCCGCTCCGAAGAGGAGGGCCTCCACATCGTCGGGATTGAGGGCGACGTGCTGCTCGACGACCACTGCCATGCGGCGATCCGCTTCTCTAGCTTTGGCCTCCTCTCCCATGCTTCGATACACCTGGGGCAGAAGCGACAGGCCTTGGTAATTGTAGGGGTCGAGCTTCACCGAATCTTCGAACAAGCGTGCCGCCTCCTCGAAGTTTCCCTGGCGGAAATGGGACCGAGCGTAGTAGAAGGCGGCTTCGAAGAGCTTGGGATTCAGGCGAAGAGCCGTCGCGAACTCCCTGGCCGCCTCTTCCCATCGATTGGTCAGCGAGAGAGCGAGCCCCAGGGAGGCGTGTGCCTCCGCCAGCTCCGGGGCTAGCTCCACGGCTCGGCGACTGGACTCGTTGGCCAACCCCAGGATCACCGTGTCGCGGTCATGGTAGTCGTAGAGATACGAGTAGCAGTCGGCGAGACCGGCATGGGCGGCGGCATACTGGGGGTCGGCCTCGATGGCTCTCGCCAACATCTGGCGGGCGTACTCCAGGTTCCTCTTGTTTTTCCCCCAATAAAAGAACTCCTTCCCGCGCAAGTAATAGTCATAGGCCTTGACGTCTTTGGTAGGGGCCGCCTCTATGGCCCGTTTCTCCGCAGGGCTCAAGGTCACTTGCAGCGCGTCGACGATGCTCTGGGCGATGCCCTCTTGGATGGCGAAGATGTCCTGCATCTCTCGGTCGTAGGTCTCCGACCAGAGCTGAAAACCATCCTCCACTTTGACGAGCTGAGCGCTGATACGAAGGCGATCGCCCGATTTCCGCACGCTTCCCTCCAGGACGTTCGCGACGCCCAGCTTGTCACCCACTTCCCGGACGTCCACCTCCTTCCCCTTGAAGGCGAAGACCGAGGTGCGGGAAGGAACGCGGAGTCCTTCCACCTTACTGAGCGCGTGGATCAGCTCGTCGGTCAGACCGTCGGTGAAGTACTCGTTCTCGGCGTCGGCGCTCAGGTTGGCGAAGGGCAGGACGGCAACGGAGGCCTCGCTTTCCCTCGAAGCGGTGGCTGCAATTTCGGAAGTTGCCGGGCCCTGCTCTCGACGTCCCAGCCAGAAGGCCACCGCCAGAAGCACCACTGTCCCGACCGCGGCGGCTATCACGAAGGCTCGCTTCGCCCCCGGCCGCGCCGCCAGGCCGCCCGAATCTCCGAGTGCGGCCGTCTCGCCGCTCTGGGTGGTGAGGAATCGCAGGTCGGTGAGAAGGTCTTTGGCGCTCCGGTAGCGTTGACCGCGATCCTTGGAGAGCGCCCTATTAATGATGCGCTCCAACACCTCCGGAATCCCGGGTGCGAGCTCCCGCGGGGGGATCGGGGCCTTGTTCAGAATCCCGTCGATGATGATGCCGGCAGTCTTGCCTTGGAAGGGCTCGCTGCCGGTAGCCATCTCGTAGAGGACGACTCCCAGAGAGAAGATATCGGACCGCGCGTCGAGACTCTCACCGCGAATCTGCTCCGGCGACATGTACGCCACCGTACCCATGGTGGCGCCGGTGTGGGTGAGCTGCCCCACGACGGCCGCGGTGGGTCTCTCGGAATCCGCGGTATCGCTCGGTTGGCCTGCCGGTGTGAGCTTGGCCAGTCCGAAATCGAGGAGCTTGGCCTGGCCGCGGTCGGTCACGAAGATGTTGGCCGGCTTGATGTCACGGTGGAGGATGCCCGCGGAGTGAGCGGCATCGAGCGCGTCGGTGACTTGGACCGCAATCTCGACGACCCGACCGGGGTCCAAAGGCCTCTTGTCGATGAGCTCCTTGAGGGTCTGCCCCTTCATGAGCTCCATCACGATGAAGGGGCGGCCGTCGTGCTCTCCGATGTCGTAGATGGTGCAGATGTGAGGGTGGTTGAGTGCGGATGCGGCACGGGCTTCCCGCTGAAACCGGTCCAGGGCTTCCGCATCGCTCCCCAGCTTGTCGGGCAGAACCTTGAGGGCCACGTGCCGCCCCAGGCGGGCGTCCTCCGCTTCGTACACGATGCCCATGCCGCCGCCGCCGAGCTTCTTCACGACGCGATAGTGGGAAATCGTCTGGCCGATCAACTCTGTTGGAATCCCTTCTGGCGGGGTCGCACCGCCGGGCGGTTATTATATGGCAGGGCCCATCGGCCCACCAGTCGGGGAATCGTCGCCGGCGGTTGGTGTGCTCTCTCAGGTTCTGAGCACTTCGTGTCCGTCTCGGTTACAATGAGGCGCGCCCCAGCGAGGAGCAAAGCGGTGAGCCTGTCTCGACTCTTTTCGCGATACCGGCGTCTCCTCCGGCCCCTACTTGTGTTTGTCTTGCTTCTGAGCCTCGAACCGGCCCTCAAGGCTCAGAAGACGGAGAAGGTCGAGCCCGCCAAGGGCGTGTTCCTGGTGGCGAGGCCTCCCGTCACCGGCGCGACCTTCAAAGAGACCGTGGTGCTTCTACTGGCGCATCGCAAAGAGGATGGAAGTGTGGGAGTGATCATCAACCGTCCCACCGCCACGAAGCTGTCGGAGGTGCTACCCGATCTGGAGCTCGCCTCCGAGGAGACCCACCGCCTATTCTTCGGTGGACCGGTAGCGATGAACTCCCTCATCGTCTTGTTTCGCAGCGGCAACCCACCGGAAGGAGCCCCTCACGTCATGTGGGACGTCTATTTCAGTGCCGACCGGGAGCTCCTCGAGGAGCTCTTGAGGCGGAAGAAAGGCGCCAACGAGCTGCACATCTTCATCGGGTACGCTGGTTGGGCACCCGGTCAGCTTCAATGGGAGATCGGAAGGGGCGATTGGGAGCTGGTTCGCGGCGACCGGGACACGGTCTTCGAAAAGGACCCGGAGCTCATCTGGCCCGAATTGATGGGACCGGTCAGTCGGCAGGTGGCCGACTAGCGGCGTGCCGAAGAACACGTCCGCACCCCGCGCGAGGAGCCCTCAGCTGTCGCGCAGTGCGAAGCACGGAGCGACCAAGCCGTGGGGGTGGGGTCCCCACGGCACTGATGAAGGTACTAGCCCGGCGGATTCGGGGCCGGCGTGAGCGTCAACGCCTCCCCGAGCCGGGGGAACTGTGTGCCGAAGAAGTAGAGGGCGTAGGCCTGGAAGAACACCATGGCTGGAGTATAGAGAAAAGCCATGGCGTAAAGGATGACGAGGAGAACGATTCCTCCTATGACCGAGACCACGGCGATCACCAGGGGGCTCCAAGTGATGCCGGCTGCATGTCCGAATAATCCGGCGACTATTCCCGAAAGCAAGAAAGGCACCAAAACCACCAGAGCCACCACGATGTAGAGAATCGTGAAAAAAATGGCGCTACCGAGGGCGAGCAGTGCTTTCATCACCACGAAAAGAAAGTAAGCCGACGCGTTCGCTCGCAGCATGGGTATCAATCGCCGCCAGCCTTCTATGACACCCAAGTTCTCGAGCGCCATGAGCGGCACCACCCAATCCTTGACCGCCAGGCTGACCACCAGGCTACCGACGAGAAGCGCGAGGAATGCGAAGAATAGAAGGACCCCTCCTATCACCAGCAGAACGAGATGATCTTCGGGCGCGTCGAAGACGCCTCCCAGCCAGGCGAAGCCCACCGGCAGACCGATGCCGAGCGCCAAGGCGAGAAACAGAACCACCGTAAACCCGATCCACCACAAGAAGAGGCCTCTTCCCTGTCGTTGCCAGCGGCTCCAGCCTTCAGCGATCTGGCACCGATCGTAGAGGACCGAGTCGAAGAGAATGAACCGGAACACGCTCGCCACGTAGGTCAAGAACAGGCCCAGGATCAGGACCGTGAAGGTGGCTCCGAGTATCAGGGGAAGATGGGGGACCGCGCCGAGAAGCTCCTCGCCGGTCTCGCCGCCGGTGCCTCCCGATCCCGGGAAGTTGCCACCCCCGCCGGCGAACTCCCAGGTGAGAAGCGACACCACCGAGAGGCGAAGCCATCGGTCGAGGCGGAACGGCCTGAAGAGCTGCTGGAGGGTTCGCTCGAAGGCTGGGCCGATGGTGTCTATGGCCTGAGAGGATCCTGCCATGTCTTTCGTTTCTCTATCGGTCTATCGGTCCACCGCGTGGAGCTTCCGAGCTGGAGCAGGGACAACTTGGCCGGGTGGAGCGTTTCCCGTCTCAGGCGGAAGCGGGGCGACGCCAGGCCAGAATCTTCCGAGCGCCGAAGAGGAAGAGGAGCAGGATGAGGGTGAAGGCGACGACCGGCACCACAACCGCCAGGACGGCCAGCACGAACGAGCCGGCGGCTTCCACCGTCGCCAGCAGTGGGTTGGCCAGGCCCCCGGTGGTGAGGGTCGAGGCGTGACGGATCGCGGTGGTAGTGGTTTGGATGACGCCGGCGACGCCCCCTCCTCCGATGACCGCCAGGGTCCAGGAGAGAAAGGGATCGAGTCCGGTGAGTGCCGATACGGTCACGATGGTGCCAGCGACCATGGCCGCCGGAACGGCAAGTGTGTCGAGGACGTTGTCCACCCAGGGAATATGGTAAGCGGCAATCTCGAGAACCGTCGCGGTGCCGAAAGCCAGAAGGGCGGGGAGGGTCCCCATCCAGTGGAAGCCCGTTTCCAGCCGAAGGTATCCGGTGTAGGAGGCGATGCTCATGATGAGAAGGGGGAGGAACACCCGAAAGCCGCAGGCGGCGGCCAGGCCTAGGCCCACCAAGAGGCTGGTGAGAGTCTCCATCGAGAAATCCACGTCGGTCTATTGTATAACGGACAGGGAGGCTGGGGGTTCTCAATCCCAAGAGACCTCCGAGGGTGGAGATGAGGCGAAGCGGGCTGGCATTCTGGTGTGGAATCATGCTGACCGTCGCCTGCTCTCAGAAGGGCGGGCAAGCGGGCGAGGCATCCATTAAAATGGAAGTCATGAATCGAGCCGCGGAAGACTACGTAAAGGTGGTGCTCGCCATGGGGCCGCATGACGCAGACTACGTGGATGCCTACTACGGTCCACCATCCCTCAAGGCGGCCGCGGAAGCCGATCTCACCGATCTGGGCTCGATTCGCCAAAAGGCAGAGGGCGTTCTCGGCGAGCTGCGGGAAGTGGACGTTTCGAACGAGGAGGAGTTGGTTCGGCTCCGCCACCGCTTCCTGATTCTCCAGCTACAATCCCTTCTGGCGCGCGCCAAGATGCTGGACGGCGAGCGCCTGAGCTTCGACGAGGAATCTCAGGCTCTTTACGACGCCACCGCGCCGACCTATCCGGACTCCCACTTTCAGGATACGCTCGATCGGTTGGAGGAGATCCTCCCCGGTTCTGGCTCCTTGGTAGAGCGCTACGACGCCTATCGGCAGCGGTTCCTGATCCCGCCCGATCGACTCGACGAAGTCTTTGAGGCCGCTCTCCTGGAATGCCGGGCTCGCACCAAGCCCTACATCGAGCTGCCCGAAGAAGAAAGTTTCCGCATCGAGTACGTCACCGACAAGAGCTGGTCCGGCTACAACTGGTACGAGGGGAACTACCACAGTCTCATCCAGGTGAATACCGATCTGCCCGTCGCCATCGATCGAGCCGTCGATCTGGCATGCCACGAGGGCTATCCTGGGCACCACACCTACAACGTCGTCCGGGAAAAGCATTTGGCCAAGGATCGAGGTTGGGTGGAGTTCACCGTTCTTCCCCTGTTCAGCCCCATGCAGCTCATCGCCGAAGGCTCCGCGAACTACGGAATCGACGTTGCCTTTCCGGGCGACGAGCGGATCGCCTTCGAGCGCGAAGTGCTGTTTCCCCTTGCCGGACTGGATGCCTCCCAAACGGAGCTCTATTACGAAGTCCAGGAGCTGATGTCCGAGCTCTCCTACGCGGGGAACGAAGCTGCCCGACGGTATCTGAACGGGGAGCTCGATGCCGAGCAAGCCGCCCAATGGCTGGCTCGTTATGCGGTGCGGACGCTTCCGGTTGCCCAGCAGACCATTCGTTTCTACGATCAATATCGAAGCTACGTCATCAATTACAACCTGGGAAAAGATATGGTGGGTGATTTCATCGAGTCGCGGGGCGGCACCGAGGAAAACCCCGAAAAGCGCTGGGAGGAGTTCGAGGCCCTCATCTCCTCGCCACGGCTCCCTTCCGGCTTGATGGAATAGCTGCCGCTCCAAGAAAGCGTGGGAACCCTCCTCCCCGGGGCGGCCCCACCACCGACCGCATCCGGATATAGCCGTAAAACACATTTATTTTGAATGAAATAGAGGCGGGAGGGGTCCCACGGCTTGCACCCGGCCCCGTCGTGAACTAGAATACGTCGTGTCGCACTCGGTGCGTCACCCGGCATTCTTGGGCTCTCGGTAGACCCTCGTCAGTGGTTCGAGGCGGCCCAAGGAGGGGGGCTTGGCTCTCGCTTCATCGTGCCATCGACCGCCCTCAAGCGCAGCAGGGAGGTGCAGATTATGTCAAACCGTAGCCGACAGACGTTCCTCAAGCGCCAGAAAGAGCTGGCGCGACAGGAGCGGCAACGCGTTAAGAGTGAAAAGCGAACCGAGCGCAGAGCGGATAAAGAGAAGCCGGAGTTTGCAGGCGCAGGAGATCCGGATATTGCGGGGATCACCCCTGGGCCGCAACCATTGCCCTGGGACGACACGGGCTTGGAGGCCACCGAGGAATCGGAAGAGAAAACTTCGTCCCCGGATTAACTTCGCGCTCTTCTCCTTTCCGCGCGCCCTCATTTTCCTTCCCACGATACCCTGCAAATCAGCCTTCGGAATCGGCGCGTCCGACCTGTGCGCTTACCGCCCGTCAGTAGCCTTTGAAAAAGTGACCCGCTCCCGGAGTAGAATGATCCCTGCTCTGGGAGGTGGAGGCCGTCGGTGGGTATCGACCAGACCGCGCTGGTTCGCCTCTTGGAGGATTTGCTGTTCATCTTTCCCGGCCAGCCTCCCGACGTGGTGCCGCTCGAGGTCGTCGGCGTGCGAGGCCGCGTCACTCCGCTCTCCCATCCTCTGGCCAACCTAGTGGGTACCGCGCCTCAGGCGGAGCGCGTGTCGGACACTACTATAGAAGATGTGGTCGAGGTCTTTCGCTCGCAGAACAAGGCCTTCGGCTGGGTTACCGGCCCTTCCTCTCCGCCAGGACTGGGGCACCAATTGCTCACCCACCGCTTCGCGAAGATTGAAGAGCTGGTCGGCATGGTTCGCACCGCTCTCGCCAAGCCGATCGTAACGCGGCCAGGCGTGCGGGTGGTGGAGGTCGATTCCGAACGGAAGCGGGCGTTCCGGGCGCTCTTCTCGAACGCCTTTGGAAGGTCCCCCGACTTGGCAGCTCTGATGTCCGAGGTCTTCTATTTCAACACCCGGCAGTTGATGGTTCGGAACTATTTCGCGTTCCTGGGCAGCGCCAGCGATCCGGTGGGATGGGGCAGCACGCTCTACCTACCGAACGCCTCCGTCGTTTGGTTGGCCGGTGCAGCCACTATCAAAGAGTTTCGTCGCCGAGGAATCTATCGGGGGCTGGTGGCCCGGCGTCTCGCCGATGCCCAAGAGGATGGCGCCGAGGCGGCCATCTTACAGGCGGCTCGATCCACCGTGGCTCCCATTTGCGAGAAGATGGGATTCACCGAGATCGGGCGCCAGTCGATTTACACCTGGGAACCCGATGTGCCAGCTTAGAGGGGCGAGGTGACGGTTGAAACTGTTGACGTTTCGGTATGAGGGCAAAACGCATCCGGGTCTGCTGGACGGGGACAAAGTAGTGGACCTGGCGGCGGCCGGCCTGCCGGTCGGCAAGGACGGAGACCTGGCGCTCATCGTCGAAGCAGGAGAATCCGCGCTCGGTCGCGTCCGGGAAGCTCAGAAATCGGCCGATGCCAAGCGATACAAACTATCGGACGTGACGATCGCGGCGCCCATTCTGACGCCGTCCAAGATTGTGGCGGTGGGGCTCAACTATATCGACCACTGTCGGGAAGCAAACCTGCCCGTTCCCGAAGAGCCGGTGCTATTCTCCAAGTTCCCGAATTCCGTGACCGGGCCCTACGACGACCTCTCGTGGTCGCCATCGGTCACCAAAGAAGTGGACTACGAAGTGGAGCTGGGCATCGTCATCGGCAGGCGCGGGCGGGACATTAGTGAATCGCAGGCCATGGAATACGTCTTCGGCTACACCGTCGTGAACGACGTCTCGGCCCGCGATCTGCAGTTCGCCAACGCCAAGCAATGGGACCGCGGCAAGTCGCTCGACACATTCTGTCCTTACGGCCCGTACATCGTCACGCGCGATGAGATCCCCGATCCGCACATCCTGCAGGTGCGCACGCTCCTCAACGGCAAGGAGATGCAGAACTCCAATACCAAGAACTTGATCTTCGGCGTACCGAGGATCATCGCCTACGCCTCGGAAGGAACGACGCTTTTACCGGGCGATTTGATTCCAACCGGAACGCCATTCGGCGTGGGCTTTTCTCGCAAACCACCGGTGTTTCTCAAAGACGGCGATGAATGCGTGTGCGAAGTCGAGAAGATCGGCGCGATCCGCAACAAGGTCCGGCTCAAGTAGTCTGAGACGCAGGGGGACCGTCGAGCTCACTCCTTTCGACGTGCGCGCACCACTCCCTGGAAGTGGGACTCCCAATCCGGCGAGTGATACCGGCCGGAAACCGTTTGTTCTAACCGTTTCGCCGTGCCACACTGAGAAAGGTGCCCAGTCGTGGTAGTACAATGTCGCGATGTTGTTCGAGTGGGATCCGAACAAGGCGAAAAGCAATGTGCGGAAGCACCGAGTCACGTTTCACGAGGCAGCCACTGCGCTCGGCGACCCTTTGGGTTGGACGTATCCCGACCCGGACCATTCTGAGGGAGAGCGCCGGTGGCTAACCATCGGGCAGTCAGAACAGCAGCGTCTGCTGGTAGTGTCGCACACGGACATGAATGACACAGTTCGAATCATTAGCGCCAGAGAAGCGACACGAAAAGAGCGTCGATTCTATGAAAAAGGATAACCAGGTAGACAAACTTAGGCAGGAATACGATTTTGCCACTATGCCTGGCGGTGTGCGGGGGAAGTATGCCGAGAGATATCGTCGAGGCACCAACCTCGTGCGGTTAGATCCCGACGTCGCCAAGGCCTTTCCGTCAGAAGAGTCGGTCAATGAAGCACTGCGAGCCGTTATGCGGGCGGCCGAAGCTATTCAATCTGAGAAGGGTTCCGGTTAAATTCGGCATGTGACCGTCGCCCCGGTCCGCCCAAACCAGGCAGCCCGCGTAGCCGAATCGGGATCCGATAGCCCCGCAGGCGTCCTGCGCCTCCTGTCGGGCGTCCAGCTCCAGCCTTGGGAGCAATTCCGACGCTTGACGGCTCTGGCCCGACAGCCGCTCCTCGACGCTTTCTACGAGAAGCTCAAGTTGCTTCGGGAAGAGCGCATCGAGGAGCGTTGCGGCTCATCACAACGAAGACTTCCGGTCGATGGGTTCTCCGCCATGAGTCAGGATTACCTATTGGTATACGTGAACCAGGCACCCGTTCTTCCTTGGTCTCACTTCCAAAACCGCCGGTGGATATCCATGCCCTCTTCCTCGAGGATCGGCCCGCTCACTTCGATCTTGGAGTGCATGCGCTGGAAAGTGTCACAGCTGGAAACGTACCAGGGTGCACTCTGTAGCTCGGCCAGCGAAGCTCCCGAGACACCATAGACGATCTTGGTGATTCCAGCCCAATAGATGGCTCCCTGACACATGATGCAGGGCTCGGTGCTCGTGTAGAGCAAGGAGTCGGTCAGAATCTCGGGATCCAAACGCCGGCCCGCCATCCGAACCAGGTTGAGCTCGGCGTGTCCAGTGAAGTCCTTTTCGGTGACCACGGTGTTCTCGGCCTCCAGAAGGACCTCGCCATCTCTCCAGAGAAGCGCACCGAAGGGATGATTTCCGTGCCCGACGGCGCGTCGGGCGATGGCATAACACCTCTTCATCAGGTTGTTGTGCATCGGTTGGCTCCCACTGGGCTCAGTTGACTCCGGTCTTTCGCATGATAAAAAAAACGTATCCGTACGAATCGGAGTACTGGCGATAGAGATCGATTTCTCGTTGCTCTCCCCTCAGCGCATCGATCACAGACGGGTCGTTCGCGTACCGTTTGCGTAGCTTCGAGATCCGTCTCTCCATCGGCGCATAGTAAGAGTCCCACCAGGCGGACTCGGGCAGGACGAACGTATCGATGAGGGAGTATCTCGTCTCTGCGATGATGCCCCTGTTCTCCGAAACGGAGCGCATGGCCGGGTAGGCCTCCCCAAAGAATGACCTGGGCTCCTGGGGAGGCGAGTCAACGAGCCAGCTTAGCTCCGTTACCGCCATGGCTCCATCCGGCTTCAAGAAACGCCTCCAAGAGCTGAGCCCCTCTCTGAAACCCATGATATAGAGCGACCCTTCCGCCCAAATGAGGTCGAAAGAGTTCTCGTCGAAGGGCATATCTTCCATGGAGCACCTCTCGATGGTAATACGTGCTTCGACTCTCTCTTTTCTCGCCCGTCGCTGGAGCTCGTCGAGGTAGGCCTGGTGGGTGTCCACGGCGGTTATCTCTCCGCCGGTTTCTCGAGCGAGAAGCAGGGTTTGTCTTCCCGGACCGCAGCCCACATCCAGGATTCGGGAGCGTGCGGGCAGCCGACCGACCGAGGACAAGGCCTTCCGGGTAGCCGCCTCCGAGCCGGGACCCTCCTGGGGAAGTCCCTTGTGGATCTCGAAAAACACGTCCAAGGCTGGTTCGTGTTCCGGCATATCATTACTTATTACCACGAAGGGAGCCTCGATGAGCGCATCTCTGCTAGAGTAGGAAGATGCAGCGATGGCTCCGGCGCGCCGCAATTCCCGCGGGAATCCTCATTCTGATCGTCTTGATACGGTTCACGGTTTTCGCCCCCGAGCCTGTCCCGGTGGAAGTGGTTACCGTCGCGCCCGGTCCGGTGGAGGAGACGGTGACCAACTCCCAGGCGGGAACGGTCCGTGCCCGGAAGAGGGCCAAGCTCTCGCCCGAAGTCGGTGGAACGGTGGTGGCGATTCCCTTTCGGGAGGGGCAGCGGGTCTTCAAGGGAGCGGTAGTCCTTCGGCTCGACGATAGTCTACAGAGGGCCGAACTGACCCTCGCCGAGCGCGAGCTCGAGACCGCCAGCGCGCAGCAGGAGCAGGCGTGTCTCGCCGCGGAAAGAGCCGCTCGTGAGAAGGAGCGCATTGCCCGGCTCGCCCTGGAAGGAATTGCCTCCCAGGATCTTCTGGATCAGACAACCAGCCAAGCGGACCGCACCGCCGCTGCCTGTGAGGCGGCGGGCGCCGGAGTGGAAAGGGCCCGGGCCGCGGTGGCGCTGGCTCATACCAAAGTCGACAAGGCGGTGCTGCGCGCGCCCTTCGATGGGATCGTCGCCGAGGTTTCCGCCGAAGTCGGCGAGTGGGTGTCTCCTTCGCCGCCCGCCCTTCCCATTCCTCCGGTGGTCGACATCCTCGATCCCGACAGCATCTACATCAGCGCTCCCATGGACGAGGTGGACTCCGCCCAGATAGCTTCCCAGCAGCCGGCCCGCGTGACGGTCGATTCCTACCGTGGCCGGAATTTCACCGCCCGAGTGGTCCGTGTGGCGCCCTACGTCCTCGATGTCGAAGCGCAGAATCGCACCGTGGAGATCGAAGTGGAGCTCGAGAATATGGATACCTCCCGGCGCTTGTTGCCGGGGACTTCGGCCGACGTGGAGGTGATTCTGCAAGAGAAGCAGGACGTCTTACGGGTGCCGACCCAGGCTCTGCTGGAAGGGAATCGAGTCCTGGTCGTGGAGAACGGTCGCCTGGCAACGCGAGACGTCGAGACCGGACTCAGCAACTGGGACTTCACGGAGATCGTGAGCGGGCTGACGGCGGGCGATGAAATCGTGGTCACGCTCGATCGTCCCGAGGTGCAGCCGGGGGCACCGGCGGTGATAGAGAAGACCCAGGGCGCGCCGTGATTCGTCTGGAGGGGATCTGCCGGACTTTCATGGTGGGCGGGCAGCCGGTTCGCGCTCTGGTCGACGTAGACGAGCAGATCGCGTCGGGCGAGCACCTGGCCATCATGGGCCCTTCCGGATCCGGGAAGTCGACGCTTCTCAATATTATCGGTCTTCTCGATCGGCCTTCTTCTGGATCCTATCGGCTCGACGACCGTGAGGTCTCGCATCTCGACGAGGCGGAGCTCACGCAGCTCCGACGGCACCGTATCGGTTTCGTTTTCCAGTTCTTTCATCTTGTCTCTCGTCTCACCGCGCTCGAGAACGTGGAGCTTCCCATGATCTTCGCGGGTGTTCCACGTGACCAACGGAGGAAGAAGGCGCTCGACACGTTGCAGGCGGTGGGACTCGCGGCGCGGGCCGAACACCGGCCGGATCAGCTGTCCGGGGGGGAGCAGCAGCGGGTCGCACTGGCGCGCGCCACGGTCATGGGGCCGGGACTTATTCTCGCCGACGAGCCCACCGGGAATCTGGACACTGCCTCCGGTCAGCAGGTACTCGACCTGCTCGATGG
>Ga0209521_10001235_pt1 | contig 20763 bp, 13 predicted proteins | sample Rifsed19ft4_FD_184016 | JGI IMG/M metagenome (GOLD analysis project Ga0209521, IMG submission 184016) | Soil microbial communities from Rifle, Colorado, USA - sediment 19ft 4 (version 2) | ecosystem: Environmental > Terrestrial > Deep subsurface > Rock core/Sediment | place: Rifle, Colorado...
GTCGCCTCCTCGAGCTGTCCCGGGATGATCCGCAGCTGACAGATGAACAGCATGGGCGGCGCCGCCGACCGATTCGCAGGCGGCTATATAGCGTTTGGCGGCGCGGAGCACGGTCAGGTCGCCCGGGATTCCGAGCCCGCGGACCGCAGCGGCTTCGCCTCCCGCCATACGACGGTCGTCCCGAGCGCGCGGTCCGAGAACCGCTGGCGCGGGTCGCCCTGGCCCACGAGCCCGAGGATCGCGTCGAGCAGGGGGAACACGTACCAGAAGAACTTCGGCGCATTCCGAGCCGCCGCCTTCCGGACCGTCAGCGACCCCCGGATCGTCCGGACCTCAAGGGCGAACGCGTGCTTGCCGAGCGTCCTGCCGTAGAACGCCTCGGCGACCGTGCCGTACACGACGTGGACGACCCCGGAGGCGATCGCGAGGAGGACGATGTCCGAGCTTCCGAGCGCCCGCAGCAGGGCCCAGGTCGGGAGCAGAACGAGGATCGTGTCGACCGCGTACGCGCCGAGCCGGCGCGCCCAGTGAGCCTGCAGGGCTCGGCTGTGGCCTAGGATTTCGAAACCGCTCGCCATGAGTGCATCCCGGCGCTCCATCCCGCCGGGGGTATTTGGGTCTTGCGGGCCGCATGGACGCACCGCTCGCACCCGAGACGGAACCCGGGGCCGCTCAGATCGCCCATCACCCATCACGCGTCAGCGTCGGTTGTCTCATCACGGCGGTACGCTCGCGATGCTCCGCGGACGCATAAGGGCTTTGGCGGCCCTCCGATCAGGAAGCTCCCTTGATCCGCCTCAGGTTCGCCTGATACTGCTCGTAGCTGATCCGGCCGCTGCCGTACGCCTCCTCGAGCCTCCGGACGCGGTCATCCCCGGCGGGTGCCGGAGGCGCCTCGACCGCCGCGCCGCACACCGGGCACGCCCCCGACTTCGCCGGGATCGTCAGGCCGCATGAGGGACACTCCATGGTCGGGCCTTCCGCGGCGGCGCTCGGTGGGGGCGGCAGGACCGTCGTCGCCGCGGGGGCGATCGGGGCCCCCGCCGCACCCGGCGGGATCGTCTCCTCCGGCTCGCGCTTGCGCCGCCGGAGCAGGAAGAACGCGATCGCGAAGGCCGCGGCGACAATCGCCGCGGTGAGTCCGCCCCATGCGACCGGCGACTCCAGGGCGCCCACCTGCCGGTACTCTGCGATCAACGCGATCGGGGCCGCCGCGGGGATGGTGAGGCTCGTGGCCGTCGATCCGCCGGGCGTCCACCGGACGAACCGGTACGTCGGACCTCCGATCGTCGCCTCCTGCGGCACGCGGATCACGACGCTCGCGCCGAATTCCACCCAGTATGCGCTGTCCGTCGCGTCGAGCGGCACGGCGACCGAGTTCGCGGTCACCGTGATCGCGAGGCCCGAGAGCGTAGGCTGCGTGGTCACCGTGATCCGCACCTGCATCTGCCATTCCGCGGACACGCTCTTCGGCCCGCTCATCAGGATCTGGGACGACAGGGAGAACACCGTCCCCGTCGCGTCCCCCGTCCACTGGATGAACTTCTCGCGGATCCCCGTCACGGCCGAGTAGAGCTCGGAGGCCACACTGACGGTGGCCTGGGATCCCTCATCGTACCAGCAATCGCTGACGTTGCACACGATTGGGAGCGGGGAGAGCAGGTCGTCGACTGTGAGCTCGTGCTGCGTCTGGAACACGGCGGTGAACGAGGCGGGCCCGGTCACGGTGATCGGTCGAACGTCGTTCAGGTTCCCGTCGCTCCACTGGTCGAACACATAGCGCGTCCCGGTAGCTCCGGCCTGGGGCGAGGTCGCCTCGATCGTCGAGGAGCCCTCGCGGATCCACAGGTAGCTCGGACCGCCCGAGGGCGTGATCGTCTGGCCGCCGACGATGAGGTCGATTCCCGCGCCGGCGGGGGTGACCGTGAACGACAGCCGGTACTCCGCATACGTCTGCGCGTCAATGTTCAAGGGGCTAGACACGCCCGAGAAGGTCCTCGGGTTGGTCACTCCGGCATCCGACCACTGGGCGAACACTCGCTGGGCGTCCACGCCGGTGGACTGCGGGGAGGGGAACCTCGCGCTGTGGGTCGAGCCCTGCGCGAACCACGCGCGGCACGGCGCCGTGCACGGAACGGTATCGATCTCAAGGGCGAGTCCCGTCGGGACGGTGTTCAGGACGTGCTCGTACTCGAGCACCGTCTGTGCGGTGAACACCCCGGGGCCCTGGATGTTGACGAAGGAACGCGGGTTCGCCGTGCTCGCGTCGGTCCACTGGACGAACGAGCGCCGGGTCTGCGCGCCGAGGGGTACCGTCTGGAACTCCGCCGTGTGGGTCGATCCCTGTACGAACCAGAAGGCGCAAGGCGTCGGGCACGGAACGCCGTCGACATCGAGATCGAGAGCCGTCGGGGCCGTGTCCAGGACGTACTCGTACTCGATTGCGGTCTGCACGATGAAGACTGCGGGGCCCTGGATGTTGGCGAAGGAACGCGGGTTCGCCGTGCTCGCGTCGGTCCACCGGACGAACACACGCTGCGTCTGTGCGGCGATGGGAACCGTCTGGAACTCAGCGGAGTGGGTCGACCCGTGGTCCCACCAGGGCGAGAGGCACGGGGTCGTGCACACGATCCCATCGACGAGGAGCGGCTGAGTCGTCGGGACCGTGTCGAAGGTGTAGACGTACTGGGCGATGATCACGACCGTGAAGGACCCTGATGAGGCGACATTCGGGAAGGACCGGGGGTTGTTCAGGTTGCCGTCCGTCCACCGGTCGAATGTCTGGCGCGTATCTGCGGTGCCGACGGTCACGAACTCCGCGGTGTGACTCGAGCCCGCCACCCACCACTCCGTCCTCGGCATCGTGTACGATGACCCGTCGAGGAGGAGATTCTGGCCTGGGGGATTGGAATCGAACTGGTACCGGTACTGCGTGATGCACGTGAGGCGGAGCACCTTCCCCGCCACGTCCGCCTGGAACGGGTGGGCCTGGAGGCCCCCATCGTCCCAGCTTCCGAACACGTACCGGATGTCCGCGGTGAGGCCCTGCGGGCTCGTCACGTCCACGAAGTGCGTGGTGTCCCTCACGAACCAGAACGTCTGGGCCGCCGTGTACTCGGTCCCGTCCACCCAGAAGTCGCAGTCCGCGGGGTTCGGCAGGACCTGCACCTGGTACTCGAGCCGGTACTCCGCGACGTAGGCGCCGACCGTGCCCGCGCTCGCCGTGAACGACCGCGTCGCCGGGGCCCCGCTGTCCGTCCAGCGGAACCACGTGTAGCGCTCCAAGGGACCTGCTGGCGACTGGGGAGACGTCGCATTCACGGTGTGCACGCTCCCGTCCGCCCACCAGTTGAAGTTGCTGGGCGTGAACGTGTCAATCCCGTCGATCCGGAGCTGGAGACCGGTCGGCAAGGTGTCGAACCGGAATCGGTACTCGACCGCCGCGTCGCACACTTCCTGAATTGGGCCGAGCATGACGATGGTGTCAGGGTTCGACGGATTCGACGAGGATCCGGGACCGGAGCCGATCCACTGTCGGAACGTGTACCGGTCGTTGGGTCCGCCCGCCGGCAAGACACACTCGATGAGCACGTTGGCGGCGTCGTCCTGCCACGAGTCGCCGGGGAGCAACGTCGCGCCGGCGACGGTCGACGTCATGGTCAGACGGTGCTGCGTCCGATAGTTCGCAGTGACGACCTGGTCCGTCGCGACGACGCTGATGTCGTGCGGGTTCGGGAGGCCGTCCGACCAGGATTGCCAGACGTACTGGGTGCCCGGCGGGCCCGCCTCGGGGTCCGGCGCGAGTACCGGGTGAAGCGTCCCCACGTTCCAGATGAACGCCGCGGGCACCGGGGTGTTGGCGGTGTCGATGTTGATCGTGCCGCCGATGCTCGCGGGGCTCTTCCGGATGACGTACATGGAGGCCCCCGAGAGCGTGGCGAACCACGGGTCGTCGTCCCCGTCCCGGTTGTCCAAGAACGCGATCCCGACCTTCGCGCCGTAGGCGACGGCCACGGAGCGGGGGGTGTCCGGCACGGTCCCCGGCGGCCCGTTGTCGCTCGGGAGGTAGGGGCCAGCCCAGGTGTTCCCGTCCACGGAGATCCAGTAGGAGAGCTCGCCCCCGCCGCGATACGCGGCGTGGAACACGTCGCCCACCGCCGCCAAGTTAAGGTACTTCTGATCCGCGGCGGGAGGTTCGAAGGACCCGCTCGTGGCCTGGATGAAATCCCAGTTCGCGAGGGGGCCGCCGTCGTTGTTCGAGTACAAGACCTGCATCAGGAAGAACGGGGTCGTGAAGAACGCGGGGTTGTGGTACCCGCCGCCGAAGACGACGTCGCGCCCTTTCACCGCCACGGATCCGTAGATCGGGGCGTCCGAAGAACAGATCCCGAAGCAGATCGCCACCGCGTCCAAGGTCCCGTTCATCTGGTCGATGCGGAACAAGAAGAGGTCCCAGGAGGCGTCGTTCGCGTCTTCGAACTCCACGAGGAGGTGGAGCATCACGCTGGAGCCGATGAACTGGGGTCGGAAGCCCTCCCCGGTCGCATCCCCGCTGGAGTAGATCTCGATCGTCCAGTCCGCGGTCGTGCCAGGCGTGATGTCCATCAAGAAGACGGACTGCCGGGCTCCCGGCCCGGGCGCGCAGTCCGCGCGCGTGCAGGTCCCCTCGTAGGCGACGAGGACCGCCGGGCCCGTGCGGGCCTGGAAGTTCACGCACGCGTCGCCCGTCGAACACATGTTCGCGCCCGGAAGGCGCAAGTTCGCGAACCCAAACCCCGGTGGGAAGTTCAGCGTGTGCGTGGCCCACGTGCTACCCCCGTTGCCGGACACGAGGTAGCGCATTGCTGTCGACGCCGCGGCGTCGTCGTGCTCGAAGAACACAATCACCGTGTTCGGGGGCGAGAACACGGCGTCCGGGTTCCGCCGGTTGTACGTGACCGCGGGCCCCAAACTCAGGATCGACCACGAGGTGCCCCCGTTCGTCGACTTCGCGACGCGGACGTCCGTGGGGAATCCCGGGTTCTCGTACGCGACGTACAGGTCCTGCCCCGCGCCCGCGGCGATGCTGATCACCCTTTGCGCACCCGCTGCGTTCTCGACCTGGACATTCGCACCGAACGGCGGGTCGAGCGGGGACGGGTCCGGACCGCCGAGCGGCGATGGCACGTCCTCCGCAATGACTGTCGCGGGATACGGACCGTCCTCCGAGAACTCCGTGAGTTCCTGCCGGGCGAGCTGAATCCGCGACGTGTCCGCCGCGAAGGGCCCAGGATGCGTCGACGAGGTCACGGTCGAATCCGTCGAACCCGCCGTATCGTCCGTTCCGCCGAGCGGCGCGTTCGGAGCCACAGGCCCGGACGGCTGTGCCGCCGAGCTCAGGGCGAGGACGCCCGCGAAGGCGACCGCGCCGAGAACTGCCAGCCAAACGCCCGTCCGGAGACCACTCTGAAATCCCCTCATAGTTCCTCCTCCCACCTTCAGGCGCATCGAGAAGCCTGAGCGACGCTCCATGAGGGACGGACCATATTTAAGCTCTTTGGAGCATCCCTCGAACTCCCTTCGATTCCTCCCGTAGAGAAGTCCATGCCGCAGATCGTCGAGGTAACCATGGACACACCGAGGGTGAGCGCACGAGTGGGCGGCATAAGTCCGCACTACGCGCCCGGACGACCCTCCGAGTGCGGTGACGGGGTCTCCGCGCGTCGGGTAGGCGGCTCGGCACGCGGGGTCGTCAACTCCGCACCGTGAGGGCATCCCCTCCGATGCGGACAGGACTTCCGAACGTGCAGAAATGCAATTTCCGCATGCGGAGATTCGATCTCTGCATGCGGGGAGGAAGGATCCGAGTGCGGGAACGTCCTCGACGCTTGCCGAGAAGGCGTCCCCGCACGGCGGGAAGGGGATTCCGCGTAGAGACGGAGGTCCCGACGGTGCGGAGATCCTCGCCAGGTGGGACCCGCTTCACCGGACGGACAGCGAGCCGCGCCTTGATACAGGCGAACCTCAATAAAGAGCCCGACGCTGTCCGGGTGTGGATGTCCAGCTTTTCGCGCTTCACCTCAGGGCGTGCGACCCGAAAAAATGCACCTCGAAGAAGCTCGCTCGGTTCGGCATGATCACGACGTACGGAAAGACCCACCAGCTCCCTCGGGGCGGGGTGATCCTGAATCCGGAAGCGGGTGTCGCCCTGTCCCCGGCAGACGCCCCCAAGGCGGAATCCGGCGGTCTCGGCGTGATCGACACGAGCTGGAAGCGAGGCCCGTTCCCGAAGCTCCTCAACCACCGCCAACGCGCGCTCCCCTATCTTCTCGCGGCGAACCCCGTGAACTACGGGAAGCCGTTCGTCCTATCGAGCGTGGAGGCGTTGGCGGCGGCACTCGTCATCCTCGGACACGAGGAGCAGGCGAAGATCATCCTCGCGAAGTTCGCGTGGGGCGGCCAGTTCCTGACGCTGAACCGGGAGCCCTTGCGCGAATACGAGAAGGCGCGGACGAGCGCGGACGTCGTCGCGGCCCAAGCGCTCTTCGTATGAAAGGGGCCGTCTACGCCTCGGCCATGACGTAGTACGGGTAGGCCGCGCCGCCGTTTTGCGCTTTCCATGAACGAGCCACCTAGACGACCCGTGACGACCAAGGTTTTCTCTGGAGGTGCGACAAGACCCGTTCCGGCACAACGTTCAAGGCGGGTAGGGAGATTCGGCTCCGCGGGTGCCCATGAGGAGGGGCGGGCGTCCAAGCTTGCAGACCTCCGGAATCCGGCATGCGGCAGCCGGAGGGCCGGAGGGGTTTCCCGCCGCCAGGAGCCGTGCGCGGGCTTCGGCCATGATCGCGCTCCTGCTCCTGACCCTCGCTTCGCTGGGAGCACCCCGATTCGGCCTGGCGGGCGATTCGAGCCCGGAGTCGACGGAGCCCGGCCGACCGTTCGTGATCCAGACGGACCCACCGAGCGACGCAGTCGGGGTTCCGCCGTACGCATGGATTGTCGTCTACTTCAGCGAACGAATGAACGCCTCCAACACGTTGGTATTCATCGAGCCGTCCGTCGACCTGACTCCGCATTGGCTGAACAGCCAGACGACCCTGCTCCTTAGGCACGAGACGGACCTTCCCGCATGCACAACGTTCCGCATCTATGCGGATGGAGAGGACTTGGAGGGGGAGTACCTCATACTCGGAGACGAGTCGGTTGTCGTCCCCAACCCGTGGTTGTTCACCACCTCGTGCCCCGTGTTCGCGATCACCCGGACGGATCCCCCGGACGGACAGAGAGGCGTGCCACTGGGTGGCAACCCTCCGCTCAGGCACATCACGGTCTGGTTCAGCCGCGAGGCCGATCCTGCATCCCTCCAAGTGACCCTCACTCCTTCGAGTTCTCCGACTCCCGAATGGGCCAATGGCAACACAAGGGTGACGCTGCGGAACGTGGGGTTCGCGGAGTGTACCCGTCACACGGTCACGGTGTCCGTCCAGGATCGAGCGGGGAACTCCCTGGAGAACGTCACAGGCTCTCCACCAAACCCGTGGGGATTCGACACCGTGTGCATCACGCCGCGGATTCTTAGGACGGAGCCCGCCGACGGCGCTCTGGGCGTCGAGGTCGACGCGCCGATTGTGATCACGTTCGCGACCGTGATGAGCCGGGATACGGTGAGCGTCGACATCTCCCCCGTGCCCGCCACCGCCTTCGACTGGACGTGGGAGATCGAAGACCGGGCCGTCACCTTGACTCATTCGTGGTTCTTCGACCTTTCGACGACATACACGGTGAACGTGACGGGCCGTGACACGCACGGAGTCCCCCTCCAGCCGGGCCCCGTGCCGAACCCATGGTCCTTCACGACGTCGGACCTCCTCCCCCCGCCTCGAGGGTTGCACGTCGCTCGCGAAAGTCCGGACATCGTGCTCACCTGGAACGCACCGCCGTGGGCGGCGTCCTTCCTCGTCTACGCGGCGGCCGACCGGTTTGCTCCATGGCCTTGGCCGTTGCTCGAGGAAGTGCCGGGGACGACGTACCGCCATCTCGGTGCCGATATCGATGGCACGGACCGCTTCTACATCGTCCGCGCGAAGGACCCCTCCGGCACGACGAGCGGGAACTCCACGATGGGCGTCAAGCTGGCCCACGCCTTCACCGTCGTGGCCGGTCGGACGAACATCCACTGGGTTTCCCTCCCCTACCGCTCGAGCTACCGCACCGCCAAGGACATCTCCGACGCATTGACCGCCGCGAACATCGAGTTCGTGCTGAAACACGACGCCGTCACGCAGCGGTCGGTCCTCTGGTACTTCTTCCGGGGGCGGTGGCAGGGCACAGACTTCTCAGTGAACCCCGGGGACCTCCTGTCGATCAGCCCGCGCGCATCCTTCAATTGGATCGTGAACGGCACCGACGGACCGGAGGTCCTGTCGTTCGCGCACTACCCGCCGCCGAATGGGAACGTCCACCTCGTCGCCCTGCCTCCGACGTCCGTGTACGCGATGGCGTCCGAAGTGGTCGTGGACATCGAAGGCGGCCTCGGGCCGGTCCCGGATCCGCAGATCGTCGAGATCGCGCGTTGGGACCCGATCGCGCAGCGCCTCGTCCGGTTCGTGCGGATCCCGGGGGGTTGGGGCGGGGCGGACTTCGCGCTCTTGCCGGGCGAGGGGCTGTATGTCGTGGTTGCGTCCTCGTTCATCTGGAGCCCCCGCCTCATCACCCCCGAGCGGCCGTAGCCCCGGGAGCGTGCGAGTGCCGCGACCACCTGAGTAGTTAGGCATACCGGTCTTGTCACGCCTTCAGGGAGAACCGTGGTCCTTGGCGGTGGTCCACTTGGATCGTCCACGGAGAAGGCGGGATGGCGTTGAGGCCTCGACCCGGCTGCGACGATGTAAGTCGCGCCGGAGCGGGGACCGCAACACCCACCTCGCTCTGCGAGGCTTCTTGGCGGCGCAGGCGATACCGCCACGTGGCGGACCGGAAGCGCCTCGTCGAACTGAAGGCGCGGTACGAGGATATCGGGAAGGCTCGCGCACTCCTGCACGCGAGCGAGCGGGTGGGGGCATACCGCCAGACGGACACGTACTTCGCGCTCGGGGAGCGGCGGCTGAAGATGCGCGAGGTCGAAGGAAGCGCGACGGCCCAGCTCGTGTATTACGAACGGCCGGACCGTCCGGGAGCGAAGGAGAGCGAGGTCCTCCTGTCCGTCGTCCCCGACGCCGCAACGGTGAAGGAGATGCTCGCGCGGACCCTCGGCGTGCAGGTCGTCGTCCGGAAGCGCAGGGAGATCTACCGCCACGAGGGCGTGCAGGTCCACCTCGACGAGGTCGAGGGCCTGGGGCGCTTTCTCGAGTTCGAGATGGCGGTGGAGGACGCCGCCGAGGCAATCGAACGAGGCCACGCAAACTTGGCGGCGATGCGACGGCTTTTCGACATCCCGGACGAGGACCTCGTCGCGTCCTCCTACTCCGACCTCCTGGCGGACTAAGGGGCGCGGACGAGCAAGATCGCCAACCCGAGGATCCCGAGATCGAGACCGAAGCCGATGACGCACAACAGGCACATCGCCCGGATGACGAGGATCTCGACCAACGTGAGTCCGAGCCCGACGAGCGCGCCAACCACCGCCAACGCGAGGAGCCATCGGTTCGTCGACCAGCGGGAAATGATCTCGACCCCCCGAAGGGCGAGCACCGCCACCGCCAGAAGCGCGAGGAAGCCGAGGAGCCCCACGGCCGCCGTGGGGACCGGCCCGACGTGGGACCACGGGGACTCGCGGACCGCCGAGCAGCTCCAGTAGCTGTTCAGGTCGCACCACGTCGCGCCCTCGGAGGCGTACCAGTCCCACGTGAGGTACGCCCCGTCGGCCGCGCCGAACGCCGCCAACGTCGCCACGATGAGGAGGAGGTCGCCGCGGCCGAGGCCGCCCATGTCCTCACAACTCCAGCGCCTTCTCGAGGGCGTCCCGGTACGTCGCCGCGCCCCCCGACGCCCTCCCCACGAGCTTGAAGGTCACGATCCCGTTCCGGTCGATCACGAAGGTCGTCGGCGTTTGGTCGACCCCGTACGCCCGCTGGGTCGCCGCGTCTTCGATCATGTACGACCAGTACGTCCCGTGCGTCTGCCGGAACTCATTGATCCGCTCCGCCGTGTCGCTCTGGCCCACCGAGTCCACGTCCACGCTGAGGAACCGGACGCCGCGCGCCGAATACTCCGCATACACGGTCACGAACGTGGCGGTCTCGTCCCGGCAGGCGCCGCAGTCGATGTCCATGAACTCCAGGAGGACGGGTGAGCCGCGCAATCCGGATAGCGCAACGGCTCCGCCCTCCGTCGTCGTCAGCGCGAAGTCCGGGGCGTACTGACCGACGTTGGGCCCGACGCCGCGGAACGGATTCCAGAGCGCGAGGACGAAGAGCACCGCCACGAGGACCGCCACGACAGCCACGACCTGGACCCCGCGCCGTGTCACCGCCGGTCTCGCGGGGCGCCGTCGCGCCGTCCGCCGCCGTTCCTCTCGCGTAAGCAGGGCCGAGACGTCCACGTCCTCGCGTGGGTGGCGGTTGCGGACGTGCCGCTCGAGGTTCTCCAACTTCACGGAGGACCCGCATACGGGACATTTCCGGAGCGTCACGGCGGGAACCTTGGGGAGAAGGCGGCGATAAGGATTCCGCGCTTACTGTTGGGTCTTCGGCGCCTACGCGAAATCCGGCGGCAGGAGGTTCGGGATTCCCTCGTGGATCTCGTACGTGTGCGGGCACGTCTTGCAGTGCAGACTTCCCTCGAGGATCTCCCCGTCCTCCTTTTCCACGCGCAACTCCAGATCGCCCTTGCACACGGGGCAGCACAGGATCTCCATCAGGTCGCGCTGCACGGGAGCGCGTACGTTCGCTCTCCGTAAAAGCCTTTGGCGGCTCCGCAGAACCTATATCCGGCGGACCCTTGCGGCGGCGATGTCCGTCCGGTGGCTCGTCGATCCGGAGACGAACGCCGCGCTCTGGCGGGACCTCTCGGACATGCCGCTGCGCCTCGTCTCGATCCCCGGGCAATGGGTCGCGGACCTGGGAGGGGGCAACGGGAACTTCGCTGCGCCCCTGGTCACGAAGGGGGCGCGAATCGTCACGGTGGACGTGGATCAGTCGGCCCTCAAAGGCGCGAAGCCGCCGATCTGCGCGGCGTCCGGCTCTCTCACAAGCCTCCCGATCCGGGACGGCTCCCTCGACGCGGCAACCGCGCGCGCGGTCCTGCATCACGTCCCGGACACGATCGACCACGCCCTCCGCGAGGCCCGGCGCGTCGTCCGGCCCGGCGGCCTTGTCCTCATCCAGGAGCCCACGTCCGGGAACTTCCTCGCGAACGCCGCCCGCCGGTTGTTCCCCACGGAGCGGCACGAGGCGCACGAACGCCCGCTCCCCCTCGACGCGTACGTGGACGCGGTCCGGCACGAATTCGACGTCCTCGAGGTCGTCCCCTGCTTCCTCCTCTCGTACCTGCTCCCGCACGTGGTCGGGCGGATTCCGCCCCGACGGCGGGCCGTCCCCCGCGCGGTCGCCCGAATCCTCGCGGCGTGGGATCGGCGCTTCCTGGCAGCCCTCCCGCGCCTGCGTCATCGCGCAGCGTACGTGTCCATCCTCGCGCGGCGTCGATAGCGAGTCCCATCCGGAACAACCCTTTTATAAGGGTCGCTTCTTAGCAGCGGTTCCGGCTCGCCGTAAAGGGTGTCGCGCTGGCGGCTACAGGGGACTGGTTGCGCAGAAATTGGACCACGCCGGTCATTCTTCTAGGGATATTCCTCGTCGCCCTGTACCTGCGCGCGTACTTCCCGTGGGACCTCGCGATCCAGGACCGGCTCCTCTCCGGCGGGTCCGACGCGTTCTATTACGAGCGGATCGTGAACCACTGCGCGGAGACGGGGACCCAGCTCGTCTTCGATCCGCGGCTTGCGTACCCCATGGGCTTGACGAACCCGCGGCCGCCCCTGTTCTCGTGGACGACGTGTGTGGCCGGCGAGGCGGTCTCGCCGTTCTTCGGGTCCGAATGGGAGGCCGTGACCGTGGTCTTCCTGAGCTCCACGGCGGTCTGGGGGGCGCTCACGATCATCCCCCTGTACTTCCTCACGAAGGAGGCGTTCGGCCGGAGGGCGGCCTACCTCGCGTCGTTCTTCCTCGCGATCATGCCCGCGCACCTGCAGCGGAGCGCGGCGACGAACGGGGACCACGACGCCATGGTCCTGTTCTTCGTCGTCACGGGGTTCTACTTCTTCCTCCGCAGCCTGAAGTCCCTGAACGAGAAGCGGTGGGTCGAGGCCTGGCAGTTCCGGACGAAGGAGGGGCGCGCGGCGATCCGCGCCGGCCTCATGACCGCGCTCCGGGAGAACCGGACGTCCACGCTGTACGCCCTGCTCGCCGGATGGAGCCTGACCGTCGTCGCCCTGACGTGGCAGGGGTGGGCGTACGCCCCGATCATCATCCTCCTGTACTTCCTGTTCCAGGTCCTCGTCCACCGGTTCCGGAACCAGGACACGCTCGGCATCCTCGCCATGTTCGTGATCGCGCTGGGCGTCCCCCTGCTCGTCGCCTTCCCCTGGTACTTCCAGATGCGGCAGATCGGGGTCTGGTACGACGTGCCGCTCTACCTGTACCTCGCGGCGATCGCCCTCGGGGTCGTGTTCACCGTGACGCGCGACTACCCGTGGGCGCTCGTGATCCCGCTCGTCGTGATCGTCAGTGGCGGTTCGCTCTTCGTGGCCTCGCTTTTCTCCCCCTCCATCGCGAACGCGTTCATCTCCGGCGCGGGCTACTTCGTCCCCACGAAAGCGTACTCGACGATCGCGGAGGCGCAACCGCCCGGCATCAGCCAAGTCATCCTCTCCTTCGGCGTCGCGACCTACTTCATGTCCCTGTTCGGCCTATTGTGGATGGCCCGCGGCTTCCCGAAGCGGCCGACGCCCGACTACCTCTTCGTCGTCGTCTGGGCGATCGCCGCGATCTTCATGGCCAACGCCGCCGCCCGGTTCATCTTCAACGCGGCCCCCGCGTTCGCGATGACGAGCGCCTGGGTGACCGTCCTCCTGGTCGAATGGCTGCGCTTCGACGAGATGAGGAAGACGTTCCGCTCCCTCGCGGGGAGCCGGTTCGCCGCCTTCCGACGGAGCGTGAAGGTCCGCCACGTGATCGCCTCCCTCCTGATCGTGTTCATCATCCTCCTCCCGAACGTGTGGTTCGGCGTCGACGCCTCGATCCCCTTCGAGAAGAAGAGCCGATACGACGAAGAGGTGTACGCCGCGTTCCCGGACTTCTTGAAGCCCGCAGGGTACCAGGCCGCGCGGGGCTCCTTCTTCTTCGGCGCCTTCGGGTACTCCCTGCCGCTCGAGAAGGAGTACTTCCCCGCCGCGTGGGCGTGGTTCCGAACGCAGGACGCGGATGTCCATCCCGTGGAGAACCGTCCCGCGTTCCTCTCGTGGTGGGACTACGGGTTCGAGGCGGTCGACGTGGGCGCCCACCCGACCGTCGCGGACAACTTCCTCGATGGATACCAATTGGCGGGGAGCTTCATCACTGCGCAGGGGGAGGAGGAGGCGGTCGCGCTCCTGGACCTCCGCCTCCTCGAGGGAGACTTCTGGGCGAACGGCCGGCGGTTCGGCGCGGACACGCGCGCGGTCCTCACGGGCATGGGCGTGCCCTGGGGGAAGCTGGAGGACGCGTTCCGGAACCCGGCGGCGTACACCGCGACGGTGGAGGACGACCCCCTCCGGTACGGGCGGTACGAGCGCGTGCAGCCGCTCAACGCGCAATACATCTACGGGCGACGCGTCCTCATGGACGCACTGGACGCGGACGGGCTCACCTCCCTCAACCGCGCCCTCCGCGAGATCACGGGCCGCTCGATCCGGTACTTCGCGGTCGACACGCGGCTGTTCCCCCTCGACGGGCAGAACACGGGCATCTTCTACGCGCCGGCGAAGCTCTCGGACCACCGGGTCCTGGAGATGCGGGACGGCCGAACGATTCCCTACGACTTCTTCGACGTCATGGCCACGACCTCGAACCGCGGCAGCGTGAACCTCAAGGACGTGACCCCGGAGGACCAGGTGACCGCCCTCACCCTCCGGTACAAGGACATGTTCTACAACAGCATGTTCTACCGCGCGTACATCGGCTTCCCCCCGCAGGTCGTGGGGCAGACCTGCACGGACTGCGTCCCGGGCCTGCCGAGCCCCACGAACCAGCAGATGGCCCAGATCCAGCCGATGCAGGCGTGGAACCTGAGCCACTTCAAGCTCGTGTACAAGACCGCGTACTACAACCCGTTCCCGGCGGAGGAGATCGCGAACCACACGGACGCGTGGCAGGCGATGGAGTGGAACGCGGCGCAGGAACTGCAGGGCAAGATCAACCGGGGGAACGCGACGGGCGTCGTCGACCTCTCCGCAGGGAGCGCGATCCGCAATGGAATCGTCGTCGTGAAGTACTACGACGGCGCGTTCCTGAACGGGACGGTCCGACTGGACGGGGTCCCGTGGCCCGGCGTGCGCGTGACGGTCCACGACGAGCTGGGGGTCCCGCACGACACCGCCGTGACGGGAGCGGACGGGCGATACAGCGTCCTGCTCCCGTTCGGCACGATCCACGTGCAGTCGACGGTGGGGACGCCGGACAACCGCACCCTGGTCGGGCCCACGACAGTCAACGAGTTCACGATCGAGGTGAGCGACGCGGCCGCGATGCGCGAGGACGTGGACGCGGACGGGGACGGCCTCGCCGATTGGAGGATCTCGCGGGACATCGACGTCGACGGCGAGACCTTGGACGGCACGGCCTACATCGACATCGACGGGGACGGCGTCCGCGACGCGAACGAACCCGTGCTCAACGGGGCGAACGTGACCCTGTTCCTCCGGGACGGGACCCTCTCGCGGTCTGCGCGCGTCGCGCCCGACGGCCACGTGTTCGTCCCGGGACTGTACGCGGGCGACTATGCGGCGACGGTCGTCTGGGAGACCCGGACCCTCACCGTGACGAACGTCGCGATCGCGAAGGACCAGGGGCCGCGGGACTTGGCGGTGACGCCCGCGATCCTGCAGGGCTTCGTGCTCGACCCGACGGTCCGCACCGTCGCCGCCGCCTCCGTCATCCTCCGAGACACGGTGAATGGGACGACGCTCCGCGCCACGACCGCGGCAAACGGGTCCTTTGCCTTCCTCGGCCTTCTTCCGGGGGCCTTCGAGGTCGACGCCTTCGAGGGGACCCGCCGCGCGCTCCCCGAGCGCCTCGAAATCGTGTCGGGGGCGGACCCGCGCGCCTTCAACGTGACCGTCCGTCCCGCGGGGACGGTGGACCTCCAGACCTCGGTCGCGGGCGCCCCGCAGGGGTTCGTCACGGTCACCTTCGAGCAACGGAGCGCGGCCGGGTTCATCCGCGTCGTGACGTCCGATTCCGAGGGTCGCGCGTCCGTCGTGCTCCCCGCGGGCACGTGGGACGTCCACGCCCGCCACTTCCGGGAAGGGCGCCTGTTTGCGTTCGTCGGGTCCCTGACCATCGGGGACGGGGATTCCGTTGCATACACGACGAGCCTCGACCCGGGGGCGACCGTGGGCGGGAGGGTCTTCGAGAGGGGGAATCCGACGGCCACCCTGGGCAACGCCCACCTGGTGTTCCGCACGGGGGCCGGGGAGCTCCATCTCGCCACGGATAGCCAGGGCCGATACCTGACGCACCTCCCCCTCGGGACGTACGAGGTGCAGCTCTCGTACTCCGACTTCACGTTCAACGGGGAGCGCGGGATCACCGCGGACACGACGTTCGACATCGAGGCCGAGCGGGGCATCCGGATCGAGGGGACGATCCTTCGCGCGTTCCCTTCGGACGGGACCCCTCAGATCGAGGACCGGATCGAGGACGCGACGGTCACCTTCTTCGACGCGACGCGCGAGTATCGCGTGGTCTCCGCGACGGACGGGACGTTCGACGTCGCCCTCCCGGGGCAGGGACTCTTCGCCCTCCGCGTGGAGCACCCCGGCTACGAACCCTTCGAGCGGCCCGCGGCCACCCCGTCCGCATGGCGGGACGGTGCGCGGTTTTCGCTCCGAGCGCGGGAGATCTCGATATCCGGCGTCCTTCGACTCGACGGGAGCGCCTTTGAGGACGCGACCCTCCCCGTCGTCTTCCGAGGACTCATCCCGGGTGCCCTCACGGCCACGGCGATGCTGGACGGCACGGGCGGATACACGGCATCCCTCGCGCCGGGGCGGTATGCCGTGGAGGTGGATCGGGACCTGTCCGGGACGGGAGACCGGCGCCTCCAACTGAAGGACGATTTGAGGGTTGAGGTCCCCGTCGGCAGCGCCCCCGTCTCGCTGGACCTGGAGCTGGCGGTCCGCGCCCTCGTCGACGGCACCGTTCGGCTGTCCGGACAGCCGATCACCGCCGTCGTGCAGTTCCAAGGCCCGGACCTTCGATCCGCCAACGCCTCCGGAGGGAGCTTCACGACGTACCTCGCGCTCGGCGCGTACACGGTCACCGCCAACATCACGTCGGGGGGCCGCGCGTTCCTCGCGCTCCAGACGCTGAATGTTGCGGGCCCGACCACCGTGACCGTGTCCCTCCTCCCGGCGACGAACGTCACGGGGACCACCCGGTATCAGGGGAGTCCGGTCGGGGGCATTCCCGTCACCTTCACGAGGGCGGGCGGCGAGTCCGTGACGACGACCTCGGAGGAGTTCGGCGCCTACCACGTGCTCGTCCTCGGAGGGACGTACACAATCCGGGTGGACCATGTGGCGACCGCCGCGGAGGGCGCGGCGACCCGGCACGTTCGGTACTCGTTCACCGCCACGCTCATCGTCACTCAGGGCGGCTCCGGCTTCCTCCTCAAGGACATCGACCTGGACCGGGCGTTGGAGAACACGACGGTGACCGGCCAGGTGACCCTCCGGGGCGTCCCCGTCGCGGCGCAAATCACGTTCCTGGCTCAGGGCGCCGGCGGGATGAACGCGACGGCGACGGCCCCCTCGAACGGGCGCTACACGGTCGCCCCCCAGCCAGGTTCGTATGACGTGTACGCGTTCGCGCCCCTCGAGCGGGGGGCGTACCTCGGGACGCTCGCCCTGGACGCGGGACCCGCACGCACGTTCGACCTAGCCCTCGAAGCGGGCCTCCAAGTGACGGGGGCGACGACGCGGGGCGTCGCGCCCGTCGCCGCGAACCTGACGTTAAAGGGGGAATCGAGCCGGATCGTCCTCCGGACGGACGTGACGGGGCGGTACGACGTGTTCCTTCCCGCCGCCACCTACGACGTCCAAGCGTCCTCCGTCGGGTCCGAGCGGGGCGTCGCGGTCACCTACCGGGCCACTTCGTCGCTGCCGCTGGTGGAGCCGACGGTCCTCAACCTGCAGCTCACGAAGGTCGTGCGTCGCGGCGTCGAGATCTCGTGGGACGAGGCCCAGGGGGTCACGATCGCGCCTGGCGCGTCCGTCGTGTATCGGGTCATTGCGCGGAACACGGGGAACGAGGACGACACGGTCGCTCTGTCCGCCACGTCCGCGGACTTCTCCTTCTCCTTCCGGGATGAACGGGTCACGATCCCGTTCGGGGCCACCGGGAGCGAGCGCACCCTCCTCGTCACGATCACGGCGAAGGCCGACGCGCGCGTGGACCACGCGCCGATCTCGGTCACGATCCGCTCGATCCAGGATGAGACCGCGGTGGCGAGCGTTGCGGTCCAGCTCGGCATCGAGCGCTTCCTCGGCCTCACGGCGACCGTCTCCTCAGCGGCGCCCGTCTGGGATGGGCGGTTCCTGAACTACACCCTGGAGGTCCGTAACACGGGCAACGGGGCCGAGACGTACCGGTTGGAACTGCCCAATGTGGAGGAACTCGAGGCCGCGGGATGGAGGGCGACCCTCGTCTCCGGCGGGGGCACGCCCGCGACCTCGTTGACCCTTGCGGTCGCAGCGAACAGCACGGAACGCCCGGTCCTCCGGCTCGAGCGCGCGGGAGGCGCGGGCGGCACGGTCGCGAAGATCCTCGTGGAGAACGTCGCGAACGCGGTGTATCAGACGACGGTGACCGTCGCCCTGCAGACGCCGGTCCTGGCCGTGGAGGGAGGGATCCGGGCGGGCGGCGGGACGGGAGTCTCGACGGCGGAGCCGGGGATCGACCTCGCGACGGGTGCGTTCCTCGTGTCCCTCGTGGCGCTCATCGCCGCCGCCGCCTACCTTGCGATCCTCCGGAGGCGGTCTCGGTGAGCGGGAGGAGCCTCGTCCTCATCGTCTTGGGGGTCGTCTTGGCCGGGCTCCTGGCTCGCGCCCCCGCCGCCGACGCGCAGGGGCCCGTCGCGGTCGTGATCGATGGGCCGACCGCCGTGGCGCCCGGGACGACGCACGAATACACGATCACGGTCACGGGCGGGCCCGCCGAGGACAACGGCACCTTCGAGATCCGGTTCCAGCTCCAAGGCGACAACCTCGAGGGGGGCGATCCGACGATCGAGCGCACCCTCAACAACCGCGAGGGAGTGTTCCTCGCGAACGTGACCGCGCCGAACGCGGAGGGGACCGTCGCCCTCCTCGTACGGGCGAAGTCGGGAGGGGCGACGGGCAACGAAACCACCCAGACCTCCCTGTCCATCGAAGTCTTCCGGCCCGTCGAGCTGCGCGCGACGATCCGGAACAACGGCGCGGCGGCCGCGCTGAACGTCACCGTGCGGTTCTACGTCGACGGAGCCGCGGTCGGCACCACCACGCTCGCGCGAATCGACGCGGGAGGGACCGCGGAGGCGAGCGTGTCGTACGTCCCCGTCGGCCTGGGGGAGGGGCGCCACGTCGTTCGGATCGAGGCGGACATGGACGGGGACGGGGTGATCGGGGCGGGCGAGGTCCAGGAGCAGGACTTCTTCTACAAGGCCGCGCCGTCCAACACGCCCGCGATCCTCGGGACGATCACCGCCGTGCTCCTCGCGTTCCTCGTTCTCCTCCTTCTTGCGATCCGCCGCCAGCGCCGGCAAGGGTAGGGAAGAACTCCGCGAGCCGGGACAGCGCCTCGCGCCGCCGGTGGGGCAGCAGGACGACGTAACCCGCGAACCGGCGGGGCTCCACCGGGGGGCTCCCGTCCCCCCCGAACTCGGAGAAGCCGGCGCGCTCGAAGAAGCTCCGCGCCTCCTTCGTGAGCGGCTTCGTGAGCAGGTAGCCAGGGACCTGGGCGAATGCGAGGAGCAGGAGGCGGTACCCGATGCGCCGGCCGCGGAGCTCCGGCAGGGTCTCGATCGCGCGGAGAAGGTGCACGGGGCTCCCGTCCCGTGCGGGGTCCGCGCTGTGCTCCAGGAAGGCCCAGGACACGACCTCCCGGTCGCGGAGGGCCGCGAGGAAGAGGGGCCGCGGGAAGTGACGGAGCCACGTCCGGAACGTCTGCGCGTACCCGACGATGCCGAGGCCTCGGAAGAACTCGAACCCGTCGGCGTCGGTCTCCACGCTGCGGATCTGGACCCGGTCCACGTCCTCGGGCTCCTCGAACCGCACGTACGTGAACGTGGCGTCACGCGCGATCTCGCGCATCCGCCCCCGGGACCTCACTCCGTGTACAAGAGCCAGACGTCCGCGTTGTTCCGGAGGAGCATGTTCAGCTCCGTGCGCGAGATCTCCGCCTTCGCCAGGAGCACGGGGAGCCACTCGTCCGGCACGATCTTCTTCTCCCCGTCCGTCCAGACGGTCGCGATCTGCGCGTACTTCACGCGCTTCCCGCCGACGGTGATCCGGGCCGCAGCGGCGGCGCGGAACGTCTGGTGGATGATGTGAAGGCTGTTGATCGCGGTCGGCTTGACCGTGCTGTTGTAGTACTCCGCGACCTCCTCGTGAATCCGCGAGAAGGAGCCGACGCGCTTCACGTACTCCTGCCAGCCGCGCTCGAACGGCGAGCGGCGCGTCACGACGCAGTTTTTCGTCGGCATGAAGACCTCCTCGAAGGCCGTCAGAATCGAGTTCCCGCTCTTGAGCGCCTGGAGGAACTCGTCCCACGTGTCGTACTCCTCTTCCGGCATGGACTTCGCGAGGTTCGTCGCGAGGCTCATCAGGTAGTTGTTCAGCCCGGAGGCGCCCTGCTTGTCCGCGATGTCCTCGAGGAAGAGGTGGGTCGCCACGTCGACGAACGGGTTCGATTCCACCGTCTTCTCCCGCGAAGGTTCTGTCGCCATCCCTAGGCCTCCTTGAGTTTCGCGCCCTTCATCATGATCGCGTACACGCACTCGTAGTTCCGCAGGAGGGACCGAACGTGCTCCGGGTTGATCCCGAGCTTCTTAAGGTTCCGCTCGCTGATCTTCGTCTCCCCCGTGAAGCCGCGCGTCGCGAGGAGCAGGGACTCGAGCGGGCGATCCGCGATCGAGATGTTCTTCGCGACCTCCTCGCGGAACTTCTCGTGGATCACGCAGAAGTTGCAGACGGCGATGTCATGGACGGAATTGTTGTACTCCTCGGCCACGGCGCGGTCGGCGCGCGGCAGCTCGCCCACGGAATACCGGACGCGGAGGATCGTCGGGACGAACACGCACTGTCGCAGCGCGTAGATGTAGCCCACGACGTCCCCGTCCACGTCCGTCACCGCCAAGTCCGTGAGCGGGATCACGTCGCCCTCGATCGAGAAGCCCGTGCGGCCCTCCCGCAGGGCCACGTTGAATGAGGGCCACCCCATGTAGGCCTCTTTCCCAATCCGGCGCGCGAGGTTCTCCCCGACGCGCTGCCAGTACTGGATCGTTCCGTCCACGCCTGCCTTCTCGCTCATGTCCTGGATGAGCGACACC
>Ga0209521_10001237_pt1 | contig 20745 bp, 20 predicted proteins | sample Rifsed19ft4_FD_184016 | JGI IMG/M metagenome (GOLD analysis project Ga0209521, IMG submission 184016) | Soil microbial communities from Rifle, Colorado, USA - sediment 19ft 4 (version 2) | ecosystem: Environmental > Terrestrial > Deep subsurface > Rock core/Sediment | place: Rifle, Colorado...
TGCATGGAACGGGGAACGTGAAATGGTTTACTGGCGTTCTTGCGCCTCAGATTAGTAAGGCGGCTAAGATGCGGCGCAGGCTGAAGCCTTCTGGTTTCCTGTAGGCTCCTGCATCGAACAATTCTTCTAACCCATCGTAGTCCATCTCTAAACACCTGTTGACATGTACTACATATCAACATTATAAAAGCATTATCTCGACAACCACATCATGCCACATCAATCTCCCATCCAACAAGAATGGACCTGTGGCAATGTAGATGTCAACAAAAAAACTCGGTCTCATCGTAAATCCAATCGCTGGCATGGGAGGGCGAGTTGGTCTGAAGGGGACGGATGGAGAGAAAACTCTGGAGAAAGCTCGAGAGCTCGGAGCCGTACCAATCGCACCGGCAAGAACGATCGAGACGCTGGGCCAACTCACTCGACTCAGAGAGAGCATCGAGCTGATATCGTATCCACACGAGATGGGAGAAGACGAGGCAGAGCGATGCAACTTCCATCCCAAGGTCATCGGCTCAATTACACCGGAAAGAACCAGTTCGACTGACACGAAGAGAGCTGCTGAGGAGATGGCGAGGTTGGGAATCGATCTTCTACTCTTCGCTGGAGGCGACGGAACCGCCCGAGACATCTGCGAAACCATTGGCGACAAGTTGCCTGTTCTCGGCATTCCTGCTGGTGTCAAAATTCAATCCGCTGTGTTCGCGGTCAACCCAAGAGTCGCAGGGGACTTAGCAGCCCAATATCTTGAGGGAAACGTCACCGCGACTCACCTTGCGGAGGTCATGGACATTGATGAAGAAGCCTTTCGGGAAAACAGAATCTCCGCCAAGCTCTTCGGCTATCTAAAGGTCCCATATGAGGAGACTATGATTCAAGGCGCGAAGGTCGGCACGCCCATAGACGAGCAATTGGAAGCTGAAGCAATCGCGGCCGACCTGATCGAGAACTGGCGGGACGACTGCCTCTACATCCTCGGACCCGGAACCACTGTACGAGCCGTCGCTGACAAACTAGGAGTAAGGAAGACTTTGCTTGGCGTAGACGTCGTGCAGGGAAGAGAGCAAGTAGCATCAGATGTGAACGAGAGGCAACTGGTGGAACTGATACAGGGTAAGAACGCCAAGATCCTAGTAACGGTCATCGGCGGCCAGGGGTTCGTCTTCGGCCGTGGAAGCCAGCAGATCAGTCCGGCGGTCATCAAGAAAGTTGGAACTCAGAATGTTATCGTGATAGCAACCCCAGACAAACTCGCGGCGTTAAGGGGACAACCTCTGCGTGTCGATACGGGCGACCAGGAGATCGATGAATTGATGACCGGCTACATTCAAGTCGTAACCGGATACAGAAGGCGAGCCACGCGCCTGGTCCGGGGAGGCTGAGCCGTCTCACTTAGTGAATGTGTACCCTGGAGAATACATTCGCTGCGAGAGGAATTCTTTCGGAAATGTGAATGTCGAGAGCCTCTGTGAAGATGCTTTTGGCTTGCTTCAGGCCGCGCCCAACAATATAGGTATCTGGAGCGGAACAACCGATCGAAGAGCTGCGTTCATGACTGTGAGTTGGTCACTCGCTCGAACATACAGTGCCACTTAGAAACATCAAACTTCATACTGCCTCCAATAGAGGCTTGATAGTAGTCGAGTCTCGCGGTGCGTCTACCGCAGAGTAACATGTCGTGTGTAGAAAACTACATACACCCCCCCCACCCCCCTCACCTCCAAGCGTGCGCGCAAAGGAACCGGCTTGAAATGGGCGCTACGACCCCCGTGGTACCACACTCCAAGCGTGGTTTCGACGGGCTTAAGGCTCGCCAACAACACACACACCGAGTACAGGTGGCGAAGATGCCCCGAAAGCTTCCCTCATCATATATTCGAAAACTCAATGAGCAGCGAGAGGTCGAGCGAACAATCGAGGTCAAACGTGTCGAAAAGAAACAGGAACCCAAAGATCCAGACTCGGGCAAGCTCAAAGGCTTCACCATGATCTGTCAAACGTGCGGCACCCGAGCAAAATTCACAGTGGACACGCACGGCTATGCGACCTGCACCAACTGCAGAGCCATCGCAAACTTCAGGTTCGGACATCTAGCTTAAGATCGCGATCGCCGCAACAACAACTAACCCGATTGCCAAAACTGGGAAAGGGATGAGAGCGCTGTTCTTTGACTTCAACTGCAAATCCTCATGAGTGTTTGACTGTGACTACTTGGCTCTGAGTTTCTCTGTGTATGCGTCCGCTAACTTACTGGCCTTCCACAGGAAAATCACAACTGCTGCCACAACGACAGCTCCTAGTAGTGTTCGAATGATCAAGCCAGTGAAGAGCAGACCAACTGGGACCGGCACTTCAACCACCTCTGCGCCGGAGGTGTGGACGGCTGATAAAAGGAATTGTGGATGAATCATACACTTCTATTTCAGAATACGAGAATGTGAGCCGCTCCATCTCCTTCGTGATCTTGTGTCCTTCTCAAATTCGCGTTTCAGTTTCCGCTCTTCTTTTTTGATGTAGTCGAATCCTTCCTTAACGACTGTTCCAAGCAGCGGTCCGAAAACAAAAACCAACGCCGAAATCACAGCACCAACTGAGACGAAGGTGATGATGGCCGCGAAAATCTTTCCGACATCTGTTTTTGGGATTAGTGTTGGTCCTTGAGTGGTTGCTATGAGACTGATGAAGTAGAAAGAGTCCACGTGCGACTATCCTTCGAGAATATGCATGACCTCCGTGCCTATTGCCAGAATCAGGATCACAAGCAAGATCGAGTAGAGCGTTTTGCGCTTGAAAGGGGAAAGAGGGTGCTTGACAACTTCATGAAGTCTCATTCTGCCTTCGCCTCCTGCAAGGTAGCATTCCACATGGTTAAGGTCACTTGGTCATTGACCTCACCAGAATCCAAGAGTCTCCGAAGATTAGCAAGCAAAGCTGCTTTTGGCTTGGCTCTGGCCAAATATCGTGCCATTAGAATCCAATCCGAGCTTCAATGGTTGATAATCATCCTGAGCTTCATGTGAAAGCCTTTTCCATGGTCGAAAATGGCTGGTTGAGTGAAAGAACTGATAAAGCAAACAAACACTCTACCCACAAAGCCATATCGATTGAGTTGAGAGAACTGAAGCGGAAAAAGAGATCTGTGAGGCAGAGAAAGAAACGCCCGATCAGAAGGAAGCGCCCAGCTAGGAAGGTCAAGGAGCGCGCTGCCTCTAGAGAAGTTCACTATAATCCACTAATCGCTCTCCTAATGTTCCTCTACATGCTCAGACTTATCGATAGAAAGACGTTCACGAGAATCCAGCAAGCGCTCTACCCAACCAAGAAGAAACCCAAAAGGCGCACTCGACGAAGAAGAACTAGGTAACCCTGCACAAGCCTAGGGATCCAATCACATCTCATGCTCCTACTTTACTACCATAACTGAGCCAACGTCTCCCGTGTCCTTTGGGAGAAATAGAGAGAGCATCCCTCCCCCAATTGCGAATGCCCCGAATATGTAGAAAGCAGTCTGCAGGCCCAACATGTCTGCTGTCCCGCCGAAGCCCAGTGCTGCCAACCCTCCAACCCCGATTGAGAATCCAAGCATGAAACCCGAAACAGCGCCGACGTTGTCTGGTGCGGCTTCGGAGGCCATCGTGACAATGACCGACCAGCTCGCAAACAACACTCCTCCCGACAAAGCTAGGAGAATGATTGAGATTAGGCCAGTCGTCATTAGAAACCCGTAGAAGATTGCAGCGCCAACGAAGAGAGAGAACACGATTACAGGCCTTCTTCCGATCCTGTCAGATAGATGCCCACCCGCGATCTGACCCAACACGCCAACTCCAAGCCAGATAGAGGCAACGCCGGTCGCAACAAGTAACGACTCACCCTTCGCCACCAAGTAAAGCGGAAGAAACGTCACCCCGACCTGTATAGTGATCGAGCGAAGAGCAGTGATAGTCGCGAGGAGCCCTAGGAGCCGCCTGTTGGGAGGTTGAGTCGATTTTGTAAGAGAGGGTTCCGGTCTCTCGCTAAATCGAACTCTCAAAAGGAGGAGAGCGGTGAGCATTCCTATCGGCAGCAGTAGCAACGTGCCTTGCAAGCCGAAGGCTGAAACCAACAGTCCTGCGACGATCGGACCTAAGAAGAATCCCGCGTTCCCTCCGGACAGAAATACGCCCATCGAGCCTCCCCTTGATGCGCTGCTTGATCTCGCCACCGTGGAAAATGCCGGTGGATGAAAGGCCGCAGTACCGATTCCTGCAGTTCCGACTAGGAAGAGAAGAACCACGTAGTTTGGTGAAATCCCAACCAGGCTCATGCCGAAGCAATTCAGCGCCAGCCCCCCTTCTAGGAGCCATGTGGTCTGTGTGCGGTCAAACCATCGTCCCAACAGGGGTTGAAGCAACGATGAGGTAACGCTGAACACCATTGCCACGAGGCCAGCAAGCACGTACGAAAGGTCAAAGAGGACCGTGAAAATCGGCAGCAGGCCAGATAGCAAGTTTGAGAACATATCATTGACCATGTGACCTAAAATCAACAGCACCGAGGAAGACTTCGACTCGCAGGCACCTCCGTACGAATCAAACTGGTCTAATTGTCTGGCTCAAAAAGAAGACTGAGCAATCAATCACGACCAAACTTTTCCGAGCCGTTCGCAGATTCCTAGAAACAAAACGACTTAAGACCTTCTCTTGGGTAGCAACCTGTTCAACTAGCAAGTAACGGCGCGGTAAGGTGGCATTTCTTTGAGTGCAGAAATCTGCTCATGTGGCAGTGGAAAGCGACCGCTGGGTGTCTGCAACGAGTGTGGAAAGAGGTACTGCAGCGAATGCGTATTCACCCACAAATATACACCTCAACCAATGAACACGGCAGATTTCCTCAACTCCAGCCTATCGAAGAAGGAATAAGCACAGAGCTAATTGAGAGGGCCACTGACAATAGAGATCAGTGTTTGGTGCCCCATTTCGCATGAGCAAGAAACCGCGCCTAATCTTTGACGGCATTTGCAACCTATGCACAACCGCCGTTCGAGTTCTCTACGTATTGGATAGGGAACGGCGGCTCGAATATGTGCCGAGTCAGCTCCTTGGCGCAAGGACACGTCGCAGATTTGGCCTAAGCGAGGCGCGCTTGCAAGGACAAATGCACCTAATTCAGGGCAATTCGATCGTAAATGGTTCCGCAGCCATCGCAGCTCTCTGTGAGTTACTAACCCCGTTCCACTTAATGTCCCAACTTCTGCGAACACCGCAGGCGGAAAGGCTGTATGGATGGGTTGCTGGTCGCCGGTACAGGCTCTTCGGATGCCGAGGCATCTGCTACGTTGTCCGCGAATAGCACGATGATCAAATCTTCAGACGAAAACGCTGCAAATGGAGCTACGAGGATTGTGCGGAATTGCAGTGCACCCCAAACGCGCGGCCTAGAGACTGTCCCGACCATTATATTGCTCTGATTAGAAGCTCGATCCCGTCAGGATCTGAGACAAACAATCGCCTAGAATCCTGAATGTGGACTATCGGGCTATCGGCAAGTTTTGCCGCGAGGTCATCGACATCGGCTTGAGGGATCTTTACCGTGAAGTGTTCAAGTCCAGTCCAGCCCTTCTTCAGCGCATGTCCTCCTAGGGATTCCCAGGTGTTCATGCCAATGTGGTGATGATAGCCAGCGACGGAGAGGAAAGCTGCGCTGCCCCAGTAACTCATCACATCCATCCAGAGGAGTTGCTGATAGAAATCAACCGATCTCGCGATGTCTGTAACTTTCAAATGAACGTGACCAATCTTTGCACCGTCCTCGAACGCGTTCAGACCGTTCTTGGGGATTCCGGAGACTTCTGCCAGGAGGGAGTCAATGTCGAGTGGCTGAGTAGCCATTTGCACTTTTCCATCCTCGTCGAACTGCCATTCGCTTCGCGGTCTGTCAGCGTAGATCTCGATTCCGTTTCCTTCAGGGTCGGTGAGGTAGAGTGCTTCGCTCACAAGATGGTCGGCATAGCCATCAAAGACTACACCAGCATTTCCAAGAGACAGGTACGCGGCTGCCAGACTTTTCCTGCTTGGCAGGAGAATGGCGTAGTGATAGAGACCAGCGGCGTCAGTCGGCGTCTTCTCTGCTCGGGGATCATGCTTGAGGATCAGCAATGGTTCGGAAGATTCTTCGCTTGGATGAAGTTCCACGTAGTGATCATCAATACGTTTCATCCTAAGGCCGGTATCCTTCACATAGAAATCCATCATCGGCTCAAGATCTCTGACTACAAGAGATACAGGTCCCAGTGTCAGATCCATTTCTGAGGCTTTTTGCGACACGACAGCATCTTCGCTCCAGACTTGCAGACTAGTTCTTCAAGTGACTAATTTAAGCCCAGAAGCTAGCAGAGGGGACTCTGCCTGTCCGACTAAATTCCAGACTGGCTTCATGCGGATTCTGTTTTTTGCACGGCTTTTCTCAGGCGTTTCATTTGCGCCATGTTGAGAACTTTCTGGAACCCTTTCTCGCTTTGAGGTAGCTCACGCAATTCAACATAGCCAGCCTTCTCAGCTCGTTTGACGAGGTCTAGACCTTTCTCTGTCCTAGCGATTATTGTGGAATAGCCACTGGGGCTCCCTATTGCGCCAACGGAGATATCTGCGTATTCAGCTGTGAAATCATCACATTGCTTGCAGCTCTGTCGAACGAACTTATCGATCTCCTTCAGTGGAACGTGAAGCAGCTCTTTGTCTCCTTCCCAGGCGATGAATGATCCTTTCTTGATGCCCACCTTGGTGACGGTTGCTGAATCAATCCCTTTGCTGGTCAGGTAGTTTCCGACGAGGTCAACGTAACCATAGCTCTCCATGCAGAAGAGGCCTATAGTGAGACCGATGGCGTCGGCTAGACGTAGGTTGCCAAGCGGTGATGTTTGGATTCTTCTTACCGCTTTTACTTGGCATGGGGTTCCTACAACCGCCACGCGGCTCTTTCCGAATTCATCAATCGCGGATCTGAGGCCCAGTAGCGTTGGGGTTGGAGTGTACTTTGTTCCAGCGTTCTGAACTAATTGGTCGTAATTCGTTGCCACCGTTGGCTTTGGCCGCCAGAGTGAGTCTCTTCCAGCGACGACCGCCGCATCGATAATCTTACTGTCAAGCGCGTGCGCGAGGAGAGCAGTAACCACTCCACCATCCTGTCCACGGCTCTGAATATTTGTAGCCGAAGCTCTGCCAACATAGGCGCCGCTGACGATCCCGATAGGCTCGTCGGGTCGTCGAGTCCGCCTGAACAAGAAGAGTTCAACATCGTCTCTTGAGAACTCGATTGTGGGACATTGGTAATAGCATATTTCGCAAAGAGCGCAGGTGCCTACGATTGTGGGCTGCTCGACAACAGGCCATAGAGCGTTCACGGGGCATGCAGCCATACACGCTCCGCAAAAAGTACACAAATTCGGACCAATAACTTGTGTTACGAGATTACCAAATAGGCGTGGCTTCTCAAGCATTTCCGCTCTCTCCTCTTGGACCTATTTTCGTCGCGAGCGACGGGTTAGTAATGTGAAAAGACGTTTTGGCTGTTTTCCATCATTGGGATACACTGCTTTCGATTATTGTTCGCTTCAGGTCGTTTGAAAGTTGGGGACGTCTTCTGTTCGATCGTCAAGCTCAGTTGCTGAAACCTAAGCAGATGAAGGCCATTCAACTGCGCAAGCTTCGAAAGATCGTGGAGTACGCTTACCGGAATGTGCCCCTATTCAAGAAGCGATTCGACGAAGCCGGGATCAAACCGAGCTCAATAAGAACGCTTGACGATGTTGCGAAGGTCCCATTCACCGTCAAGACTGATCTGAGAGACAATTATCCGCTTGGCCTTCTCGCGGTTCCTCAGGACCGATTATACGCCCTTCATGCCTCTTCTGGGACGACTGGGAAGCCAATCGTTGTGGCTTACACTCGTGGGGATTTGGAGTGCTGGAGTAGGCTCATGGGCAGATCGTTTGATGTTGCGGGCGTTCGAAAGGGAGACATCGTCCAGAACATGTACGGGTATGGCCTCTTCACTGGCGGGCTTGGTTTTCACTATGGCGCTAGGGCTGTGGGCGCGACCGTGATCCCAACCAGCACTGGAAATACGAAGAGGCAACTCATGCTCATGAAAGATCTTCGAACTACAGTGGCCGCTTGCACACCTTCATACATGGTCTATCTCTGCGAAGCAAGCCGTGCGGAAGGCTATATGCCTAGAACGGATTTCGCGCTGAGAATTGGCTTGTTCGGAGCTGAACCTTGGAGTGAAGAGGCTCGCAAGCGAATAGAGGAGGTTTTCGGTCTTCGCGCCCACGATTGCTTTGGAATGTCAGAGCTCTACGGACCTGGTGTTGCAATAGAATGCGATCAACGCAACGGCCTCCACGTATGGAGCGATGAATTCCTGGTTGAAACGATCAACCCAGACACTGGCGAAGTCCTTGAGCCAGGAAAAGAAGGAGAGCTCGTCTTCACAATGCTCTCCCGCGAAGCCATGCCCCTACTTCGTTATAGGACGAGAGATCTCTCGAGGGTCTTCGAAGAGGAGTGCGCTTGTGGGCGGTATCACCCGAGAATTCGCCGCATTAAAGGGCGAAGTGATGACATGCTCATAGTGGGCGGCGTCAATGTTTTCCCGAGCCAGGTGGAACATGTGCTGATGAACATTCCGGGCGTGGGAGACCAGTATCAGATCATCCTCTCACACACGGATCTTGACCGACTGGCCGTCAAAGTTGAGACAACATCTGACCGGTTGAACGATCCGAAATTCCTGAAAGAGATTCAAGGCGATCTCCTAGCGGTTCTGGGGATAAACGCTGATGTTGCGCTGGTTGAGTTGGGTACGCTTCCTCGGTCAGAAGTTGGAAAAGCCCGTCGGGTCATCGATCTGCGGTCGAAGGAATAGGTTCTTGAGGTAGCGCAGTCTTGAAGTCGATATCACCAAGCCTGATACTGCTAACTGTTCTCGTGTTAGTAGGCGCCTTTCTCAACCTCTACTTCGTCTTCGCAATCTTAGCATTGATTATTGTGTTTGTCGGAATCGTGCACTTTCGACAGTCGGGAGCTACAATGGCGATCGTAAGTCTCGCAATCGTGTCCCTTCTGGCTGTTGGTTTCTTTCACACTTCTCCCGTCGTGGCTGTAGGAGCCGCAACCTACGGCATCTTCAGGTCCTTCGTTGTCACGATTTCCATTCTAGCAACCATGCTCATGATTTTCTTAATGCGTGAGGTCGGGGCACTTCAGACAATCTCCGCCGCGGTTAAACGCGCGGCTCAGACGAAAGAGCAACAGGCACTTTTGCTTGGAGTTGGGTTCGGGACCGTAGCCACATCATTGGGGGTAGTAACCCCCTCACTCTTCCCGCCGTTACTGGTTGCGATGGGTTTCTCTCCATTCGCTGCAATCGCGATCTCAGTGCTGGGTTACAATGCAACAACATCCTACGCTCTCCTCTCAATCCCTCTGACTCTTCCAGCGGACATCTTCAAACTTGACCTAAACGAGCTCACGTTCAAAGTGAACATCTTCCTCCCGGTTGTGGCGGTGCTTGTTTCAATCGCCATGCTCTGGATCGTTGGGAAAGGGGAATCAGTTCGCAAAGGCATCGCCCCATCCATCCTGACCGGCCTCACAATTGGATTCTCATGTTTGTTGCTGGGAATCCTGCGGACTCCTGTGATGTTGATCGGAGTTCTAGCTGGGCTCGTGAGCATGATCGTTCTTTACGCGTATCATCGAGCAGTTGAAAGACCCGTCCCAGACAAAGAACCGTTCAATCAAAGAGTCACAATTACCGCCTTGAGCCCCTGGTTGATTCTAATCGCGCTAGCGCTCGCGATTAGTGTGCCTCAGGTCACTGATTGGTTGAGAAGGTTAGATGGGCCTGCGTTTTGGATTTTCGACAGGCCGGTGGATCTTGATGCTTTCGCTCAAATATACACCTGGATATTCCTCGCAACAATTCTCTCTATTCCTATCCTCAGACCCACCCGAGAACAACTAGCGAAAACAGTGAACCTCTGGCTGAGGCGGATCTGGCAGCCCTTCATCGCATACTCGTTCTTTTTCGGGGTCGCATATGTCATGGCTTGGAGTGCCATGGACGTATCAAATGGCAAGCTTGTGCCAACCGCCCAATTCGCCGCCATGAACATGAACAATGTTGTTGGATTCACACTAGCCGCGGTTTTCGGAGCCTCTTTCGTCTTTGTAGCCCCCTGGCTCGGGTTGTTCGGAGCAGTTGTTGGAGGTTCTGAGGCTAGCTCAAACGTACTCTTCTTCCCAATTCAGCATAGGGCTGTCGAAGGCATAGGGCTGACGGGAGCAGGGGAGAACAGCTCCGCCTTCATGACAATTTACGGATCCCACGCGAACGGTGGAGGCATCGCTTCAGCTATTACTCCATCAAAAATCAACAACGGCGCCGCAACGATCGGTGCAGACGCGAAAATGGAAAGCGAGATAATGAAAAGTCACGTTCCGCTCGTGCTGATAATCACGTTCATTGTGGGCATTATGACTGCGCTCTTCGTTACACTTGGAATCTAGTGGAATTGTGACCTTTGTTCGTTCTTCGAAAACCCGCACATATCATCCCGTAGTAAGTGGGAACCTGATAGGAGAAGAGCGCGGAATACAAGCGCACCTTGCTGAGAACACCATGAGGTGTTATGCAAGCATAGTTTAGTGACAATTCTGATTCGGAAAGACTTCATTGAAAGAAGGAAATAATCATGTTCTTCAACATTCGGTAAGCGATAGTCGGGACTATGCAGCTGCGGAACGCAAGTATGACGTAATTATCTTCCGCTCGGCCCTTCGGATCATCTCGCCCAATGCAGAGGGCGAGACGTCAAGGGATTTTGATAATTCACGCAGTCCAGTGCGCCTTGGGTACTCGAAGAATCCTGATGCAAAGGCGTATTCGATCATGTGTCGCTGACGCGCGGTGAGCTTTCCTCCATCCGAGATTCGCGCGACTCTAAGAATATCTGCTCCAATTCCATGTCCTTTGAGTTTCGCAAGCAGTTTGCGGAGTGAGCTATTTGCGGGCATCGCCAGAACCCAATCAACAGTTCCGTCAGGTTTGTTCAGTGATGCCAGTGGGCATGTTAGGCAGAAACAATTCACATCTGCTATTATCTTGCACATCGTCGAATCAGTTGTCGCAACTACGCCGAGAATTCTACCGCGTTTTGTCTTCACAATATGTGCGTCTTCGACATTCTCGTCATCCTGAATGAATTCGACGATCTGTTTGAGGAGTTCGTGCTGGCCGTTGATTTCAACTAGTTGTTGAATTCCTCCATTGTTTGACGGACGACAATCAATCACCCGCACCGATGCGGAGAACTTTTCCACTACGCGTGTAGTCCAGGTTTCCGGTAGTCTAAGAGAGAGCACCACTTCTCTCATGGGTGCTGCGACAGACAATATTTCACGCGAAACATTCGTCGGGTTGACCCTAAAACATTGTCTATCCCTTACCAGTACGGGGAAATACATACCCGGTTTGGCCACCAATCCTAATCGTAGGTGTCGACGGAAAGATGCCGGCCCATCGGGGAAATCGCGACCCCCCAGAGACAGGGATGGGGGATCTATCCTCGCTATCTTCAGCCCTTGCCCGAATTCAGCGCATCGCCAACACGAACACGATTACGATGGCTCGTAAAATAGGGTTCACTGTTGGACTGGAGCTGGTATCTGGAAAAAGCAGGTCCGCGGACATACACTCTGAATTGGCCACGCTGTTTCATAGACTCAGCCTGGGAAAAGTGACCCTACACAAATGGGATCCGGTAGTATTCGTGACACATAGCAATTCCAAAAACGAGAGCTTAGAAGCAGCATTCAGCGAAGGCCTTCTGGACGGTATAATGCACGCGCGGTCCAAAGATCGAGTGTTCGTCAAGCATTCAACAAATCAGGACAAGTTACGCGACACACTGCGGGTCAGTTCACGGCAAAAAACTCGGAGGGTTCACAAGACCTGATATCAAGGATTACGCAGAAACCTCCCCAGACTCTTCTCGCCCAACACATCGTCCGCGAGCCCATCAACAAATCTGCTTTCCCAAAACCGATGGGTCAAGTTTTCATAATCCCCGAACGGTGCAAACAGTGCACCTACTGCTGGGAATACTGCCCCGAAGAGGTTCTGGAGATTTCCCAGGCGATCAATAGCCAGGGATACCATTACCCGCAAGTGAAGCCTGGCAAAGAGTCCGCGTGTGTCAATTGTGGAATGTGCGAATGGATTTGCCCTGAATTCGCGATTTACACTGTGGAGGTGCGCAGGGACCAATGAGCGCTGAACCTCGTGTTGGAGAATTTTTCATGGCTGGCAATTACGCATGCGCTGAAGGTGCGATTGCTGCTGGTTGCCGCTTCTATGCGGGCTACCCGATTACTCCATCCTCAGAGATCGCCGAGCACATGAGTAGGCGGCTGCCCCAAGTAGGGGGTCATTACGTTCAGATGGAGGACGAGATCGGTAGCATCGCGGCAATCCTTGGCGCGTCGAATGCTGGGATGAAGGTCATGACCGCCACGTCAGGTCCTGGTTTCTCCTTGATGATGGAAAACATAGGGCTAGGCGTCATCACCGAGACACCTTGCGTTGTCGTTGATGTTCAACGAGGCGGACCGAGTACGGGTTTGCCGACCTTGGTCGGTCAAGCAGACATGATGCAGGTCAGATGGGGATCTCACGGCGACTACGAGGTTATCGCATTTGCTCCCAACAGTGTCCAAGAGATGTTCGACCTCACGGTGAAAGCGTTCAACATGGCCGAGAAGTTTCGGACACCAGTTTTTGTGATGGCGGATCAGATCATCGCTCACATGACAGATAGACTCGTCATTCCTCCGCCGGAATATATCGAAGTCGTACAGAGAAAGAAAGCGATGAAACAGGGTCCATCTTTTCTGCCATTTGACTTCAGTCAAGATTTCCCTCCAATGGCGATAGCGGGTGAAGGTCACCATGTCAATGTCGACAGTCTTACGCATGATGAGAGAGGGTATCCCTCCGCCAAGCATGATGTCTCAGAGAGAATGCTAGAGCATCTCATTGGAAAGATTCGAAACAATCTGGAGACGATTGTGCAAGTGGAACATTACCTGACGGATGACGCGAAAGTCGTCGTAATCGCCTATGGATCGACTTCACGATCCGCATTACACGCTGTCAAGGAGGCAAGGCGCGCCGGAATGAAGGTGGGTCTTCTTCGATTGATCACACCGTGGCCTTTTCCTGTTCGTGAGGTTGAGCGAATAGGAGCCAAGGCGAAGGCGGTCGTGGTGCCTGAAATCAACTATGGGCAGATAGAGCATCCGGTCCGAGAGCACGTCGATTGTCGGGTTATTGGGATCCATCATGCCGCAGGGAGTCTTGTTCCGCCCGACAAGATCTACGCAGCCCTGGAGAAGTTGTAAGTTATGACCGAAGTCGAACTTGTGCACGGAGTCGAAATCTCCGTCAAGCATCCGCGTGATGAGCTGCTGCGCGCCGATAGGCTGCCTCACATCTGGTGTCCTGGATGCGGACTCGGAATCGTGACCAAGTGCCTAGTAGAAGCGATCCGACGTTCCGATGTTCCACTCGACAGGCATGTAGTAGTTTCAGGGATTGGGTGTACTTCGCGACTGCCGGGCTACTTGAACTTGGATACGTATCACACCACCCACGGCAGAGCCATACCATTTGCCACCGGCCTCAAAATAGCCAACCCGGATCTCGAAGTCACAGTAGTTGCCGGAGACGGCGACCTATTCAACATAGGCGGGAATCACCTGATCCACGCTATCCGCCGAAATGTCGACCTCAATGTCTTTTGCGTGAACAATTTCAACTACGGAATGACAGGCGGTCAATTCGGGGCAACCACACCGATTGGTGCCAGGACCGCCACGACCCCTTACGGCAACTTTGAAGCCCCATTCAACCTACCATATATCGTAGCGGCCGCAGGCGCACCTTTCGTGGCTCGCTGGACAACTCTCCATGTGCGGCAGTTGCTCAGAGTCATGCGACGCGCCTTTCAGATTCAAGGCTTAGCCTTCGTTGAGATAATCTCTCCCTGCCCTCCCACGTTCGGCGAGCTAAACAACTTCGAGGATGGCTACGCCATGATGGAATACTTTAGGAACTATTCTCGGGTCGACGACCACGCTGAATTAAGCACTATCGGGCTTTCCATGAAGCCGCCAGACCCCGTCGTTGTCGGGAACTTCGTTGACACAAGGAAACCAACCTACCACGAGCTCGAACGAGAACTTATCGAGAGAGCAAGGAACTGATCGAAATGATTCGTCGAGAGATCAGGCTTCAGGGTCTTGGAGGTCAGGGGATCATTACTGCTGGTCACTTGATAGGCGAAGCTGTTTCACTGCACGATCGCAAAGAGGCTGTCATGACCGAGGACTATAGCCCCTACATCACAGGAGGATGGTCAAGAGCCGACATAGTCATCTCAGACGAAAAGATAGACTACCCACTGGTTTCAAGACCAGACATCCTTGTCGCCATGTCACAAGATGGCTTTGACGACAATTGGGAGGCCACAGCACCCGATTCCACCGTTATCGTGGAAGCTGGTCTCGTTAACACGAACGCAGTCAAAGATCGCAAGATCTTTGCAGTGCCCGCGTTGAGCATTGCTGAGGAACTCGGAAAGAAGGTCGTGGCAAACATCGTTGTACTCGGATTCCTGACTGCGACAAGCAGGGTCGCAAGCCGCGAGGCTATGGAAGCGGCAATCGTAACACGATACCCGAAAGCAGCCGAGCTGAATCGCCAAGCTTTCGATCGCGGCTATGCACTGTCCCCGAAGGAGGCACCATGATGAGGGACACAGTCATGGTGGTTGGGGCAGGTATAGCGGGAATACAGGCCGCGCTTGACCTCTCTAGCGCTGGCTCCAAAGTTGTTCTTGTTGAAAGAGAGCCATCAATAGGAGGAAAGATGGCAGCCCTCGACAAGAACTTCCCCACATTAGACTGCTCCATCTGTATAGAAGCTCCCAAGATGAGCGAGGTAATCAACAACTCCAACATCGAAATCCTCACACTAGCCGAAGTCGTCAAAGTCGAGGGCCAAGCAGGGAGCTTCAATGTTGCAATCCGCCAGAAGCCTCGCTATGTCACCAGCGAGTGTACAAGATGTGACGAGTGTGTACTCGCCTGCCCGCAGATCTTGAAGAACGAATTCGATGTTGGAATGGCAGTTCGAAAAGCCATCTACACGCCCTTCGAGCAGGCAGAGCCTGGAGCCTATGCCATAGACATCGAGAACTGTCTCAACGAACCTCCCAACTACCTCCCGTGCCACCGCTGCCTCGAAGTGTGTCAGCCAAACTGTATCGATTTCAACATGACTGAAAAGGGCCTGACTCGAAATGTTGCTGCAATAGTCGCGGCTACCGGCTTCGATCTCCTTGACGCAACATTACTGCCAGAATACGGTTACGGGAAGCACCCAGACATCCTCACATCCCTCGAACTGGAGAGGCTGCTCCAAGCTTCCGGTCCAAGCAAAGGGGAAATAGTTCGTCCGAGCGATGGAACCCCCCCCGAGAACCTGCTGTTCGTTCTCTGCGTCGGTTCGAGAGACCGGCGGTTCTGCAAATATTGTTCCCGCGTTTGTTGCATGTACTCAATCAAGGAAGCACTGCAGGCAGTTGACCACGGGATCAAAAATGTTACCGTTCTCTACATGGACATCCGTGCATATGGCAAAGGATTCGACGAGTTCTACTCGCGCTCTAGGCGTGAGGGGGTTCGGTACATCCGAGGCAAACCAGCCAAGATTACTGGCGATGGAAAAACAATCCGAGTTCGATTCGAAAACACCGAGGAGGGGCAGATCGAAGAGAAGAACTTTGACATGGTTGTCCTAGCGCCCGCGATAATTCCAAGCCGAGGGCTCGATTCGCTCGTGGATGTCCTAGGTGTCGACTTGGATGAGGACGGCTTTATCAAAGCTACCGAAATCGGGGGCGACCTTATCGCGACCACTCGCGAAGGCATCTACGCATGTGGTTGCAACACAGGACCGAAGGATATCCCTGACAGCGTTACCGAAGCCGGAGGAGCAGCAGCATACTCGCTGAACTACGTGACGACAAGAACCTGGCCAGAGGAACTTGATGTGGAGATCATTGACACCACAGGTCCACCAAGAATAGGAGTATTCCTCTGCGACTGCGGTTCAAACATAGCAGGCGTAGTCAATGTACCCGAAGTGTTAGAGTACACGCGCAATCTTGACGGCGTCGCCCATGCTGAAAGGGTACGTTTTGCATGCGCCGCCAACACCCAAGAACTCATTGGCCGAACCATCAAGGAAAAGAAACTAAACCGCCTCGTCGTCGCGGCTTGCTCACCGAAAACGCATGGTCCCACATTCCAAAGGGTAGCCTCCAGGGCAGGCCTCAATCCGTACCTCTTTGAGATGTCAAATGTCAGAAACCAAGGTTCCTGGGTTCACAAGAAATATCCCAAGGAAGCGACTCAGAAGTCAAAAGACCTTGTGCGGATGAGCGTCGAGAAGGCCAAGAGACTCAAAGCCCTAGCCACAGTCAAAGTGCCCGTAGTACAGCGTGCTCTCGTCGTTGGTGGAGGGATCGCGGGAATTACTGCTGCAGCAAATCTGGCAAAACAAGGATTTGAGACACACATAGTCGAGCGCAACATTGAGCTAGGGGGCACGCTACTTCAACTCACCGAAATAGCGCCCAGCGGACTGAGCGCCCGTCAGTTAGTTCAGATGAAAGAGCGCGAGATGCGCGACGCAGGGGTCCATGTGCATTCTGAAACAACGGTAGAGACTGTGAGCGGATTCGTCGGGAACTTCAACGTGCACCTGACTGATGGGAACACTCTTGATGTTGGCTCAATAGTCCTGGCGACCGGTGCAACACCTTACCAAGCCACAGAATTCGGATACGGAGATGACCCACGCGTTATCACGAGCCTAGACCTCGAAAAACGGATCGGTGAGCTGAAGGGAGACAGGGTAACATTCGTCGCTTGTGTTGGATCACGGAACGATAAGCGTGGTTGCTCACGATTCTGCTGTCAAACAATGCTGAGTCAAGCCATCAAGCTGAGAGAACGAGGGAACCGAGTCCGAGTCTTGTACAAGGACATTAGAGCATTCACCCGATTCGCCGAGGAGATGTATGAGGACGCCGCGCGCAAAGGCGTCCAATTCTTCCAATTCAATCAAGACGCGTCGCCTGAAAAGGCAGTCGTGTACGAGATGGGTCAAGTCATGATGCATGACGAGTTGAGTGGGCTTGACGTGACCGTACCCACCGACCTGCTCGTTCTAAACATCGGAATATCTCCCGAGCATGAAAACACCGTGGCCCAACAGCTGAGGGTTTCACGCGATTCGGAGGGTTTCCTACTTGAAAGCCATCCCAAGCTAGGTCCTGTCGAGGCAGCGGTGCAAGGCGTCTTTCTGGCGGGCACTTCTCAAGGCCCCAAGGATGTTAGGGAATCTGTCTCGCAAGCTCTTGCTGCTTCAGCTAAGGCCTCAAGAATTCTCTCAAGAGCTGAGATAGAGCAGGAGCCGCTCGCAGCGGTTGTCGACTACGACAAGTGTACTTTCTGTGCGAGATGCATTCCTGTCTGCCCGTATTCTGCAATACGTGGTGAGGTTCGAAAGAGTCTCGAAATCGTCCAGGCAATGTGCATGGGATGTGGAGGATGTGCCGCAGAGTGCGCGGTTGACGCCATCGAGATGCCTGGATTCACGGACGGGCAGGTTCTTGCACAGATAGACGCTGCCACGGCTGAGAACCCACACGAGAAGGTCATAGTATTTGCTTGCAACTGGTGCTCCTACGCCGGAGCCGATCAAGCTGGAATATCAAAAATACAATATCCTCCGAGTTCGCGAATAATTCGGACGATGTGCTCTGCAAGAATTTCGCAGAAGTTGGTCTTCTATGCGCTTGGGAAAGGCGCGGGTGCAGTCTTGGTGACAGGATGTCATCCAGGCGACTGCCATTACATCAACGCCAATCTCAACACTCAACGCCGTTTTGAAAGATGGCGCAAGACAGTCGAGATGCGCGGCATCGATCCTCGAAGGTTACAGCTTTGGTGGGTTAGCGCCGCCGAGGGTAAACGATTCGCCGAGAAGGTAGCGGAAATGGACGAACTCATTCAGCGACTTCCGAAAACGGAGGTTGAGAACACGGCAACCAAGCTAGCTCCGTTCATCACGAGGAGAGCCTCATAATGACTACAGTGTCGATCAATGATGAACTTTGGGACCGAATTAACCAAGCAGTAGCTCCAATGACTTTGTGCTATCAGTGCGGTGTTTGTACAGCAATTTGTCCCTTGTCGGCCACAAGCAAATCACCGTCCGTTAGAAAGCTCGTGCGCTCAGCTCAAGCAGGTCTCGTCGCAAACTCTGCGGAGGCATGGTTATGCACGACTTGCAAACTCTGTGAATTAACTTGTCCGCGTGGCGTCCCGATAGTGGATGTTCTTCATGCTCTGCGTACGATAGGCTTCTCCGAGCGCAAGGCATCTCCTCGACTCGAAGAGATGTTGTGGAAGATCTATGAGAATGGTAACCCGTGGGGTGAGCCCAGAAAAACTAGAGGAAAATGGACCGAGGGTCTCGGTGTCAAGGAAGCGCTCGAAGGAGTAGACGTGTTACTGTACACAGGGTGTGCTTCGTCATACGATGCAAGGCTGCAAAGCATCGCTAAAGCTGTTGCATCTATCCTGAAGACAGCCGGAATCAATTTCGGAGTTCTCAAGACGCAAGAGAAATGCTGCGGCGACGCGGTCTACCAGAGCGGTGAAGACGCCTATCTCGAAGAACTTGTTACGGAAAACGTCGCCACGTTCCGAAAGACCAACGCGTCAGTTGTGGTTTCAATCTCCCCTCATTGTTTCAACATTTTCAAGACTCTATATCCGAAATACGGCGCAAATTTCAGAGCAGTTCACTACACACAGTTCATTGCCGATCTTCTAGACTCAGGAAAACTCAAACTTGCCCAACCGTTCGAGACGGAAATCACCTACCACGACCCATGCTACCTAAGCCGCTATCACGGTATCCAGGAGGAGCCGCGGAAGCTCCTTGAGTCAATCAAGGGCGTCAAGCTACTCGAGATGCCGAACTCAAGGGATAACACGCTCTGTTGTGGTGGGGGCGGCGGCCGCATGTTTCAGGAAGACTTTGGGGATCGTCTCTCGAATGTTAGAATCAGAGAGGCGTCAGAAACTGGTGCTCAGCTCCTAGCAACCTCCTGCCCTTATTGCATTCAGAACTTCGAGGACGGCGTCAAGACCGAGGGAAAGAACCTGCAAGTTTCCGATGTCGCGGAATTGATCGCGTTATCCATGCGAGGTGGGTAGACGGTCCCAATGCAGAACCCAACACAAGTTCCAGAATTCAAGGGGCTCATGGTGTACCTCGAGCATTCGAGTGGTCAATTGGAGAGTGTTTCGTTAGAGCTTCTCGGCAAAGCTCGCGAGCTCGCAGAGACGTTGAAGACGGAGGTTACAGGGGTGATCCTCGGATATGATATCGGAAAGCTCGCTGAGGATGCTGTTCAATTCGGCGCCGATAGTGTTCTAGTCGCAGATTCACCTGCGCTCGCACAATACACAACAGAGGCATTCTGTAATGTTCTTGCTGAAGTAGTGAGGGAGCGAAAACCCGAGATATTGCTCTTAGGTGCAACACATGACGGGCGTGACCTAGCAGGTCGTTTAGCGGTTAGACTAAACACGGGTCTTACTGCGCACGCAGTGCAAGTCGACATTGAACCTGAAACGAACCTGCTTGTCTGCGGTGTTCCTGGTTTCGGGGGGAGTATAGTCGCGAAGTGCAAGTGCCCGCGAAGTCGACCGCAGATGGCAACCGTCCGCCCAGGAATCTTCCCAATCCCAGAGAGAAACCTGCAAAGAAAAGGAGCAATAGAGACTGTCAGCGCCAATGTCGGTCAAGTGCGAACCAAAGTCATCGAGCGCTCAGTAACGGCAGGGTTAGACATTGCAAAAGCAGAGCTTGTTGTAATCGCCGGTCGTGGTGCCGTAGCCTATTTCGACTCAGTTCGTAAATTCGCAGACTCGATCGGCAGTGCAATCGGCGTTACTCGGCCATTGGCCGACAAGGAGTTGATGTCTCGCGATTATCAGGTTGGATCAACAGGGGTCGCAGTAACGCCAAAGCTCGCAATTGTTCTTGGAGCGAGTGGAGCAGCTCATTTCGTCTCAGGAATTCGTGGAGCGAAAACCGTCATTTCCATAAACAAGGATGCGAATGCTGACATCAACGCGAACGCAGACTACTTCGTGATTGACGACATCGGCAAAGTGATCCCAGCGTTACTTTCAAAGCTTGAAGGAAAGTGACCGAGACATGAGAACCATAGTTTGCATGAAGGTTGTACCGAAAACCGAAGATGTGAGATTTGACCAGCAGACTAGGACTCTGGATAGGAGCGGAGCAGAGAACGAAATAAATCAACCCGATAAGAGCGCATTGGAGATGGCTCTGCAGTTAAAGGAAAGGCACGGCGGCATTGTGGTTCTGCTCGCCATGGGACCACCTTTCTTTGAGCCTTACCTACGCCTTGGTATCGCCATGGGAGCGGACAACGCCATTCTGTTGAGTGATAGGGCTTTCGCAGGTGCCGACACCTACCCGACTTCCTATACCATCGCCACTGCGATCAGGAAAATCGGTAATTTC
>Ga0209521_10001239_pt1 | contig 20742 bp, 18 predicted proteins | sample Rifsed19ft4_FD_184016 | JGI IMG/M metagenome (GOLD analysis project Ga0209521, IMG submission 184016) | Soil microbial communities from Rifle, Colorado, USA - sediment 19ft 4 (version 2) | ecosystem: Environmental > Terrestrial > Deep subsurface > Rock core/Sediment | place: Rifle, Colorado...
AATCTTCCTGATATTCACACGATACCAGATACAAAAGACAGATTAAGACGCTCCTGTCAATTTCCTTTGATAAAACACATTGCGTTTTTAGAAGTCACCAATAATTGAACAGAAATCTGAAAGAATAGAGTAACCAAATATAAATAAAGATAATAGTGAAAAGAAATAGATTGAAGAAAATTAGATTCGAAATCTAGACAGGCTCAACTTCAACTATAGATCTAGACCCTAAAGGACAATCAAATACTTTTTGTATAATTCGTTTTATCATATATTTTCTGTTTGGCTTAACGTTAGTTGGAAAGCATTTACATTCAGCCCCACAAGCCTCACCACCACCTTCATTGAGTTTTACAATCGTTCCTATAACCGCCGATTTATTATTAACAGCTAGAATTCTGTTTGATAATTGCAATTGAACAACCACTGACTCTTCTTCCAACAGAATACATTTAACGCGATTCTTCCCAACAGAAATGACAGAATACTGTTCCCCATCCTCTAATCTGCCTAAACATGTCTTCATGGTTTTGCAAGATTTGCAAATATCATTCGAACCCAAGAATTTGAAAGAGTAACCATTCCTAGCGACGTACCTACTGACAGTCGAATATATTTTTGGATTCAAATAACATTAGTCGCCCTTGCTAAACTTATAGCTTTTTGTTCATCTAACTTCATTCTATTCAAAATAGTGTATCTGTCTGGCCGTATTTCTCTAGCTGAGAGTAAAGCCTTCACTATTAGTTTATCAGATATCCCGATATCAACAGCTTTGGTGGGAGCGCGAATTATTTCGAGAGATCTTACTATTTTATCCCACTTTTCTCCCTGTAGCTTTGCAATAAGTATTGTACCAAGACCAACTTTTTCACCATGAAGTCCTTTATTCGAGCTTAAGAGAGATAGTGAATGAGCGAAAAGATGTTCTGAACCTGAGCAAGGTCTGCTGCTTCCAGCAATACCTGCAGCCACCCCAGCACTAATCAACGCTTCAACTACATCTCTTACACTATCTTTTCCACGTAAACCTATGTTATCAGCATCACTTATCACTAGATCTGCGCTAAGGCGCGCCAGACTCGCTGCATATTTTCCAAAATACTCTTTAGTATCTTCGTTGGCTATCTCCCAATCTCTAACTGCTGTAATTTTTCCCACCAAATCACCACATCCACTTGCAATAAGACGTGGTGGTGCATCACTGATTACATTCAAATCAGCAATTATTCCTAAAGGTGCTCTGGCGGCAAACGAATATGGTTTTTCTGAGCCTTGAATTGATGCGAAGGGACTCGATATTCCATCGTGCGAAGCGCAAGTTGGAATACTAATGAATGGAATATTGACATTGTAAGCTACTAGTTTTGCCACATCAACACTCTTTCCTCCACCGATCCCAATAATCATGTTGACAGTTTTTGAAATTACTTTACTTATGCGCTGAACTGTTCCAATATCTGCATTATGTATTTGTGACCATTTTACCTGAACATTACTTTTTCTTAGAGATTCCTCAACTTGCCCTTTTACTTTTCTTAATACGTTTGAACCGGATATTATATGTACTGAGGTGTGACATCCTAATACTTGTAAAAAACTGCCAAGTTCTTCGAGAACATAATCACCTATAAGTATACTTTTGGGGAGATCCATTTCATGCCTATTTTTTTCATGATCTAGGGCATTACTTTTAGACAAGGACCTCACTAACTTATGGAACTAGAATATCGAATGATATAATTCTTTTCATAATAACAATTGATATAGGATAGAGATTTAAGGTATGTTAGAATAACCTGAAGGTAATAATATGATAGTAATTAGACGTAAGAAATATTGTTACAACTTAATAGAGGAAGAGAATTGACGCTTCTCAGTTTAAATATTTATCGAAGTTCCAATATTGGTATATTCCTTAAATGCAACGAGAAGTTTATTCTTGTTCCCCATGGATTAGCTGAAAGCAAAGTATCGAAACTTTCAGAGAATCTTATAGTCGAACCAATAACAACATCCATCGGAGGATCAAGATTATTAGGACCACTCATAGCTATGAATAATAAAGGTATTCTTGTCTCTAGATTAGCCGAAGACACTGAAATAAGACATCTAAAAGAATTAACAGGACTACCTGTAGAAAAAATACAATCGAAATTCACATCAATTGGAAACCTTATTTCTACAAATGATAATGGAATCATAGCTTCAAATCTTCTTCAAGAAGTAAAGCAAACAATCATAGATGTGCTTGATGCACCAATAGAGTTTCTTAGAATATCTACTTTTAATCAGGTTGGAGCATTACTAGTTTCCAATAATAGTGGCGGAGCAATTTATCCAAATGCAAATGACAACGAAATATCCATTGCGAAGAGCGTGCTAAAAGTAGAGGTGGAACCGGCCACAGTTAATTGTGGAGTTCCATTTGTATCTTCTGGAATAGTAGTTTCTGATAGAAGAGCTGTCGTAGGATTCCTGACAAGTGGACCTGAAATGATAATCCTAAGCAACGTTTTCAAACTTTGATCCCTCAAATAAATGCGTTTAAATCCAAGTTTAAAGAAGGCGTGAGTTATGAGTGATCAAGAAATAATACAGTCACTCATTGCTGAATTAAGATATCTAGAGAGTATTTTGGAGGAAACAACATCTAGACAAGGGTTCATCTTGAAGATCATAGGAGAAGCTAGAGCAGGTCTTGCTGCTTCAAACGAAGTTTGTAACTCTCCCATAAAATCTGAAGTTCTGATTCCTTTGGGTGGTGGATTGTTTCTTAAAGCTGAGGCTCCACCAACAGATAAACTCTTTCTTGGCATAGGAGCAGATGTGATTATTGAGAAAAGTAAAGATGATGTAACGAAGTTTGTTGAAGAACGAATAAAGGAAATGGAGAATACTTTAATGGGATTGGAAGCTCAAAGAAAGGAAATCTCAAAGAAAATAGTCGAAAAACGAGAATCTGCAAACGAGATAGTCTCTAAGCAACAAAGGGAAGAAAACAGTGCTAGAGAAACTTAAAACCATTTTTGGTTCAGTCACATCAGTTATAAGCCAAAAAAAACTAAATAACAAAGAATTAGACAAAGTACTATCGGATTTTGAAATTGAACTAATAGAATGCGATGTGGCTCAACCAGTCGCTGAAATAATCATAGAAAAAGTAAAGGATAGCACTATTGGACAAAAGATAGAAAGATCTGAGAATATTGAAGAATACCTAAAGAAAATAATAAAAGAAACGTTGAAAGATATCTTAAATGGAACTAACAGAATAGATATTATTAAAATGATTAAAGATAAAACAAAATCTGAAGAACCGTTTAAGATTGTTTTCCTCGGAATAAATGGGACTGGAAAAACCACAACCGTTTCAAAAATGGCAAAACTCCTGAAGGACAATGGATTCTCAGTAGTTCTTGCATGCGCTGACACGCATAGAGCAGGAGCTATAGAACAACTAACTGAGCATGCGAACAGATTATCTATAAAGACGGTTTCACAAAGCTATGGATCTGATCCTGGAGCAGTAGCTAGAGATGCGGTTCTATATGCTCAATCACACCGTATTGACGCAGTCTTAATTGACACTGCTGGACGCATGCAAACAAGTAAAAATTTAATGGATGAAGTATCAAAGGTAATCAGAGTAGTTAAACCTGATTTGAAGATATTTGTTTGCGATGCCTTAGCAGGCAACGATGTTTTATCTCAGGCAGAAGTTTTTCTAAAATATACTGATTTTGACGCTACTATTCTAACTAAAATTGATGCCGACGCAAAAGGAGGCGCAGCATTATCTGTAGCAAATGTTTCAGGAAAACCAATTATTTTTCTTGGAACCGGACAAGAATATAATGATTTAATTCCTTTCAATACAGGTAATTACATATCCTTACTATTTAATTAAAGGAGAAAGAAAATGAATAGTATTAAAGACAAAGATCTACTGTTTTTGGGCGAACTGTCTAGAGAAGAGATAATTAAGATAATAGATCTCGCTGACAAGTTTAAGGAAGAAAGAAGAAAAGGGATCTATAAGAAGCACTTAGAAAATAAAACTCTTGCCCTACTATTTGAAAAACCATCTACCCGAACGAGAATAAGTTTTGAAGTTGCAATGAGAGAATTAGGTGGAAATGCAATTTCCCTAAGCTTCAATGAAATTCAATTATCAAGAGGAGAAACTATTGGAGACACCGCCAAAACATTATCACAATATGTAGATATTATCATGTCAAGAGTTAATAATCACAATGATCTTCTTGAATTAGCAAAGTATGCTAGTGTCCCAGTAATAAACGGGCTCTCAGATATCTACCACCCAGTTCAAGTTTTGGCAGACCTCCAAACGATACGAGAAAAGAAACATAGGTTTGAGGGACTCAAATTAGCATGGATAGGAGATGGTAATAATATTTGCAATACGCTACTTATTGGTTGCAGCAAGATGGGAATAAATATGATAACAGCTTCCCCTGAAGATTACGAACCTAATTCCAAAGTATTTCATTTTGCAAAAAAAGAAGCGAAGAAGACAGGAACCGAAATAACATTAATCAATGAGCCAGAGAAAGCTGTTAAAGATGCAGATATTGTTGTTACAGACACGTTTGTTTCAATGGGATCTGAGAATGAACGCGAAGAAAGAATAAAAAAGTTTATTCCAAATTATCAAATTAATCACAAACTCATGAGATTAGCAAAAACTGACGCTATTTTTATGCATTGTCTTCCAGCTCATCGAGGAGAAGAAGTCACAGGAGAAATAATAGATGGACCAAAGTCAGTAGTTTGGGATGAAGCTGAAAATAGACTTCATAGCCAAAAAGCGCTGCTTTGCCTCCTCTTATTGAAGGATGAGAATTTGCGAGATAAAATAATTTAATTTCAATTAAATCCTCTCATATCGAGTATTCTCTCGTAAGCCATTCAAACATATTCTGAAATAAGCACTTTTTATATCAAATCCGCTATAATAACATGAGCTGCCATTGAAGCAAACAAGCTTGTGAAAGGGATTATCATAGAGCATATGTCATTTCGTCAATTGATCAAACTCGTTTTGCCACATATTATGATTTACTGTTAATTTAGATAACAAACGGTATATGGATGCGTGACCATTAGTTATTTGAAATGTTAATTGATGAATTGCTTTTGGTTTAACTCGACATTTCATTCTATAACTTAACAATTTCTAAATCAAAATTCTCAAGCATCGTTAGAATATTACTCTTATTAACAATGCTCTTCCAATCAAGCAAAGCATATGAGATTTTCTCATATGATTTGTTCACCATCTGTTCCAATATATACTCATCAAGATGTTGAAGCATATATTTTGGAGCTATACTTCCAATAGCATACTCTGATTTGATAAGAATATTAGTGAATTTTTCGGAGTAATGTGTCCCTCCGATTCCAACAGATATTTTCTGAGCAGAATGATTATTCTCTATTGTGTTAATTAAAGCGTCACACATAATTCTAATAGCTTCTAGGTCGTTCCATTGCACTTCAGATGATCCAATTTCTACGAATAAAATAGGCTTTGAAAAACTAGTTGGGCCGTGATGCATTGGCTCAGTCACTATATTGTATTTTGGAACTCTATCTTGTAGCTTTTTTAGATTTCTAATGTATTCTCTATGTAAACTTGGAAATGTGTATCCTAACTCTTTAGGTCGTCCACCATGAAATGCAGCATTTGAGAAATTACCTGGAAAGTGTGCTGTAAGAGCTGGGATTCCACTTTCTGATTTATGTCGTGAAAGAAAGATGTATGCATCTGTATCAAGATTTGGCTCATCAAAGAATAGTAATTCTTTAGATATTTTAATAAGTTTAATATTATTTCTTTGATAAATAGAATAATCTTGAAACTTCGAATTTGTTTCATAAAAGCTATATTTTTTCATTAATAGGCTAGCTATGTTATTGCTTGCGAGGTCTTTATCTGATGAAACCAAGACGTAGTTCATATGATGATTTCATTTCTATTGGGTAGAAATGTTTTTCCAGATGATTAAAGTAAACTATATAGTTTACACAAATTAACCCTTTCTGGTAGAATAAAGATGGGAATAAACAGCTTCCTGCGGGCTGTAAGTAACACATTGAAATTGGCTCGCAAATCTGATCGTGAAGAATTCATTCTATACCTTAAACTTGTAGCTTTAGGAGTTGGAGTTGTAGGAGCTATAGGATATATAATTCAATCAGTAGGGGCATTATTCCAATTAGGCCGTTGAACAAAATGAACCAAGCAATATCCGGAAGAATATTTGCTGTAAAAACAACTGGAGGTCAAGAAAAAACTGTTGCAAACTTCATTAACACAAGATTACAGACTAGAGGCACTAACATCTATTCTGTTATGGTTTTTGAAACGATGAAGGGATATGTTTTCATTGAAGCTCCAAATGCACAAATCGTTGGAGATACTATTTCTGGTTTGAAACATGTTAGAAGTCAAATACCTGGAATAATCAAATTTCAAGACATAGAAAAATTTCTAATTACAAAATCAATCATTTCAGATATTTCAATTGGGGACACCGTTGAAGTTACAGCTGGGCCTTTTAAAGGAATGCAAGCAACAATAACTCGTGTAGAAGCCGTTAGGAAAGAAGTCACAGTAATCCTCCTGGATGCACCTTATCAATTGCCAGTCACAATAGATGCAGATAACCTAAAATTGATTAAAAAAACAAGCAAATAATAAGTATACCAACAAGATATAATCATTAGGTTGTAATTAATCAACAGCAAAAACTCAAAACCAAGACTTATAACCAAGATTAGATGAAGCCAAGGCAAGCAGTTTAGAAGGGATGTTAATTGGGAGAAAAAAAAACAGTTAGCGCATTAGTAGTAGGTGGAGAAGCAAACGCAGGACCTCCATTAGGACCAGCTTTAGGGCCATTAGGAGTAAATGTTATGATGATAGTTAAGGAAATAAATGAAAAAACGAAAGACTATCATGGTATGAGAGTACCTGTAAAAGTTAATGTTGAAACCGAAACAAAAACTTTTGAAATTGAAGTAGGTGTTCCTACAACATCAGCACTTATTGTCAAAGCAGCAAACGTTGAAAAGGGTTCAGGGAAACCCAATACTGAATTGATAGGAAATTTGACTTTTGAGGGATTACTTAAAGTATCTAGAGCTAAAAAGGACCAATCTTATGGAAAAACAATTAAATCGGTAGCAAGAGAAGTTGTTGGATCATGTGTGAGCATGGGCATAAAAATTGAAGACAAAGACCCTAGAGAATTTCAGAAGGAACTAAGCGAAGGAAAATGGGATAATAACTTCTCAGAATGATCGTTTTATGAGTAACTAAAGTGCTTTCATATTATAACGTCGTTTTTTTAGATGCAGCAAGGTTAACTTATTGACCAGATATCACTTTATTATCGAATTCATATTTTGCAGTATATGAAACATTAATTATGAGTATCCGGTTTCTTTGAACCTTTATCGCTTTTGATTCAGTATGTGTATTCACGTATCACTATTCTTTATTTTAGCCAGATTTAGAATAGCAAGTGCATTTTTTTCATTAAAAGCAATAACGTCACGTATGGTGTCTGCTGACAAGTAGGCTGATGTTATAGATAATGATTTTGCATTTAGTAGAGCTTTTCCTAAAATAAGCGGTGTAGTTTCTTCTGAATAGTACAAGGAGTTTACACCAAGTCTTAGGCCATTACCATGAACCTCATTTATTTTACGACGATATTCATCTAGATCTATATGTAGATTCTGCCCGGTAAAGATTAAGCCATTTGTATAAGCTGAAGATAATGATAATCCAGCTTTTATAGGCTTAATTGACAATCTTGCTAACATCCCAGCTAGCTTTGGTGACACTTGTTCCCCAGTTCTTAAGACCACTGTGTCTTCATTAACTGAGATATTTCCAGCATCAATCTTCGTTGCAACTTTAAGCTCTTTGAATTCACTTAACACAGGACCTGGAGGTATTCCAGTATTTCCAGCGGGAATAATAATATCCTCCGTTGCAATATCTCCAGATCTTGCTGGCAATATTATCTTATTCTTATCAAGCATAAGTTGAAGTTTAAACGGATTCATGTTTGTGAAAATTAGAGCATTTTGATCAGTGAGCTGATCAATAAACTTCTCCATGTCATTATTGGAAGACTTGAGACCAATTTTCGCAATTTTGTTTTTTACCACTATTACGCTCAATTCTTTTCTAAAATTCTTTCTAAGTAACATCATTTGACTTGCTCTTACTTTACGTATCTTAGAAACTGCTATAACATTATTATCCATATTATACTTGGCCAATTTATTCAGCATTTCAGACTTTTTAGCTGAATAAACTCTTTTTGTAGATGTAGCCATTTAGTTCACCGGAGATATCGCTACAAGTTCACCCATACTCATCTTTATCATAACTTTGTTTACATTATTAAACCCTGAAGGAAGTTTTTTTTCTATTACGTTATAAATAGATAAAGCATTCTCAGTTAAATCTTCATTGCTCATACCTTCATCACCTATCTTACAAGAGATCGCTAAACCCCCCCTATTTCTAACGCGAACTGCAGACACAAACCGTGCAATAAGTCCTTCAACAGGTGCATTAGGTGGCAAAGGTGTAGGCATTTTACCCCTGGGTCCCAAGAATTGGCCAAAAGTTTTACCTATTTTGGGCATTAACGCCGTTTCAGAAAGAAAGAACATATAGTCATTTGCAATCTTTCTCAACTGTCTCTTGTCAGTAGATTTCTTATCTAATTCATCAGGCTCAATAACTCTATCCGCTCCACCACGCCCAGCTCTCAAAGCTAAATCACCACCAGCGAACACACAAACAAGCGGTTTCTTTGAAAACTTCTTTGGCAAATAAACTACTTCGTTAATATTCATTTCCTGCTTCTTTATATCAATATCACGTAATGACACTACTAAATCAAATGATTGTGAAAAGCCTCTTTTCTTAGCCTTTTCTCTGGCCTCCTTGACCAATTTTGCAAACTGTTGTACATTTACCATTTGTTTTGTATTCCCTACGGCTCAACCCTTTATGCTGAAGGTCCTTATGAACCTATCACTTAGAGACTTACCGTGTAACGCTTGCCTCCTCAAATGACTCTAATAACGATTTCTTCCACTGTTTTAATATAACGTATCTATAGTGGGCTTGTTATTTTGCATCCATTCCAAACTCTTTACAAACACAAAAGCTGTTTCGTGATTAGTGAGCACAGGAATACCAAGCTCTACTGCCTTTCTTCGAATAATATATTCATCTTCAAGCATATCAACATATTTCTCAACTGTAGATGATTGAGGGATATTTATTATAAGGTCTAATTTTCCAGAAATAAGATAGTCCTCAACATTAGGTTTCCTATCAGGTTCAGATAACTTGTAGATTGTGTCAATATTCTTTAATCCGTTCTCAGTTAGAAAATCTGAAGTGTGTTCTGTAGCAAGTATAGCATATCCAAGATTTTGTAGACAGTTAATTATTGGAAGTACTTTTTTCTTCATTTCAGTACCACCAATGGTGACAAATATTTTTCCTCCAGATCTAGGAGTTTTGTAACCCGCTGCAACCATAGCTTTACTAAGCGCATCAAGAAAATTACTTCCAAAGCACGCAACTTCACCTGTGGACTGCATCTCTACACCGAGTATCAAATCAGCTCCTTCAAGCTGAGTAAACGAGAATTGAGGTACTTTAACCCCAACTACGCTTCTTCTAACAACATTTAAGAAAGGTTTCACACTTCTTCCTATAACTGCAAGCGAAGCAGCATCCATAAGATTAACGTTTGTTAATTTTGAAATAAAAGGCATAGATCTTGACGCTCTAAGATTACATTCTATTACATATACTGTATTTTGCTTTACGATGAATTGAATATTGACAGGGCCTTTAACATTTAACGCTTTGGCAATTCTAATAGTATAGTCAATGATAGTCTCCTCTATTTTTATATCTAATCCTTGAGGTGGGGAAACCATTATAGCATCACCTGAATGAATACCGGCCTTTTCTATATGTTCTATTATCGAACCTATCAAAACATTATCACCGTCAGATACCGCATCAACCTCAATCTCCATCGCGTCCTCAATGAATTTACTTATAACAACTGGATATTCTTGATTAACTCTAGTTGCCAATTTTAGAAATCGCTCCAATTGGTCACTATTCCAAACTACCTTCATTGCAGCTCCACTTAACACATATGAAGGCCTCACCATTACTGGATACTCAACTTTTCTTGAGAAGATTCTAGCATCTTCTACAGATGCAAATTTACTCCATTGAGGTTGTACCATGTGTAATTCATCAAGTAATTCACTAAACTTTGACCTATCTTCAGCCATGTCAACATCTTCACTCTGTGTACCTAGAATTTTCACCCCGTTTTTTGTTATCTTAGGCGAAAGATTATTTGCTGTTTGGCCCCCAACACAAGTAACTATTCCAATTGGATTTTCTTTGTCACTAATATCTAAAATACGCTCTAATGATAATTCCTCAAAATAAAGACGATCACTCATATCATAATCAGTTGAAACTGTTTCCGGATTACAATTAACAACAATTACATCATTAACACCATTCTTCTTCAAACCCCAAATCATATTCATTGTACACCAATCAAATTCCACGGAGCTACCAATTCTATAAGTCCCCGCGCCCAGGACAATTACTTTCTTTTTTCCATCAAAAATTATATCATCAAAGTCCCCATTGTATGTCAAATATAGATAATTTGTTTTAGCTGGCCATTCCCCAGCTAAAGTATCTATTTGTTTAACGACAGGTATGATACCTTTGCTTTTTCTGAGGATTCTAATTTCTCCTTCTGAAACTCCTAAGCAAATAGATATTTGTTGATCAGAAAAACCTTTCTGCTTTGATTCTCTAATCATCTCTATGGATTCATCATCAAATGTACCTTTATGATCAGTAAGCTTATTTTCAATTTCGACAACATTCTTTATTTTTTCTAGAAACCACTTATCTATAAAAGCAACATCGCGTATCTTATCTAAAGGCATACTTTTTTTTATTGCCTCTACAAGAGTATACACTATTTCATCTGTAGGCCTGTTTAAACCAATTTCAATCGCCTCAATTGATTGGTCTTCAATAGCAGGATTGCATACCAAACCGATTTTTCCTATTTCACACATCCTAATTGCTTTTTGAAGAGCTTCTTCAAAGCATCTTCCCAAAGCCATAACTTCACCAACGGATTTCATTTGTACGCCTATATTCCTGCTAACTCGTTCGAACTTTTGAAGGTCCCATCGAGGCATTTTCACTACGATATAGTCCAATGATGGTTCAAAGCAAGCTGAAGTGATTTCTGTTACTTTGTTAGTTAGTTCAGGCAAGGTATAACCAAGAGCAAGTTTAGCACTCATATAAGCCAAAGGGTATCCTGTAGCCTTAGATGCAAGAGCTGATGAACGCGAAAGACGAGCGTTAATTTCAATAGCATAAAACTTTTCAGATTTTGTATCTAAAGCAAATTGAATATTGCACTCTCCAACAATCTTACAAGCCTTTGTAGCTACTATTGATGCAGTTCGAAGCATATGATACTCTTTATTAGACAAGGTTTGAGACGGTGCAACTACTATGTTGTCACCAGTATGAACACGCATAGATAACATATTCTCCATATTGCAGACAGTAATACAATTGTCATTTCGATCTCTCATAACTTCGTATTCAATTTGTTTCCACCGCCCAAGATACTCCTCTACCAATACTTGATGCACTAAGCTACTAGAAATCCCTCTTTGCACTATTTCGTCAAGTTCATATTCATTATGAGCTACTCCTGATCCTTTCCCACCTAAAGTATACGCTACACGCACCATAACTGGGTATCCGATCTCTTCTGCTATTCTCCTTGCCTCATTCACTGAATAGGCAGCCTTGCTTTTTGGAACTGGAATTCTAGCTTTAATCATCGTTTTTCTGAACTTATCTCTATCTTCTGTTGCTATTATTCCATCAATTTGAGTCCCTAAGACTTTGATACCGTACTTATCTAGAATTCCATTCTTCGCTAGTTGAACACCGCAGTTTAAAGCTGTTTGACCCCCGAAACTAAGAAGTATTCCGTCAGGTCTCTCTTTTTCTATTACTTCAGTTACATATTCAACTGATATTGGCAAAAAATATACTTTGTCAGCTAATCTTGAATCAGTTTGAATAGTTGCAACGTTAGGATTAACTAGTATCGATTCAATACCTTCTTCACGAAGTGCTTTAATTGCCTGAGAACCGCTATAGTCAAATTCTCCAGCTTCTCCAATCTTTATGGATCCACTGCCAATTACAATTATCTTTTTGACACCAATTATTCTACGCATATTACATCATTATTCTAATGAATTCATCAAAAACATATTCAGTGTCATAAGGTCCTGGTGAAGCCTCAGGATGAAATTGAACTGAAATACATTTACCATTTTCATGTATTAATCCTTCACAAGTCTTATCATCCGCGTTAATGAACCAAGGTCGTAATCCAGTATTATCCAAAGAATCAATATCAACTGAGTAACCATGATTTTGACTTGTTACGTATCCTTTTCCAGAGAGCATATCTAAACAGGGTTTGTTCTGCCCTCGATGCCCATATTTCAACTTGAAAGTATTTCCACCTAATGCTAGTGCAATTATTTGCGTTCCAAGACAGATTCCGAGCATTGGAACATTTGTTTCGAATAGTTCTTGAACTGTTTTCACAGTTCTTGTGCATAACTTTGGATTTCCAGGTCCATTACTTACTATCACACCCTTCGGATTATATTTTAAAATGTCTTTTGATGACATATTATAAGGTACACGAATAACTTTGCAGTCTCTTCGAAGAAGTTCTCTAATTATGTTGATCTTCACTCCACAATCTATCAAAACTACAACATTCTCTCCATTACCGTAGAGTATCGGTTCCTTTACTGAAACATTCTCAATAAAATTTATTTCTTCATAATTCTGACTCTTCTTAATAAGATTTAGAAGTTCATTATCTGTCAACATTTCTTCAGAAACATCCAAAACGCCCATCATTACACCATGAGTACGTATCTTCTTCGTGAGTTCCCTTGTATCTATACCGCAGATTCCTGGCACCTCTCCATTCTTCAACCATTCATCTAAACTCATTATAGATGCCCAATGTTCAGGTGTATTGCATAACTCATGCATAATCACCCCTGAAATTTGAAGATTATCAGACTCGAATCCAATTGGTAGACCATAATTATCTTTCAAAGATGGATTTGGAACACCATAATTTCCGATCAACGGATATGTGAAGCATAATATTTGGCCGCAATAAGATGGATCTGTCAAAGATTCAGTATAGCCCACCATACCGGTATTGAAAACAACTTCTCCAACTTTTCTACTTGGAAAACCCAGTCCAAATCCTCTGAAAATTGTTCCATCGTCTAATGCAAGATTAGCTTTTAGACGGTTTTTCCTAATTATATCCATATAGATAGCCTATATCTCAACTTTTCCACTTGGTTATTAATTTTATATCAACCGATAACTCTTTACATTTCGTATCATGAAAACCAAACTTTTGGTATTTGTAATTCAATTGTTAGTATTCTTTTGATTAAGTGAACTTATCAAAGGAAAAATCTAATCAATTTCATTGTTAGAACTAGTAATTCTTCAATAACTAAAGTCATGACTAGAGACGTAACAATTCGAATAATTCCTTGAAATTGGTATTATATGAAAGTGCTTAACCGAACAAGCTAGACAGACCGGCTAATGCTTCTTCTTCGTTCTTTTCTTCCTTCTTTTCCTCCTTTTGAGTACTCTTCTTACCGACAGATTCTGTTTGGGCTACTGGTGCAGCAGCTACTGGAGCAGCAATAGCGTTCTTTAGAGCTTCATCTATATTGACTTCTGCTAATGCAGCAATTAATGATTTAGTTCTAATCTCATCAGGTTCAGTACCCGCGGCCTTTATAATCTTCTTAACATTTTCTTCATTAACCTCTTTCTTTAACTTGTGAAGCAACAGAGCAGCATATACATATTCCATGTTATTCGACTCGCAACAGGCAGACCTGTAATATGCTATTTAAGATTTTTCAGTTGGTTGTTGAGTTGTATGTCTCAGATAATTTATGTGAATTGCCATTCATCTGAACAGGTTGTAATTCATCCTTTGACCACCGTCTGGCGGGAGATTTTTAAGAAATTCGCATCGGGGCATGTTTCCAAAAGTGTCCCAATTCGATAACATTTTGAATTAGTTCTGTTCTCATATTAGAGACATTGTTATTAACCCCCTGAATAGAGAATTCAATTCAAATGAAGGAGAAGGATACTCTAAAGTCAAAGTTTTCCTCAGATTATAAAAAATATTATGAAGTGGATTTATTCAGAAGAGAAGGATTCATCCGGAAGAAGTGTTCAGAATGTGGTAGATATTTTTGGACTTTAGATAGTGAACGAAAGGTTTGTCCGGAACCCCCATGCCAAAGATATGACTTTCTAGGTAATCCTCCGACTAGTAAGAGATTTGATTATGCAGAAACTTGGAATCAGGTTGAAAAGTATTTCGTAAATAACAACCATACAAGTATAAAACGATATCCAGTAGTATGTAGATGGAGACCCGATCTTTTCTTTACAGTAGCATCAATAATTGACTTTCAAAGGGTTGAGGGGGGAGAAATAATCTTTGATCTACCGGCTAATCCTCTAATTGTTCCACAAATGTGTCTTAGATTTAATGATATACAGAATGTTGGTGTCTCAGGTAAACATTACTCATCTTTCTGTATGATTGGTCAACATAGCATAGATGGGGAAAAAGGCGGATATTGGAAGGATAGATGTATTGACCTTGATTTTGAATTATTAACAGGACCATTTGGAATAAAACCTGAAGAAGTCGTTTTTACAGAAGACGTTTGGATAGGATATGGAGCTTTCGGCTATTCGTTGGAATATAACGTTAGAGGTCTTGAGCTTGGAAACGCAGTCTTCACCGAGTTCAAAGGTACGCCAAGTGATTTCAAGGTAATGGACGAGAGAGTTATTGATATGGGGGCAGGTCTTGAGCGTCTTAATTGGATTACTCAAGGTACCCCTACAAGCTACGATTCCGTTTTTGGCCCAGTTCTGAAGAGAATGATATCTAATTGCAAACTGATATATGATCCTGTGTTATACCTGAAGTATGCTAGAATAGCTGGCGTGTTGAATCTCGATGAGATATCTGATTTACACTCAGCCAAAAGAAAGATTGCAAACGAGCTAGAAATACCTTTAGATTATTTGAAAACCCAAACATCTGGATTAGAGGCACTTTATGCTTTGGCTGATCATGTGAGAACGCTTGTTTTTGCAATAACTGACGGGGGACTTCCTAGCAATGTTGGTGGAGGTTATAATCTTAGAGTTGTTTTAAGACGAGCTTTAAGTTTCATTAATGAGTTCAAATGGGATATTTCGCTTGAAGAAGTAGCTAATTGGCATATTGACTACTTTAAAGCTATTTACCCAGAATTGGCAGAACATAAAGAAGATGTTGCTATTATTCTTAAAGTTGAAGAAGAGAGATTCAGAAATACATTGCGAAGAACTAACGGGATTGTTAGTAGAATAGTTAAAAGCGGTAAAACCCCTAGTGACGATGATCTTATTCAGCTTTATGATTCGGAAGGTGTAACACCAGATTTGTTAAGGGATCAGGGACTTAAGATAGAGGTTCCTGTTAATTTTTACGCTAAAGTTACCGAAAGACATATGAAAGAAAGAGAGGAACAACACATAAAGAAATTTGATGTTGAAAACTTACCTGATACACGATTACTATTCTATGAGAACGAAGATTTATTTGAATTTGATTCAAAAATAATAAGAATATTTGACGATAAATTCATTGTTCTTAATGAAACCGCATTCTATCCCAGAAGTGGAGGCCAAGAACCTGATTTGGGATACATTGATTCTGCAGAGGTTCAAGATGTTGAGAAGTATGGGAACATCATTATACACAAATTGAATAAACATAATTTAATTGAGGGACAAGCAGTAAAATGTAAGATCAATTCAAATAGGCGAAGAATACTATCTTTACATCATACTGCAACTCATATAGTTAATGGCGCAGCAAAGAAAGTGCTGGGCAATTGGGTTTGGCAACATTCAGCGTTTAAAGGTGTTGATAAAGCTAGATTAGATATAACACACTTTGCTCATTTAACCGATGAGGAGATAACTAAGATTGAAACACAAGCAAATAATGTTATTCTTTCAAATATTCCTGTTATTAAGGAAAATCTATCAAGGAGTAGAGCTGAGAAGAAATTTGGTTTCAAATTATATCAAGGTGGTGTGGTTCCTAATAGAGATTTGAAGATAATTAATATCTCAGGTTGGGATGTTGAAGCATGTGGAGGTTTGCATGCAACTAGAACTGGGGATTTAGGAATAATAAAAATTCTGAAAAGTGAACGTGTACAGGATGGGGTTGAGAGAATAGAGTTTGTAACCGGTGAACCTGCCTTGAAGTATATTCAGATGCAAGAGGATAGATTAAAGAAAATATCAGCTGAATTAGAATGCCCTCAAGATATGACAGTAAGTGCAGTTATCGATATAAAGAAACAAGTAAGTGATTTAGAAAACAGACAAAAACAATTAATAAAACGCCTAGCAAACTATGAAGTAGAAACAATCTCAAGTAACTCGACTAACATTAATGATTTGAAAATACGTTTGCTAATGGAAGAAGGATTAAGTGAAGAATATCACATTATAGTCGGTGAAAAATCAATTAACAGGGAACCTAAGTTGATATATTGTGGCTTCATGATTAAAAATGAAAATGTTAAGCTATTCATATTCTGCGGTGAAGAGGCCAGAAAGAGGGGTGTTGAAGCTGGTAAAGTTGCTAAAGAAGTAGCCAAGATTCTTGGAGGTTCTGGGGGCGGAGACGCAAGATTTGGTCAAGGTGGAGGAAGATCTATAGAAAAGATATCTAACGCTGAAGATACTTTGAAGGGAGTAATTTCTGATTTAGTATCAGGTGATAGTCTTGGAATGGAATAGGATTCAGGACAAATGGTTAGAACGTTGGCAAGAAGATTCAGTTTTTCAAGCTGATGTTGATCCAAACAAAGAAAAGTTCTTTCTTACAGTAGCTTATCCATATCCTAACTCACCTCAGCATATAGGACACGGTCGAACATACACATTAACAGATGTTTACGCAAGATATAAACGAATGCAAGGATTTAATGTCTTATTTCCGATGGCATTTCACTATACTGGTACACCCATACTAGCTATGTCTGAAAGAATAGAATCCGGAGATAAAGAACTAATTCAAACATTCATTGATCTATACAACGTTCCGAAAGATATTATCGCTAGTTTCAAGGAGCCTATTAACATAGCGAAATACTTCCATCAAGAAATAAAAACTGGCATGATTGAAATGGGCTACTCTATAGATTGGCGGCGCGAATTCACAACAGTAGACCCAACTTACAGCGCCTTTATTGAATGGCAATTTGCTAAACTTAAAGAAAAAGACTTGATTACTATAGGTAGTCACCCTGTTGGATGGTGCCCAAAAGACAAGAGCCCAGTTGGCCAACATGATACTTCTGGAGATGTTGAACCAGATATCGGTGAATATACTCTAATTATGTTCCAAATGGATGAAACCAAACTTCCGGCTGCAACCCTAAGACCTGAAACAATTTATGGTGTTACTAATCTCTGGATTAGGCCTGATGCAACCTATATTAAAGCTACAGTTAACGAAGAGTCTTGGATCATTAGTAAAGAGACTGCTAATAAACTTCAATTTCTTAATATGAAGATAGAAATCAAAGAGGAGTTTAGTGGCAGAGATCTAATAGGAAAAAAAGTTGTTAATCCCGTAAATAGAAATGAAGTGAATATATTTCCAGCTTCATTTGTAGATCCGAAAAACGGAACCGGTATAGTAATGTCAGTTCCGGCTCATGCGCCATATGATTTTCAAGCGTTAAAGGATTTGATAGGCCAAACCAATGATTTGAACAGACTAGGATTGTCAAAGGAGTTAGTGGAATCCATAAAGATACCTGTTATCATTTTTTCAGATGACTATGATGGCGTGCCTTCTCAAAAAATTATAGATAAGATGGGGATTAAGAGCCAAAGTGATCCTAATCTTGAATATGCTACCGCTGACCAGTATAGACATGAATTTCACGTCGGCAAGTTGAATGATTTAACCGGAAAATATAGTGGAATGTCCGTATATAGTGGTAGAAATGCAATAAGAAAGGATCTTCTTAAGCAAAAGATAGGAATCATCATCTATGAGATAATCAACAGACCAGTCATTTGCAGATGTGGAACAGAATGTGTAGTGAAGATTTTTGAGAACCAATGGTTCATAGATTATAGTAATCCTCAGTGGAAAAGTCTGGCCAGAAAATGCCTTGAGAAGATAAGAATTCTGCCAGATGAAATTAAGCCTGAATTTGATTATACCATTGGTTGGTTAAAGGAAAAGGCATGTGCAAGAAAATCTGGACTTGGTACTCATCTTCCTTGGGATAGAGAATGGATTATAGAAAGCCTTTCAGATTCTGTCATATACATGGCTTACTACATATTATCAAAATATGTGAATATTCTTGGTATTAAATCTCAACAATTAGATTACGATTTCTTTGAATTCATCTTTTTTGAAAAAGGGAACCTTGAAGACATTGCAACCAATAATAAGATTGATATGGATACTATTAGAGATATTAGAACAGAGTTTGTATATTTCTATCCTCTAGACAGTAGACATTCAGGCAGAGATCTTGTTTCCAATCATTTAACGTTCTTCATATTCAATCATTCAGCCATATTTCCTGAAAACAATTGGCCACATCAGATTGTTGTTAACGGGACAGTTCTTATGGATGGAAAGAAAATGTCAAAATCAATTGGAAATATTATACCTCTTAGAAACGCAATAAAGACTTATGGCGCAGATGCGTTGAGATTAGCCATTCTTTCAACTGCGGAGCTTCTTCAAGATGCTGACTTTAGCCTCACTTTAATTAAGACGTTTAGAGAAAGAATTGAACGACTTTATGACTCGATAGTTTGGGTGATGGATTCTAGCGAAAAGTCAGAAATTGGCAATTTAAAGATTGAAGACAGATGGATTATTAGTAGACTTAACAGATTAGTTATTCAAACCACTGATGCTATCAATAAGCTCCGTTTGAGGGAGGCAATTCACACCATGGTATATTTGTTTGACCAAGATATGCAATGGTATTTACGTAGAAGTAAATCAAACCTTGACGATAGAACATCAATTAATGTTAGTGTTCTTCACCAAATCTTAGAAATACGGGTTAAATTACTTGCTCCTTTCGCACCGTTCATATCTGAAGAAATGTGGGAGCTCTTGGGACATAAATCATACGTCTCCGTTGAAACTTGGCCAAAGTTAGATGAAAGTAAGATAGATCTCGAAGCGGAAGAGAGTGAAAATCTCATCAAAAACGTACTAGATGACACTTTAAGCATAATACGGGTGACTAAGATTAAGCCAAGTCGAATCATATATTATACATCTTCAGAATGGAAGTGGATTGTTTATTCGTCGGCTCTAAGTTATCTTTCTAAAGACAGATTTGACGTTGGTTTGTTAATAAGGAATTTAATGTCAAATGTAAGTCTTAGGAACAGTTCTAAGGAAGTTTCTTTATTCGCTAAGAAAATGGTAGATGAGATGAAGACTATTCCACAAGATATACTTGAACAAAAAATGAAATTAGGAACGTTAAGAGAGTATGATATTATTGATGATGCTTTGGAGTTCTTAAAGAGAGAGTTAGCCGTAGAAGTATCAGTCTATAGTGAAGATAATCCAAGTAAGTACGATCCAAAAGGTAGAGCTAGTTTTTCAAAGCCTCATAGACCTGCAATATTTATTGAATAAACCACAACTTTCAAGATGATTGACCTCTAAAACCATAGTAAACCCATTCAAGCAAACTGATGATTAAATTTACCAATTCATGATAACATAGCATGCAAGTAACATATTTATCAGCTGTTTTTCTTACTGCACCAATTCAATAACAATCCAAATTTCCTATTATTGAATACACCCAATTGATTGAGATACGTTCTATTTATATTCAAATTCATTTAGCAACTCATATTATTATAATACAAGAAAGAATAGAAAACAAATGTAGTAAGCCAATTGTTCTTATTATGAATAATCCATGCAAATTATGACTACTGTTGATCTTACTATACACAAATAAATGAAAACCTGATTTTCATTACTGTAAATCTATAAATCAACATAAGATTTATTGATTTGTTAGAGCCCCGAGTGGGAATTGAACCCACGATCTCCTGCTCACTCGAGTGTTTACGAGGCAGACGCTTTACCACTAAGCTACCGGGGCATTGGAATCCATCTGACTACTTACAAATGGTGATATTATTAGTTTCTAATTCACGCATCAATATTATTCCTTAATTCTTAATTTGATAATCTATAAGTATATATCAAATGTTTATTTTAGATTGAATAAACTCTATAAGAGAGGGAACTGTTTCTAAGTACTATGAGTAATACTGAAGATAATTTGAAAAAGGCTCTAGCAGGTGAATCTCAAGCCAATAGAAAATACATTGCATACGCTAGTAAAGCTGAAAAG
>Ga0209521_10001243_pt1 | contig 20712 bp, 22 predicted proteins | sample Rifsed19ft4_FD_184016 | JGI IMG/M metagenome (GOLD analysis project Ga0209521, IMG submission 184016) | Soil microbial communities from Rifle, Colorado, USA - sediment 19ft 4 (version 2) | ecosystem: Environmental > Terrestrial > Deep subsurface > Rock core/Sediment | place: Rifle, Colorado...
AGTCGAGGTCGAGCCATTCGTGTCGCGAATCGTCGACGCGCTCGACCGGTTCCACGTCTTCCGATGACCTGCGTTTCACCGTGGGGCGCAACAACCTGCACCCAGTTGGCGCCTCGGATTGCCGGAGACCTTATCCATTCCGGCTCAGCTGCGAGACGGCGATGGTGAAAGGCGCGCCGCTGGCCGTCGGACACACTGCGGAGATTTTTGTGTGGGGAGAGGGGAGGGTTGTAAAGCTGATCCGGCCCGACTTCCCACCGAACCTCGCAGATCAGGAAGCAGAGATTCTACGTCGGGCCCGCGCCGCTGGGCTTCCGGTTCCCGACGTCGACACGGTCGTGGAGGTCGAAGGACGCCGAGGTATCGTGCTCGAGCGGATTGATGCGCCATCAATGCTGGACCTCCTGGTGTCGAACATGGGGACGGGCGAGCGATGGGCACGCGTTCTCGCGGAGGTCCACGCGAACATCCATCGCCTGACCGTGCCAGACCCACCCTCGCAGCGGGATCGCTTGGAAAGGGTCATTCGTGCGGGAGATTCACTTGACGCGGGTGCGAAGCAGGCGGTCCTGTCAGCCCTGGAGAGATTGCCAGACGGCCACGCAATCTGTCACGGCGACTTGCACCCCGGAAACGTCCTGATCACGTCCCGCGGTCCCGTGGTCATCGACTGGATCGACGCCACCGTCGGAAACCCCATTGGAGACGTCGGTTGGACCTTGCTCCTCCTCGAGATTGGTAAGCCTCCTCTGGGCCTCCGGAAGCGCCTTCGCCTCGAACTCGTTCGGTCTGCGTTTCAGCGTGCCTATCTCCATCGGTACCGCGAGTTGCGCTCGGTTTCCTCGGAGGACTTGGCGGCGTGGCGGTTGCCCATTGCGGCCGCCCGCCTGGAGGAACACGTCCCAGGGGAGAGACCGCACCTGCTTTCAATGGTCGCGTCTTCCGTCTGATTCCGCCGTGCGACACGCGGGCCCCGCGCGATTCCTGATGGCCTAGATGACTTTCGTGATCCGCGCGAGCCGCTCTGCCGCCTCGTGGTTCAACCCTGCGTCGCCGAGGATCGTGTACCGCTCCGGATGGATTTCGTGCGCGTGGATGAGGCCCTCAATGATTTCCTCATCCGTGACGCCGAGCGCCCGCGCGGTCGTCGGCGCGCCGATCGTGAGAAGGGCGTTGCGGACCTCCTCCCAGTTCCCCCCATGGAGGTACATCATCATGATCGTCCCAACGCCGCACTGTTCTCCGTGCAGCGCCGGTTTCTTGGCCGTACGGTCCAACGTGTGGGAAAACTTGTGCTCCGACCCGCTCGCGGGGCGCGAGGAACCAGCGATCGACATCGCAACCCCACTCGACACGAGCGCCTTCGCGACGAACCACGCGCTCTCCTCGAGGCGCGGCTTGATTGTCGCCGCATTCTCGATGAGGAGACGGGCCGCGAGCTCGGAGAGGGCGGCCGCGTACGTGGAGTAGTACTCGTTCCGCAGGTTTCGTCCGAGGGCCCAATCCTTCACGGCGGTGAGGTTCGAGATGATGTCCCCGCAGCCGGAAGCGAGGAGGCGGAACGGCGACTCCGCAATGATGCCGGTATCCATAATCACGGCGATCGGGGTCTGCGCGGCGAAGGTCTGCTTCACCCCGCCCTTTTCGATCGATGCTCCCGAGGACACGACGCCGTCGTGGCTGGCGGCCGTCGGCACGCTGATGAATGGCACCCCCGCCTGGAACGCAGCGAGCTTTGCGACGTCGATTGACCGACCGCCGCCGACGCCGAGCGCGAAGTCGAGGTCCCCCTTCCCGATCCGGTCCTTCGATTCCGAGACGGCCTCCCAATTTGCATCCGGAATCAAGTACTCGACGACGCGAATCTTCCGCTCCCGGAGCTGCTGCAGCACGGACTCGCCCGCGATCTTCATCGTCGTGGAATCCGCGACGAGGAGTGCGCGACGACCGAGTTTCAAGTTCACACAGACGTCGCCGACTTGTTTGATCGCATCGTGGCCGACGACGACGAAGCGTGGTAACTCCATCGCCTTCGTCTTTGAGAAGCCGTTCACATCGGGCGCAGTCAGACGGGTTCCCTCGCGCCGCGTCCCAACCTTCTTTCGCTACTTAAAGGTGCCCGCGTGCGTTCGTTTCGCGGAGGGTGCGACAATCGATTTGGGGAGCGGTGTGTATCGCGCCGCGGACGGAGCCGAAAACGTTTATATCGCGCCCTCGAAATTGAAGCGGGGCCTTGACCCCTCTCCTGTTTTTCGCAGCGCTCTCAGGAGGCGTCCTCGAGGGGGCGCCCGCACCGGCGTCCAAGGCGGAACAGGAGTTCCTCAAGGGCAACGAGTTGTGCGACGCGAAGCGATTCGGGGAGGCGATTGCCTGCTACGATCGCGCAATCGAGCTCGGCCTAGTGGACCATGTCGTGTGGAACAACAAGGGCGTCGCCCTCGATTCCGTCGGTCGCCATGAAGACGCGCTCCTGAGCTACGAGAAGTCTCTCGCGGTGAACCCGAAGTACGAGATTGCGTGGTACAACAAAGGCAACGCCTACGCGTACCTGGGCCGGTACGAGGACGCGGTCGAGTGCTACGACCGGGCGCTGGTACTGAAAGCGGATTACCACGTCGCTTTGTACGACAAGGGCCTCGCACTCGCCCAGCTCCGACGGCCAAAGAAAGCGCTCGAGTGCTACGAACGGCTGAGCGAGCTCGATGTGAAGAACGAAGTCGCCTGGTTCCGGAAAGGACTTGTCCTCGAGGAGATCGGACGATACGAGGAGGCGATCGAGGCGTATCGCCACGCGACGAGCCTCCGACCCGAGTACGGGGATGCGTGGAACGGCCTCGGAAATACGCTGTACTCGATGGAGCGATACGAGGAGTCCATCGAGTGTTTTGACAAGGTCCTCGCGATCAACCCCCGGAGCGAGGAGGCCTGGAACAACAAGGGATTCACATTCTTCATGCTGGGGATCCACGACGAGGCGCTCCGCTGCTACGATCGTGCGCTCGCCATCAACCCGCAATACAAGCACGCCTGGTACAACAAGGGCTACACGTTTCACGGGATTGATCGCCTTGAGGACGCGATCGAGTGCTACAAGAAGGCGCTCGAGATCGACAAAGGCGACGAGGTGCTTTGGAACAACCTGGGGAATGCGCTGTACAACCTCGGGCGGTACGAGGTGTCGATTCCGTACTTCGAGAAGGCAATCGCCGTGAACCCGAAATACGAGATCGCGTGGAACAACATCGGGAACGCGCTCGACAAAATGGGACGCCATGCCGAGTCCCTGAGATACCACGACAAGTCGCTCGAGCTCAAGCCGGACTTTGACTACGCGTTGTACGCGAAGGGGCATGCCCTCGGACAGCTCGGGAAGTCCGAGGAGGGGCTCGAGCTCATCACGCAGTCCCTCGAGCTGAACCCGAACTACGACCATGCGTGGATGGCGAAGGCCGAAGTCTTCGCGAACCTCGAGCGATACGAGGAAGCCCGCGATGCGGTCACGAACGCACTTGTCCTCAGCCCGACGTACGACGAGGCGTGGATCTTCCGGGGACGAGTGATGCTCGATCTCCGCGACCCAGAGGAGGCGCGTCGGTGCTTCGAGGAGGCGCTCCGGTCCTATGATGCCGCGCTCGACCTTGAGCCGGGGAACGGTGAAGTGCTTCGGCTCCGGGGGCAGCTCTTGGAGGACCTCGAGCGGGACGGGGACGCCCTCGCATCGTACGCGCTCGCGGCGAAGGCGGGGGACATCCCCGCAATGTACGCCCATGCGCGTCTCCTCGTCCGGAAGGGGCGAGCGGTCGACGCGGTCGCGGTCGCAGGGGAACTCGTCTCCCGGAGGCTCGAGGACGACGATGCCGCCGCCGTGCTCGGTGAAGCCCTTCTCGAAGCGGGTACTCCGGGAGAAGCGATCCCGTTTCTCGAGCGAGCCCTCCGGGCCGCTCCGCGGCCGGGCATCCGGCGGGGGTTGGCCCGCGCGCTCGCGGAGTCGGGGCGGGTTGAGGATGCCTTTCATGTGTTGGAGCGCACGGAGCCTCCGGAGGCGGAGGATGACCTCCTTCGGGGAAACATCCTACGCGATGCGGGTCGGTTCGAGGAGGCCGTCACCGCCTACGAGCGCGTGATCGCGTCGGGCCGCCATCTCGATGTCGCGTACTTCGAACGGGGACGGGCGCTTGCGCGTGCGCACCGGTACCGCGACGCGCTCCGGAGCCTCGACGCTGCCCTCGGCATCGACGGTGGGCGCTCAGAGGTGTGGCGGAAACATGGCAGCGTCGCGCTTCTCATCGGAAAGCCACGCATCGCACTTCGCTCGCTCGAACGCGCAACGGAACTGGATCCGGACGAACCCGACGGTTGGGAGTTGCGCGCGAAGGCCCTCGAGGCACTCGGGCGGAGCGAGGAGGCCCTGCTGTGCCGCGAGCGGGCCCTCGGGATGGATACTGCGGCGCTTGGATAGGAACCCTCATCCCCTCTCCAGGTTTACGACGTCGCTCGGGCGGACATGGCCGAGGTTCATCTCCGGAAGCGGCGGAGGCTGAAGCGTAAGGAGATTGCGGCGCATCGCGATTCCATCGAGCGGCAGCTCGGAATCCGTCTCTTCGACGAGGACGAAGCGGTCGACGCGGCGGAGGTCCTCGGAAAGACGGTGATCCTCTTCGATGGCGTTGTCGTTGCGATTGTCCTGGGCGAGCGAACGTTCCCGACCGTCCGCGGACTCCTGCGGCAGCTGCCGAGCCGCCGCCATGTGACCGTTGACATGGGCGCCGTCCCATTCATCTACAACGGTGCGGACGTGATGGCCCCAGGCATTGTCGACGCGGATCGCGCAATCGAGCCGGGCGACCTCGTGTGGATTCGCGACGAGAGAAACATGCGCCCCCTCGCGATCGGCGAGTCCCTCCTATCGGGACCGGACATGGTCGCGCACGAGAAGGGTAAGGCGGTGAAGTCCATGCACCACGTCGGGGACGCTCTCTGGAAGCTCGACGAGCCGGCGACCTCTTGAGGACCACATGCTCGCGCTTCTCCTCGACATCGACGGCACGCTGATGGACACGCTCGAGGCGATTGTCGAGGGGATGAACCTCGCCCTCGCAGAGGTCGGAGAGTCGCCGTTGCGGGCCGACGAACTCCGTCCCCTCATCGGTATGCCCATAGAACGGCAAATGAAGCTTCTCCGCGACATGCAAGGCGCGGTCGTTGCGACGATTACGGACCGTTATTATGCGCACTTCCACCGGATCGTTGACCGCGGCGTCGATCTCTATCCCGGTGTCGCGCCAACGCTGGAGGCCCTCGGCGACCGGCCCATCGCGACGATGACGACCCGCCGGCGGGAGGAGGCGCGCCACATGCTCCGTGTCGCGGGAATCGTGAAACACTTCACGGCGATTGTCGGCGGTGACGAGGTCTCCCGGCCGAAGCCGCACCCCGACCTCCCGCTCTACGCGGCGCAGGCGCTCCGGGTCCCGGCTTGGAGTGCGGTCGTCGTCGGGGACAGCCCCGTGGACATCCTCGCGGGCCGCACCGCAGGCGCATCAACGGTCGCGGTGACATACGGGTACGGTGATCCCCGCTCTCTTCGAGAGGCAAAACCGGACGCCGAAATCGCGGCGTTTTCCGATCTCCCGGATGTCCTCGCGACACTCCAGGCTCGGGCCCGTCACGCCCAATAGGGCGTCTTCAGAAGCTTGTACGCGGAGATGACGGCGGTCACCGCCTCCCCACACCCCGTGACAATCCGCTTCTCCTTGCTCGGGTACCAGACGACATCCCCGCAGGCGAAGATCCCGGGGACGGACGTGCTCATGTCCGGCTTCACCTTGATGTTCCGATCCCCTTCGAGCTCGAGCCCCCACTTCTCGACTTTCGTTTGAAGGGGCTCGAAGCCGACGTTGATGATGATTGCCTCGACGCGTTTCACGGTCTTGTCGAGGGTCTGGTTGTCGTAGACGACCGCGTCGAGGGCGCCATCCGCGCCTTCGATGTTCACGAGCTCGGAGTTGTACAAGACCTTCACGGGCGACTTCAGGAGGGCCTCGACATTCTTCTCCATCGCGCGAAATTCCGCCCGGCGGTGGACAAGCGTCACCTCCCTCGCCCCCGCGACGACCTCGAGAGCGATCTCGAGCGCACTGTCCCCGCCGCCAACGACAAGGACCCGTTTGTTCTTGAAATCCCGACGGTCCCGCACGCGGTAGTGCACGCCATTTCCCTCGAATTCCGCCTCGCCGGGGATCCCGAGGCGCCGGGGGTTGAACAGCCCGTTCCCGATCGCGAGGATGATCGTGCGTCCCTCGTACGTTCCCCTGTTCGTCGTCACGAGGAACGAGTTCTTCCCGCGTTTCACACGCTCCACGGTCTCGCCTTCGCGGATTTCGCACCCGTTCACTCGTGCATGCTCCACGAACATCTGCCCAAGGTCCTCGCCCTCGATTCCAATGTAGCTTGGATAGTCGTACACGGACTTCGTGGGGTATAGCCATGCGAGCTGGCCGCCCGCCTGCTCCGCCTCGAGGATCAGGGTGGAAAGGTTCCGTGTGCGTGCGTAGATTCCAGCAGTAAGGCCGGCAGGTCCACCCCCGATGACGATGATGTCGAGGACCATCGGTCGCGGGACAACGGCCCCCCTTCTTAAACGTTATTCCGCGGTTGCGTTTTTTGACCGTGTGGGTTCTTCGCACGATTACAATATAGTCATAATTATATTACTGTGCGAATCTCCGGAAGAGATGCACAAGCTGTTCGATACCTTTAAATTCCCGCAGCCGGATGCGCGCGCAGAAGGGATTGGGATGACCTTCATCAAGAAGTCATTCAAGAAATCTGCGGAAGGGGCCATCGCGGCGGAGTCCGGTACGTACATCGACTTGGGCGAGCTTGCGCTCGAGGAAGAGGGGATATCCCTAGGGGAACCGGTTGAGCACCTCGTGAAGGTCGCGGAGATCTATCGCTACGAGGACGCGGGAGACCTCACGACCCATGTGTACAACGGGAGCATCCTTCTCGTGGACTTCTCGTCGATAGGGAACGATGAGCTCGCGGTGAAGCGGGTGACGAACGAGTTCAAGAACTGCGCGCGTGATTGCGGGGGTGACGTCGCCGTCGTCGCGAAGAACCTCCTGATGGCCACGCCTTCCGGAATCAAGATCGACCGGAACAAGATCAAGGGCGCGTTCTAGTCGGCGCCGACCGGCCGCGCGATGAACCTCTTGCCTTCGTGATCCAGCCGGAACCAGTCCCGGCTGTGGCTCGTGTGGCGCATCTTCACGCAACGTATCTGGAGCTCCACACGCCCCGAGGAATTGCTTGCGTACCGAAGCTGGATTGCGCCGTCCGCCAGGAAGTCCTCGTGGTTCGGGAACGGAAGGAGGTCGCTCTCCGACTCCGTGACGAGGACCGCGGTGAGGCCGAGGCCTCGAAGGAAGTTGAAGAAGTGGAACAGCTCGTTGCGCGGGCTCTCGATGTTCGCGAGCGCATAGAGGGAGTTCACCGGATCGATCACAACGAGGCCAAACGGGTCCTTCTCGTGCCGCCTCACGAGGTATTCCTTCAGGATCTGGAGCCAGTCCCTCGTCTCGTCTGCCGTCTCGTGCTCGGTTCGCAACCGCCCGATGTCGACGACGAAATCGTCCTTCCCGTCCATGCCGAGGCGGGCCATCGTCTTCAACAGGGAGTCCCGACCCTCTTCGAGGGACGCATACAGCCCGCGGATGCGCGACCGGTTGTGGTGAATGAGGTTGAGGGCGATCGATGTTTTCATCGTCCCGCTGGGCCCGCCGACGACGATGACGTGCCCACGGGGAATCCCACCTTCGAGCGCCTCGTCAAATCCCTCGATCGCGGTGTGGATCCGTTCCTCCCCGCTGCGCGGCCGGCCGGAGAGCGCATCTACGCGGGACTCGAGCTCCCGGATGTGGGCCTTGAGGGAGTCGATTTCCTCGAGAAGTCGTGTGTCGTTGGGGCTCAACGGACGCGCCGACCGTGTATCCTCCACCCCGTTTCGCCTCCCGAGAATCGCGTTCGAATGGAAGATATTGCCGCACGGTCGGCTTAGTCTTTCCGCTCCGGGCTCTACGGCTCCTACACGTGAGAATCAACCCGGGCCGGCCGCACGGAAGCTATAAATAGAGCCGGCCGGCAATAGAAGGGCCGAGCCCCCTGGACCTGGCGGTAGCCCCCATGGCAATCCGGACGAAGACGGATGAGGACCCGATTTCGACCCTCACGGTCGAGGATCTGACCCGAGCAATCAGGAATTCGATCGACCGGGCGGGAATGAAGGACGAGGAGGCCCGGGCGATGGCCCAGCATGTCCTGAATTTCTTCGGCTACTCGGAGCGGATCATCGACAACGTGCTGGAGCCGGAGGATCGGGACGCGTTCTACATGCTCGAGGATTCCGGGATTCTCACGACGGAGCGCGAGGAGACGACGTTGTACGACGGCCGGGAGTGGCGGATCCATTACTGGATGTTCCGGAAAGACCGGATCGCCGAACTCGTGGCCGCACAGAAGGCGAAGGAGGAAGCAGTGCGGGCCCCGAGTGTGTACGATGACGTACCCGAGGACCTGTGGGCCGCTTCGACTCGGGAGAAGAAGCCCGAACCCGAGCGTTGAGCGCTACAGAAACACCTGTTGCAGCGCTCCCTTATATCGCGAGATCAGGTCGATGGCCAAGCTGAGCGGGAGGTACATCCTCCCTTCCCGATACGGGAAGGCAGCACCAAACGCCTCCGTTCGCCGGAGGACCGCTGCACCGAGAGGGTCCCGCACGTAGCCGACATCCGGCAGGTCCGCGGAGACGTGGATCGCGATCGGCAACATCAGATCCTCCGCCTCCGATTTCGCGCAATGGGCGGCGAGCCGGTCGAGGACGGCGGAGTCGAACGACCATGGCGTGCCGTCACGGGCCGTGCAGGCCGGGGTCGGCTCCTCGCGAAGCGCGCGGAGGCTCTTCTTCTTCGTCACGAGTCCCCGGTTCAGGGACGCATATTCGTGTTCGACCCACCGATCCGTCGCCCCAGGCCGTTCCCACATCGACGCCGTTTTCATGGCCGATCAGGAGATGAGGATTTCGATGTGCGCCGGGGTCCCGAGGGCTATTTCTTGCGGCCGAGGACGGGTGTCGCGACGAACCGCTCCCCGTCGTGGGTGAGCGCGAGGTAGTTGTGGACGTGGCGCATCATCCGCATCTTCACGATCCGGATCCGGAGCTGCACGTCCGTCTCGCCCACCTCCACATGGCGGAGCTGAATGATACCGTCCGCGAGGAAGTCCTCGCCGAACTCCGTGAGGGTGTTCGAGCCGAATGGCGTCTCTGCGATGAGGAACGTCGTCAACCCGAGCTCCTTCAGGGCGGTGAACAGTTGGAACATCTCCCGCCGCGGGTTTTCCATCTTCGAGAGGGCGTACATCACCTCGAGGCTATCGAGGGCCAGGATGTCCGACCCGTTCCCCGCAACCGCCTCCTTGATCACGCCCATCAGGATGGCGATCCAATCCTTCGTCGTCTCCGCGTGGTGGAGAGAGGCCCGGAGGACCGCGAGGTCGAGGACGTACAGCCTCGATTCGTCGATGAAACGTAACCCAATGCGCCGCATCGCCTCCTTCAGGGAGTCCGCGCTTTGCTCAAGCGTCACGAAGAGGCCCTTGTGGCCGAGGCTCGCGTTGTGGTACAGGATGTGGAACACGAGGGAACTCTTCATCGTCCCGGGGGTTCCCGCAATGAGGACGACACTCCCCTGCGGGATGCCACCGCCGAGAGAGCTGTCCAGGCCGTCAACGAACGTGCGAAGAAGAGGAAGGTCCTTCTTCATCAAGGCTCGAACGAGGGTTGCACGCTATAAAATGCCCCACCGTGCCGTTATCCAGCGTGATAGCCACACCGAGACCATTGTCTTTCCGTGCCGCCCGTACCGAGGTCCCAGGTAGGGCGTGTGACTTCGAAGAGAGAGGATGCTGCGCTCCGGGTTCTCGAGTGGGAACTCGACGGTCACGGAAACGACGTGCTCCAAGCAATGCTCGCCCACCCGGACCTGAACCTCGCGGAGGCGGTCGAGCTCATTGAGCGGGAGAATCCGGAATGGGGCGCGGAGGGGAGGGGGCAGGCGGAGGAAGCCCCCGAAGCGAACCCGGGGCGGCGCGGCCGACCCAGCCCGGAACTCGCGGCCCTGTTGCAGGAGTTCATGACGTTCCGGCATCTCCTGAAGCCCGCGGAGGCGAAGGACGTCGAGGCCGCGTTCCGTGCGGTCGAAGCGCATCCGGACCCGGATGCGCTCGCCGCCCTCCGTCGCCGGATCCGGGTTCTCGCCCTCCAAGCCGCGTTTTGGCGGGAGCTCGCGGGACCCCCGAAGGCGATGAACGCCCTCGGCCTCATGGTCATCATGACGGACGGCTCGATCGTCGCGCAGAGCGGATCGACGGGATACCTCGAAGAGGACAGCGTGTTCCGCTCCGTCCGCAGCCATCTGGGGCCCGCGGCGCGCGGTGTGTACGTGGTCCACCTCCCCGTCGGCCGGCTTGTGATCGCGCGGGGCGAGGCCCTCGCAATCGCGACGCTCTTTCGCCATGCGCCCGGGAAGGAAGTCGTCTCCGTCCTTGAGAGAACTGTCCGCGCAATCGAGGAGAACCCGGCTGCCGCCGCGCGCACGTTCGGGAACGTCGCCCTCGCGAGCCGATACGGGGAAGCCCTCCTGAAGCTCGTGCAGAGGGTCGCGGGCTGACCGTCACTCCGAAATCGGCCGCGTGATCATGAACTGACCGTCGTTCCGGATGAGCGCGAAGTATCCGTGTTCGTGCTTCGCCCGCCGCATCTTCACGCACCGGATTCGGAGCTGGACATCGGTCTCGCCCTTCTCGAAGTGTCGTACGTACAGGACGCCGTCCGCGAGGAACTCCTCGTCGTAACGGGAGAGGCGCCCATTCTCCCCGCTGGGCACCTCCGCAATGAGGAACGTCGTCGCGTCAAGGGATCGGAGGAACCCAAAGAAGTGGAACAACTCGCGGCGCGGATTCTCCATCCGGTGCAGGGAGTATAGGGCCGCGAGGCCGTCGACCGCGACAAGGTCAAAGTGGTTCACCTTCACTCGCTGCTCAATGTACTTCATGAGTATCTCGAGCCAGTTCTTGTCCAGCTCCTCCTCCTTGTGCTCGAGCCGGATCTTCGAGACGTCGAGGAGGTACAGCTCCAGGTCGTCGATCCCGTCCATCCCGAGGTCCGTCATCGCGCCCTTCAGGTCCTCGTAGTTTTCCTCGAGCGAGATGTACAACCCCTTCGAACCCTCCTTGACGTTGCGGTACAACATCGAGAACGCGAGGGTCGTCTTCATCGTCCCTGGCGTACCCGTGATGAGGACGACGTGTCCCTTCGGAATCCCGCCACCCAGGGCCTCGTCGAATCCCTGGATATGCGTCTTGACGCGCTCCATAAGTGTGCAATCCTGAACAGCCATGGCGACGGTATATCTCGATAGCGCGGAGATTATCAGGGCCGGTAACTCGGCGTGGCCCCAAGACTAGCGCGGATCCCAGCATCGGGGCGAGCTGTGTTTGCGGTCAGCTCCGCCAGAAGCGGCCCTTGTAGTGAATCGTCGCTGGGCACCCGGTACATCGATCCTCCCGGTAATAGCGGCAGGAAGGGCAGAGGAACCCGCACTGAGTGCGGTCGCATCGACCTGCGATCATGGACACAGGCAGCACCCACGGCCGGATGGAGCCGGTAACGAATTGGAAGTCGAGAATCTCCACGTCTGCGAGGGGCCGGAGGTGGACATCCACCACTGCCTGAAGATGCTCCGCCGTCTCGCCAACGAAGAACATGGTCAGGTTCGCGCGCCCCGACGTCAGGATGGCGTTGACCAGGAGGGGACAGCCACGAAACGTGTCGAGGAGGGCGGCGGGATCAGGCGTGGCGATGTCGACCTTTGCGAGCGTCAAGCCGACCTCTGACACGTCGACGCCTGCCTGGATTGCAAGGTACCCCATTTTTCGCAGGCGCGCAATCCGCGCGGACACGGAAGGTTGGCTCAGTCGGACCTGCGCCGCGATTTCCCGGTGACTCACTTCGGGGTCCGTCTGAAGGAATGCAACGATTGAACGGTCCTTTTCATCGAGGCCTTCGCGCACCGGTCCTACCTATCGACGATAGGTGAATCTTGCTTCGAATATGCAGTATGATAAGTATGTACTGAACCGCCTTGCCGTCTTGAGGGCGCCTACGGGTGGGGTTCGTATGGCGTCCCGTTCGCTCTTTGACAAAGTGGTTGTCGGGTCAATCGCCGGTCTTCTCTTGGTTTTCGCGGTATTTGCCCTCGTGTATGCCCCTCGGGGCACGGTTCGGGCGCAAAACGTCCGTGAATTCTTCATGACCGCTCAACCAGCGACGATCGAATTGTCGCCCGGTGTCATGTGGAACGCGTGGACGTACAACGGGAGTGTCCCGGGCCCCATCCTCCGTGTGCGGGTCGGTGACATCGTGAAGATCCACTTTACGAATGGCCTAGGCGTGCGGCATAGCATCCACGTCCATGGACTTCGCTACACGATTGAGAACGACGGCTCCCAGGCGTACCCCGCGTCGATGCCAGGGCCGGGTCAGTCGTATACGTACACCTACGAGGCGACTCGACCCGGTCTGTTCTACTATCACTGCCATTCGAGCGATGGAGGCCGCCCGATCAGCTACCACATCCAGAAGGGTCTCTACGGTGCCATCATCGTGTACCCTGCGGATCAGTGGCCTCCAAAGACGGAATATGAGTTCGTGCAGTTCTTCGGAGAGGCGCAGCTGGATCCCGGATTCGCGTACCACATCAACGGCGCGCAGGCCCACGAGCACGACCTATTGACTCTCGTGGAGTCACAGGGATACCAGGGAGCTTTCGATGCCTTGAAGGCGGCTGGGGTGCCCACTGTACCGGTCGGGACGGAGCTCACGTTCTATCTCGTCGGAATCGGGGACCAGTACCATTCGTGGCACATGCACGGAGGCAGCCCCGTCTTTGTGAACGGCGCACCTGTCGAGGGCGACGTCATACCGCTCGGGCCCGGGAGTGCCGCAATCGCGCGGGTGCGCGTGACGAATCCGGGAATCTGGCTCATACACTGTCACGTTGTTGTGCACGCGGACGCCGGCATGGTCACCATTATTCTTGCGGAATAGCGAGCGGGCCAGCAACTGTGCGGACCGGGCGCCGGCGGCTTAGATGGGGACGACCCCGGCCGCGAACCTTTATCGAATCACCAACATCCCCCGCCGCGATGGTCCTCGAGGAGATCGGACTCGCTTTCTGGTTCCTCCTCCCCGCCTTTGCGGCGAACCCGATGGCGGTGGTCTTCGGTGGCGGCACCCCCATCGATTTCGGCCGATCAATGCGGGATGGGCATCGGATCCTCGGGGACGGCAAGACATGGCGGGGCCTCGCCGGTGGCATAGGATCCGGCCTCCTCCTAGGCATCGCCCTCATGATTATCGGCTCCGCGGTCTCGCCACGCCTTTCATTTGGACCCTGGCCCCTCGTTGTCCGCGTTCTGATTCTCCTCCCCATAGGGGCGCTCCTTGGCGATATGTTCGGCGCGTTCGTCAAACGACGCCTCGGCCTCGAACGTGGCGAGAGGGCCCCGGGCTTGGACCAATACGATTTCCTCCTCGGGACCTTCCTTCTCTCCCTAGTCTTCGAACGAGACTGGTGGCTCGAGCGGTATTGGAACGGAGATGCAATTTACGGTATCGTGTTCATCATCTTGATTACACCCGTGCTGCATCGCGCCGTGAACATGATCGGGTATCGCTGGGGGAAGAAGCGTGAGCCGTGGTGAGCTCGTCGACATGCTTCGGGCGTGCGGCGCTCTCGCGTTCGGTGACTTCACGCTCGCGAGCGGGAAGCGCTCGCCGTACTATGTCGACATCAAGAAGGCAATCACGCGCCCCGACGTGTTGCGGGCGATCGCGAAGGCGATGGCCCCCCATGCCGTCAACGCGGACCGGATTGCCGGGGTCGAGCTTGGGGCGGTTCCGATCGCTGCGGCGGTCTCCATGGAAACGGGTCGGCCGTATGTGATCGTGCGAAAGGAGAGGAAGGAGCACGGGACGTCGAAGGACTTCGAGGGCGAGCTGATTGCGGGGGAGCGCGTCGTGTTCGTCGAAGACGTCGTGACGACCGGCGGCACGCTCGCGAAGGCGATCGAGCGGCTTCGGGCCAATGGCGTCACGGTTTCCGAGGCGATTGCGGTCGTCGATCGCGAGGAAGGAGGCCGTGAGGCCCTCGCCGCAATCGGCGTGAAGCTCTCCGCGCTCCTCACCGCCGCGGAGTTATTAGCAGCTTCGAAACCGAAGTCGCTACGTTGAAATAACGTCGCCTCATCGTTCGCGTCCATGCGGTCCACCGCCTGCGGTGCGGCTCTTCTCCTCGTGGCGATGGGCCTCCTCGTCCCACCGAATGTGCAGGCCGCCGTTGCGGACTGGACGTTCCTGATCTATCTCGACGCCGACAACAACCTCGAGTCCGTCGGGATCCGCGATTTCCTCGAGATGGCGAGCGTCGGGTCGACCCCTCGCGTGAATGTGATCGTGCAGTTCGATCGGAGCACACTGTCCGATCCGTTGCAAGGGGGCTCCTTGGATTACGGCGATTGGACGACGGTAAAGCGGTTCCGTGTGCTCGGGGGGATGACACCGACGCCCGCGAACGAGTTGATTGATCTCGGGGAGCTCGACATGGCGGACCCCGCGACACTCGTCGACTTCATCGCGTGGGGGACGTCGACGTACCCCGCAAGGCACTACTTCCTCGACCTGTGGGACCACGGGTTCGGATGGCCCGGTGTCATCCAGGATGGCGCCGGGTACATGACGACTCTCGAGCTCGCGAGCGCGCTCGCGCAGGCTCGGACCCTTCTCGGCCGGACCCTTGACATCGTCGGGAACGACGCGTGCCGGATGACCCTCGAGATCATGTACGAACTCCAGCCGTACGTGGATTACTTCGTGGGTTCGCAGAAGGACGAGCCCATTGATGGTTGGCCGTACAATCAGCTCCTCGCGCCCGTCGTTGCGAACCCCGGATTGTCGCCCATCGACGTCGGCAGCACCCTCGTCGCCGGGTACGTCGCGAGCTACGCGGGTGTGAGCCCTTACTCTGTGACCCTGAGCCTTGTGTCGAGCGCCGCGCTCCCGGGTCTCGTCCGGACCTTTGGGGATTTCGTTGACGAGCTGAACGCGTCCGTCCCGCTCCTCCAGAACGAGGTGATCGCGGCCCGCGGCCTCACGGAGGTCTACGAGGGCAACGAGGAGTTCGATCTCTCCGACTTTGCGGGCCACGTGCGGGACATCGGGAACCCACGGCTCGCCCGCCTTTCGGATCGCCTCCGGGCCGGGATTGATGCGGCGGTGCTCGCGCACGATGCCTGGGACAACCCAGGCGCCGTGAATGGGATCCGGGCGCGGGACGCGCGTGGTCTCTCGATCTGGTTCCCGGTCGCCCCCCTGGTCCCGCAATACCCGCTCCTCGCCCTGAGCCGCGACACGGGGTGGGACGAGTTCCTCACAGGGTACCGGTCGGGCTCGCCCACATCCTATCCAATCACCGTGGCGGGCCGATCGATCGATGTTCGGGTCCCCCTGGACGGGCTCTTGGACACGATTGAGATCGAAGCGACGGCGTCCCGCAACGGGACCGTCTCCGCGGATCTGTACCAGGGTGGCGCGTTCGCTGCCTCACGGGACCTTCGTGTCACGGCGAACGAATCCACCCGTTTCGTGTTCGAACCCCCCGTCCCTGGCGTATACGCGGTTTCCGTTCTGTATTACGTTGATGGGAAGCTCGCGCAGGTCCTCTGGGTCGCGAGCCTCGCGATCCAAGGTCCCTACCGTTTCCAAGGCATGATTCGCGACGCGCAAGACCGGCCAATCGCTGGCGCACAAGTCAGGCTCACGAATCTCCGTACGAATGCGACGGCGAACGGGACTTCCACATCAACCGGCTACGAGCTCGATGTCGTCGTGCCTGATTTCATGTTCGACGGAGACGTTATCGAACTCAGCGCGGCGGCGCAGGGACGCACGGTCTCCGTGACGTTCATCGCGAGCCTCGCGTCGTCGCCGCACACCGCGGATCTCGTTCTCGATGTCACTCCCGCCCCAGACATGACCCCGCTGCTTGTTGTCATCGTTCTCCTCGCGGGCGTCGCGGCTATCTTGTTCGGTGCGATCCTGTGGCAGCGGTCCGCGATTCGCACCCTTCGCCGGCGCCTTGGGGGGCCGTAACCCCGCGTCACGAGCACTTTCGCGGACCTCCTCGTCGCGCCTTGAAATATCACGGGCCTGCGTTTCGAGACCCGCATGGCCATCGAGACTCAGGCGTCGTCGCTGGACCCGCGCGACGCCCTCACCGTCAGCGAGCTTCTCGCGGCGCTTCGGTTCACGGTGTCCCGTCACCCGGCGTTTTCGAACATTCTCGTTCGTGGAGAGGTCGCGGACCTGTCTCGCCCGCCGTCCGGAGTGATGTATTTCAACCTCGCGGATGCGTCTTCGCAGATCTCATGTGTCCTCTTCCGGTCCGCGGTCCCGAGCGTGCGGTTCGAGCTTCGCGATGGAATCGAGGTCCTCGCGGAGGGCGATGTCGACGTGTTCCCCGCGAAGGGGCAGGTGCAGTTCATCGTTCGGTCGCTCTCGCCCATCGGACGAGGCGCCTATTGGCTATCCTTCGAGCAGGTGCGGGATCGACTGGCGGCGGAGGGCCTGTTCGACGCGTCGCGGAAGCGCCCCCTCCCGCGATTTCCGCAGGTGATCGGTCTCGTGGCCTCGGAAGCGGGCGCGGCCATGCACGACGTCCTTGCGGTCCTCGGACGCCGGTATCCCTTGGCGGAGGTTCTCGTGAGCCCATGCCTCGTGCAGGGCGCGGAGGCACCCGCATCGATCGAGGTCGCGCTCGACCGGATCGCGGGCGTCGTTGATGTTGCCGTCGTCGCCCGCGGTGGGGGATCCCTGGACGACTTGTGGTGCTTCAACGACGAGCGGGTCGCGCGTGCGATCGCGCGGTTCCCTGCCCCCGTCGTCTCGGCCATCGGACACGAGACCGACGTGACGATCGCGGATTTCGTTGCGGATGTGCGGGCACCCACACCAAGCGCGGCGGCCGAACTCGTCTCTCCTGCTCGCGAGGATTTACGACGGTTCCTGGGCATGGCGGAGAAACGTCTCACGTCGGGGGTTCGCGATCAGATCAACGCAATGCAGAGGCAGCTCGAATCCCTCTCGATCCCGTTCCGGCCAGAGTCCGTTGTGCGGCTTGTTCGCGCACAGCGGCAACGTCTCAAGTCCTTGGAGTGGTCGGTCGAACGGGAGGCCCGTCAATTCCTCGCCGCGCTCCAGGGATGCCTGCGGGCGGCCGCCGCGCGCCTTGATGCGGTGAGCCCCATGGCCACGATTGCGCGGGGGTTTGCGATCGTGTCGAGGCGGGACGGTTCCCTTGTCGATCGAATCGGCACGATCGCTCCCGGAGAAACGATTTCAATCCTTGTCTCGGATGGGACGATCGAAGGCACCGTGCGGACGACGGAAAGGAGGACACCATGACGGAGAAGACGCTTGAGGAGGCGTTCGCGGAACTCGAATCGAAGTTGGAGGCGCTCAGCGCGGGGCACCTCTCATTGGCTGACGCGCTGCGGATGTACGAGGACGGAATCGCCCTGATCCACAACTGCGAGGAGAAGCTCGCGGAGGCGGAGCTGCGGGTGACCCGGCTATCCGCGGTCTCGACTTCCGCCGGCTCCGCCTGATCGACCGCCATCGTACGCGAACACGGGGGAGTTCGGCGGGGCGCGGCGAGCGATGGCTAGCGTCATCGGCGTGACGATGTACCCGCCCTCGAGGGTGCCGACGATGGCGCAACGGCGTGTGCCCCATGTCCAGTAGTATGCGGCAACGTACGCGCACAGGATCGCATCCAGTCTGTCCTCGTAGTCCTTGACCAGTCCGCCACGGAGGCCCCGCACATCGCGTTCGAGGATTCGACGGATTCCGTCCATCGGCGGGTCGAATTGGGCAAGGCGAAGGAGAAGGGATCCGAGCGCTCGCAATGCCCGCCATCGCGTCGCGTAGGTGCGGCCCTGACGTGCTTTGTACTTCAACGTTCGCTTCAATTCGAAGAGTGCGACCGTCGCGGCGTGCGGGTACGTCTCGAACACGAGCCTCGTGTCCCGTCGCGGGACGAGATTGCTGTCGTGGCGATAGCCTCTCGCCCCTAACTCCGCAACGAGTTCCCAGATTCGGTTCCCGCCATAGCGGCGCAATCCGCGGCGGGTCGCCGGATACACACCCGCCTCCATCGGACCGAACAACCGGGTCATCAGGCGATCTCCCTCGCGGCCGCGGCGCTCCCATGGGACGACGAGCGGTGCATCGATCGCCACGATTGCCGGATCCCCGACGACTGTGCGATCCATGTAGGCAAGGATGTCCTCGTTCGCACGCAATCCTCCAATGGCTTCGCGAACGGTCCAGCGGTTCCGTTCTCGAGCAGCGATGGCGAGGCCTGAAGGATTCCGCGGCGACCACGCGAGGTCGATCCCAATTGCATACACAGCCGCGGTAATCCCGAAGGGACAGAAAGCTTCGCGGCGGATGGTCTAACTGAGGCGGTCAGCAAAAGCATGGAGGACGGCGGGTTCCCGTGGCGACCGCCGTCCGTTTGGAAGGGGTGGTCATCCGAGATTGTAGGAAACCAGGATGGCCTCGAGCTGCACCGCTTTCATCTCGTCCCTGCTGACCGTCACGACCGCGCGGACGACGTTGCGGGCGGCGGGGCTGAACCACGCTTCCACGGATCCATGGGGGATCCGCTCGACATGGGCGAGTTCGACCGCCATGGCGAGATCGTCCTCCATCGGGACGCTCCCCAGGGAACGCTCCACTGCCGTGCCGATCGCGCGGAACGCGCCCGCGGGCGTCTCAACGTCCTCGAACGTCCCGCTCTTGACCATGTACACGAGCGGGACCTCGAAGGAGAATCGCTTGCCGATCTCGATCCACCCATCGGGGACGTCCACGCGGAACACGGCGAGGCCCTCGACCGACGCATTGGTCTTAACTGTCCATATCTCGTCCTCCTCGATTGGGAACGACCAGTGGTCCCACGCGGGCTCGTACGTCGCCCGCAGGTGCAGGACGAGGGAGGTGTGCGCAATGACCTCGATGCCGTGCTCCGCATCGACAGGCACACTCTTCGTGCCCTCGAGGCGGACCGTCCGAACGTCGAGGAGTCTCGCGAGGTTCTCGGTCCGGTACAGCGTGTAGCCGTCCACGGAGGCCGTCATGAACCGAATCTCCGGCCGCTCATGGAAGAGTGATGTGCCGCCCTCCTTGGTGACACCGTGGTCAAACTCGAACGTGCCGCTCACGGAGACGTTGTAGGCCGCGCCGGCGCCCTCGACCGTCTCGATCACGGTCACCTCCTTCGCGATCTGGCCGTGAAGAATCCGTGCTGTCCACTCGTACCCATCAGTGGTCAGGCTCACGTTGTAGACCCATCGGTTCCCGACGGCCCAAACCGGGACCTCGACGGCGGAGGGTAACGGCTGCTGTGTTGTGTCCGGGTTCGTCCCGGGATTGTCAGCAAGGGACTGCGGCGCGAGGAGCTGTGGCGCGAAGGCGATGCTCGCAAGGATCGCCAGCACCACGGCCGCAGACGCGAAGCCGACCCAAGCTACGCGATGAATCGACAAGCTATCATGCCCCTTACCTCGCGACTACGCGAGGCGTCGGAGCTGATGCTGCCGACCAGGGTAAAGCGATTTTGGAACGGTCGTCGAACGCGCTTCTACGATGACTTAGGTCCTCAGCTGATTCTCGAAATCGGTAACGACTGCGTTTTCCAAAGGAGCGTCTCGTCGCTGCAACACTTGGATTGTCATGCCTGCTGCAACCCAACGGGAGGATCTTCGATCACGCGCCATGGTTTCTGATAACCGACCCCGCCCCGCGCACGGCTTCTCCCGCGGCTGATGTAATCTTCCTGCACGGCGATCGGTGTATCCCCTACGTGCGCGATCGACACGTCACTGAGGTCCTTGCACATCCCGAGCAGCCTCTCCTCCGTGTATCCGAACGGCGCGAGCAACGTCTGTCCGGAGCGGCACAAGAGGCGGATGTACGCCCACTTGTCCACGCGCTCGCTTCCCTCGAGGAACTCCGCGACCTTCACCTTCGCCGCGTAGTCCTTGCTCGCCATGTCCGTCACGACGTACCGCACGCTCTCTCCGGGTTCGACGTTGAACCCACGGTCCTTCAGCTGCCGCAACGCGGCCGCGGCGGCGGTGAGGACGACGTACTCATCGACCGTCTTCGTCACGCTCTTCGTGAGGATGAACTCCCGCAGCGGGATCGCGTTGTCGAGGATCCGCTTCGCAGTGTACCGGAGCACGTCGATCGCCTTCGGGATCCGTTCATGGAACTCCGCGGCGGTGTTCGCCTCGCTCAGGACCGCGAGCATCGCTTCCTGCGCGATGTTGATGAAGTCCGGCGTGTCGTGCTTCCTTAGTTCGATCCCGCGGAGCTTGAACTCGCCGCTTTCGAAGAGGCCATAATACCGGTTCAGCGCACCGACGCCCGTCGTCTTGCACGGGAGGAACGCGATCCACTTGTACCGCCCCTCGAGCTCGATTGTGAGTCCCGTCGCGCCCGCAACGTGGTCGACGACCGTGCGAATCGAA
>Ga0209521_10001248_pt1 | contig 20678 bp, 21 predicted proteins | sample Rifsed19ft4_FD_184016 | JGI IMG/M metagenome (GOLD analysis project Ga0209521, IMG submission 184016) | Soil microbial communities from Rifle, Colorado, USA - sediment 19ft 4 (version 2) | ecosystem: Environmental > Terrestrial > Deep subsurface > Rock core/Sediment | place: Rifle, Colorado...
TGGCCGATGTGGGTTGGGATCCCTTATTGCGCTTTCATGCTAGGCTCTAGAAAAGCGTCGGAGTGAGTCAGACGAAGGAGGAGGAACCTTGAAAAGTTCGATGGTGATGGGGGTGACCCTGCTTCTGGCTGGTCTGGTCGATGTCTCGGCGCAGTCTCTCGCCGAAGTGGCGAGGAAGGAAAAGGAAAGACGCCAAGCACTCGGCGAGACCAAGGTCGAGGCCTACGACGATCGCAGTCTGGGGGGTCGGGGCCTCAGCGTGCCTTCCCCTCCGCCCGCCGCCGTCGCCGAGGGGTCGGCGGAGGTCGGTGAAAGCGAGGCAACCGAGGACAGCCAGGAAATCGAGGAAGAAGATCCTACACAGACGGAGGCTTACTGGCGCGACCGCAAGGCCGCTATTGAGAGACGGATTTCGGACATCGAGTCCCAACTCAATCGCCCGGGCTTCTCTTCCGATCCGTCCAATATGATGCGCCGGACGCAACTGGAACAGCAGTTGGAGCAAGCGCGGTCCGATCTGGCCGCTCTGCAAGCCGACGCGCGGCGCCAGGGTATTCCGCCGGGATGGGTCCGCTGAGCTGCCAATTGCCGAGCGGCTAAACGGCGGCAGCCTCCACGCGGTTGCGGCCGCGCTGTTTAGCGCGGTAGAGAGCTAGGTCGGCGCTCTTGAGCAACACGTCCTCGGTGGTGCCGTCGTCCGGGTAAGCGGCGGTACCGATGCTCACCGTGATGCCCTCCAAACCCGGCACCTGCTCGTTGAAGGAGAGCTTCTCGATGGATTTCCGGATCTTCTCCGCCAGGGCCTTGGCCGCGTGGCCAATGGTGGATGGCAGGACGACCACGAACTCCTCTCCTCCCCAGCGTGCGACCACGTCAGAAGCGCGGATCGTTTGGGACAAGCTCAGAGAAAAGCTGCGAAGTACCTGGTCGCCCGCGTCGTGGCCGAAACGGTCGTTGATCGTTTTGAAAAGATCGATGTCCAGCATGAGCACCGCCAGAGGCTGTGCGTACCGAGACGCCATCGCCAGCTGTTTCTGGAGGTGGCCTTCCAGAAAGCGGCGGTTGTAGAGACCGGTCAGCTCGTCCTGTATCGCCCTCTGCTGCAGCTGCCGGAAGTAGCGGACGTTCTGGAGGATGGGCGCCGCGTAGTCCACAAAGCCACGGGCCAGCTCGGTCCGCTCCTCTCCCCAGTACGGCTCATGCGAGCTGTCCAGGTGGATGACCCCAATCGTGGAACCGCCCACCACCATGGGAAGACAAAGGTAGCTCTTGCCGCCTTCGGTGGAAGACTTCACCGGGCAAGGGAGCTCGTTAGGCCCGTCGTAGCGAAAAACCTTGCCGGTGCGATAGGCGATGCAGCTTGCCGCGTCGATTCGCGACGAGTCACCGCAACGGCCGGGCAAGCCAACGTGCTGCGTGACTTCGAGAGTCTTGTCTTCCGGGATCGGCCGGTACACCACCGACTGGCTCGGCCCGACCAATCGGTCGAGATAATGAAGGAGAGCGGCGATGACCTCCGACTCCGCCTGCGCAGTCTGGATGCGCGCCGAGTAGTCACGCCAAGCGGCGAGGTGCTCGGTGCGCGTCTTCTCCGCCTCGTAGAGCCGGGCGTTGTCTATGGCAATCGCCGCCTGATTGGCGAATGAGATCAGAATGCGAACGTCTTTCTCGCCGAAAGCGTCGGCACGCTCATGCTCGATATCGAGGACTCCGATCAGGTTTCCCTTCACTTTTAGAGGAAGCACGATCCGCGAGCGGCCCCATGATGGGCGGAAGTCGCCGGAGCGGGATTCCATTTCATCCGTCTTTACGACCTCGCCCGACTGAGCTGCTTGCCCGATCGTGCCTCTTGCCAAAGAAACTCGGGTCAGGGCTTGTTCCGGTGGTACCCAGGCGCAAGGTTGGAGTACGAGCTCGCGACGTGATTCATCGAGTAGTAAGAGCTTGGCGCGCGGAAAACCGAGACGCTCTATGGCGTCCAGGGCGCTCTGCACGGCATCTTTGAGCGTCTGCGTGGTACTCATCGTTTTGGCCGCGCCATGGAGGGCGGCGAGCTCGGTCCGCCTTTTTCTCTCCTCTTCCGCCAGGGAGACGTTCTCAATCGAAAGACCGAGCTCGCTGGTCAAAGAAGCCAGGGCAGCGAGACCAGTCTCCGTGAAGAAGCCCATTTCATCGGCAAAGAGTTGAAGGACGCCCACCACCTTTCCTCGCGAGACCATGGGCAAACAAGCCGTCGAGCGCCACCCGGAAAGGAGAATTGCCTCACGGAACTCCTCGACAAGGGGATCGGTAATGAGATCGTCCAAGACCACCGGCTTACGTTGGAGCGCTGCTCGACTGGCGAGGCCCGCCCCGGGCTCGGAGAGGCGCTGGACCGCTACCAGTTCGGCGAGATCGCTGGGCAAACCGCTGTGACTGGTAAGGATCAAGCCTTTCTTCTTCTCATCGAGGAGAAAGACGCCTGCCGCGGGGACGCCGAGGGCGAAGGTGACTCTCTCCAGCACCTCATCCAGCGCGTTCTTGAGATCGTTGATGGAACCGGCGAAAACATCTCGAGCACCTTGCAGGGCATCTCGGATTCGTTGCTCGAGCTCCCGGTGACCGGGATCGTTAGCGGTGAGCGCCAGTTCTTGGGACAAAAACCCTCCCAGGTAGCTCATCATCCAGAGCGAGGCGAGCTGAACCGCGGCGGGGAGATACGAAGCAGTACTCAGGTCGACGTGGCGGGAAACCAGGCCCAGGAAAGTCAGGGAGATGGCGGCAACCAGCCCAACCGCAGCGACACGGCTGAGCACCAGCGACGCGGCGAGTACGATAAGCAGAAGGATGGCGAAGAAAGGTGAGGCGAGGGGACCGGTCCAGTAAACGAGTGCCAAGGCAGAGCCGGACGTGACAAGAACCATCCCCAGAACCCCGTAGGAGTTCCCAAGGCGATGAGGATGGATGTTGAGCAAAACGAGATTCAGTGTCGCGGCTATGAGCGCCAGCCCGACGAGCAGCGGACGGTCTGCGGCTCGAGCCAGAGGGGAGAAGGTATAGGCAAGGACGAGGAGCACCACCAACCAGTAGACCAACGAGAAGGTCGTCTGAAAACGACGAAGCCTCTCGATGCGGGCTCCTCCCGCGGACGACCGCTCGGTGCCACTCTGGAACCGCGATCTGAATCGCGCCATCATTTGGGGGTCCTCTGTTCGGGCGTCAGGCGGTCAAGCCTCAGATTCTCGACGCGGCCGGTCGTCTTCTCCCCAGGACCCGTACTTGCCTATCCAGTCGGGGATAGCTGCCATGGTTCTTCCCGAGGCTCACCGTCGGACTTCCCGCTCTCCAGAGGTGAACATGAAGACCCGCAATCGCCTAGGGTATCCGCTAGGTCCCCACGGGTCAAGGAGATGCATGCGGGAGGTCTTACCTAGCCAGTGTTGGAGAACGCCGTTTTCGTCACGCGGACCGGAACTGAGTCTAGTACAATTTAGTAAGAAAGTGCGCAGGACGAGGTGGTAAGTGAACACCCGGGTGACCGAAGCTTTGCGGAAACTCTACTTGGGCCGGCGGACGGGCGTACTGCTATGCGAGGGGGCAGACGCCAAGCGTAGCGTCACCTTCCGGGAGGGGCTGGTGATCGGGGCTCGATCCTCCCTCATCGACGATCGCTTGGGCGAGGTCATGATGCGGCACGGGAGGATAACCCGCCAGCAATTCGAGGATGCGGCGCGCTTCATCAAGAGCGGATGGAAGCTGGGTGAGATTCTCGTGGAGCTGCGCATCATTCAGAAGGACGAGATCGAGAAGTTCGTCCGAATACAGCTCTTGGATATCGTTTGTTCCTTGATCATCCATCCGCCGATTCGCATCGTCTTCACCGATGCGGAGACGGTAGAATCCACCGTCTCGCACCCGGTTTCCGTTGCCGCCGCGGTGGTGGAAGCCGCTCGTCGCTCTGCTCGGATCGACGATCAACTGAAGACCCTACTTTCCCGGGAGCGCCCCCTAAGCCTTGCCAGAGATCCAGCGCTGCGGTTACAGGATGTTACCTTGAGCCCCGAAGAAGGCTTCATTCTCTCGCGGGTCGACGGGAGCCAGTCACCCAAGAGCATCGCCTCGGTGAGCCCCCTTTCCGAAAGGGAGACGGCCCGCACGTTGCTGGGGCTATTGGAAGCCGGGATTATTGAGGAAGCTGAACCGAGACAGGAGTCGGCAAACGAACCCTCTGGCCCCACGGAACGTTCGCCTGAGGAGCCGGTTCCGCCGCCGCCGGGGTCCTCCCAGCCATTGGAAGTAGCGGTGGACGCCCAAGCAAGCGCGAGACGAGAGGTCGAGAATCTGTACCAGCAATGCCAAGGCCAGGATCACTGGCAAGTCCTGGAGGTCAAGCGAGGTGCCTCAAAGGAGGAGATAAGCGCGGCCTTCCGTGGGAAGACGAGCCTCTATCATCCCGACCGGTATCATCATATTCGAGATCGGGAGTTCCAGGAGAAGCTCTCCCACTTTTTCCATCGGATTAGGGAAGCATACGAAACACTCTCTACCGAGGAAAACGCCAAGGGATATGACCAACTGACTCGGAAGGAGCGGCAGTACGAGAAGCAAAACAAGAAGTGGAGCGCTCCTCCCAAGGAGGAAACGAAGGAACCGAGGCCGGCGCGGTCGGAAAAAGAAGGCAAGGCCCTCTTTGCCCAGGCGAAGGACTCCTACCTCAGAGGCGACTGTTGGATGACGATCCAACTCTGCCAGCAGGCAATCGAGATCGTTAGTGACGATGCAGGGCTTTACCACCTGCTCGCCATGGCACAAAAAGAGAACCCGAAGTGGCGCAAGGATGCCGAGCGGAACCTGCAAATCGCAATCAAGTTGGATCCATGGAAACCAGAATATCTCCTTTCGCTGGGCAAACTCTATCGAGACGGCGGGCTACATTCACGAGCGGAGAAAGTCTTCGAGCAGGTGCGAGTCCTTGACCCGACCTTTACCATTCCCGAGTAGGCCCGAGCGCCAGGCGAACGTACTCAAACACCCTTCTCGAACCGCTTAAGCTTCCTCCAAAGTGTTGCGGTCGTGATCCCGAGCCTCTCGGCGGTTCTCTTGCGACCCCCACCACACTCGGTGAGAATCTCCAGAATGTACTCGCGCTCCAGCTCGCTGAGGGTCATAGATTTGCTCTTGGCCCGGTCGATGATCCTGTCGGCGACTGTCTGGGAGTCGGCAAACGGAAGGTCGTCCAGACCGAGGACTCCGTCTCGATCTAGAGCGACGGCTCTTGCGATGACGCTCTCCATTTCTCTGACGTTACCCTTCCAGGGATGGGCCATCAGAACCGACATGGCGCGCGGCGAGATGGCCGGTTGCGGGTTGCCCAGCTTCCCGGCGGTGGTCTTGAGGAAGTGCTGTGCCAGGAGCGGAATGTCCTCGGTGCGTTCGCGCAAGGCGGGTACTTGAATCGAGATCACGTTCAAACGGTAGTAGAGGTCCTCTCGAAACGTTCTCTCCTCAACACACTTCTCCAAGTCACCCTTGGTGGCCGCGATGATGCGGACGTCCAAGTTGCGACTGACGGGAGTTCCTACCCGTTGCACTTCACCGTTCTGGAGGAGACGCAGCATTTTCGATTGAGCCGCCAGGGACAGTTCCGTTACCTCGTCTAGGAAGGCGGTGCCACCATGCGCTTCCTCGAACAAACCGCGTTGGTTGGATGAAGCGCCGCCGAGATCCCCCTCGGTGTGCCCGAAGATTTCGCGGTCCTGAAGGTTCTCGGGGATGGCTCCGCAGTTGATAACGACCAGGGGGTTTTCTCGCCGGCGAGAAAGGGCGTGGAGCGCGCGAGCGATGAGCTCCTTACCCGTGCCGGCTTCACCTGAAATCAGTACGGTGGAGTCCAAACGAGCCACCTGGTCGACCATTCTCAAGACGCCGCTCAGCGCCCGTGAGCTGCCGACGATACCCTCGAAAGAGGGCCGCCCGCGCACCATCTCTTCCAGCACCCGCACCTTGTTCATCAGGACCTTCCGTTCCAGGGCACGGCGAGCCACCAGGATCAGCTCCTGGGGCTGGAATGGTTTCGTCAGATAGTCGTAGGCTCCACCTCCGATAGCCTGCAACCCCTTTTCCATCGTACTCGAGGCGGCCATGACGACGACCTCGGTCTCTGGCGACAAGCGCTTGACGGATTGCAGCACTTCCAGTGGGTCGACGCCGGAAAGACGAAGGTCGCTGATCACCAGATCGAAAGCGCGAAGCGACAAAGCCTCTAGTGCCTGCTGGTGGCTCCCCACCTCCTCCACAGCGTAGTCGTTCTGTCTCAGGGTGGCCGACATGAGCTTGCGGACGGCCGTCTCCTCATCAATGACCAAAATGGAGGGCGACGGACTTCCACTTCTGCGAACAGGCGGTCTGCCCCGGGCCGACGGAACCTTGCGCATCGCGGGATTCGAGCAACCTCCGACGGAATACGCCCACGTTCCGTTCGAACTCAGCCAACAAACCGGAACCGACCCGTTAGGGGTTGTGGATGAAAGAGCGTAGCACTACAAGATGGTGAGACGCAATATGCTCCATCGCCCGTTATGGACGGGAAGGCTGGTCATGGGGAAGAGAACAACCTTGGGAGGCGGGAAGACGGGACCAGCTTCATGGGCGCGAAGCCACGATAGAGAGGAGCTGTCTCAGATCGTCGATGAAGTAGTCCGGAGAAAGGGTCCGGACTTCGGCGGCCCCGATACCGTAGGTGACGAGGGAGACCGGGATCTCAGCGTTGCGCGCGGTTTCGAAGTCCACTCGAGAGTCACCGACCATTAGAGTTCTCTCTCGTCGTGCCCCGGTGCTTCCTATCAAGGAATCGACTCCCATGCGATGCGGCTTGCGCTCACGGAAGCTCTCGCCTCCATAAACCTGACAGAAGTAACGCTCGAGGCCTAGTCCCTCCAGCACGGCCAGACTCTCTCTGGTTGGCTTGTTGGTGAGAACGGCCATGCTCCTTCCCGGGAGTAGTGCTTCCAAGGCTTCTCGCACCCCCGGATAGGGGAGCGTTGTATCGAGAAGGTGGCTTCCATAGATCGGTAGGTATAGCTTCACCGCACGGTCTATCTCGTCTTGCGAGACGGTGCTTCCTAGAGAGCGCTGCAGTAAGGTCCGTACGCCGTTACCAATGAAATCAAAGATCCGTTCGGCCGGGAGCTCGCGCCGCCCCATCCGAGAGAGGAGCTCGTTGACCGAGGTAGCGATGTCCCGGCGGGAATCGACCAAAGTGCCGTCCAGATCGAAGATGATGAGATCCATAGATGCGTGCATGCTATCGGCGCGGAAACCTACCGTCAATTGCTCGCCACGCCGCAAGTGTCGGCGAATGGTACCGATCCCGGCCTGAACGGCACTATTCGGCCGCCAACTTGAACGGCCCGGGCGACTGCACTATAATTGCCGCATAGCCTGAGCGGCTGGTCGGGCGAGATAGAACATGCTGGAACTGTCGCGCAAGAGCGACTATGCCTTACGGGCGGTCATCTATCTTGCACGCTTGAGCTCGGATCGGTACGGTCGGGTGAGCGAGATCGCCAAGGCCAAAGACATCCCGCAAGCCTTCCTAGCTCAGATCCTTCCCATTCTGGCCAACCGCGGCGTCGTGAAATCGCTGCAAGGTGCTCACGGAGGATACGCTTTGGCCAGAACTCCCGCCGAGATAACGTTCCTGGACGTCATCGAGGCGGTGGAGGGGTCCCTGAAGCTCAACCGGTGCGTCGACGGGCAACATGATGATTGCTCGATCGTCGACGTTTGTGAAATGCACTACGTCTGGACCATGGCGCAAAGGCAGACGGTGGACTTCCTGAGCAAAGTGACCATGGCCGATATGCTCCAGGCTCCCCATCACCCCCTGGTGACCATCGACCCGGCCTAGGGTCGGACCCGGCTAGGAACGAGCTGAGCAAGGTAACTACCGGCCCTCCTCATACTCTTCGGCCCGATTGAGATCGAAGGGTCCGTGCTCCGGATTGACGGGGAACCCACGAAGCTCACAATGACATCGATAGCAGACCGCCACTTCCCCGAGGCGGTAGTACAGCAGAGAGTCGATCACGCTGGCCACCACCAGGACGGCCAGGGACGAGAGGAAACCCCAGACGGCGTAAGCGAACGTGGAAAGCGCTATGGTGGCGGTTACCGCCGCACATCCTAACTGCTGGGGGAAATCCTTTCGCAAAAAGAATTCTTTGTTGTCACAGTGCGGACATCGATCGACCGAACCGCCTGCCAGAAGCGCCTGGCTGAGATGGCTTTCCGACTGGTGGCCACACTGAGCACAAGTGTGAAGGGTCTCGGTGGGAGAAAGCTCATACTCGTAGTAGCGAGAGCATTGGGGGCAGAAGAAGCCCACCGTGAAGGATTTCACAGAGCTTCCCCAGATCTCAGGCCCATCCGTCGATCTCTAAAGGGGAAAGCCGGTGGCGAACGTGAGAAACTGCGCTATCAGCTCCCCAAAGAGCACCAGCACCAGGGCGACGTAGAGGAGGCCGGTAGCGGACTGCGTCGAGCGCATCCTTACCGTTTGCCAGATCGGGCCAGCGAGTAACGAGGGAGCGATCAGTCCGGTGATCGCTCGAAAAAGAAAGAACAGCCCGAGCGTAGAATAGAAGACATCGGCGGCTTGCGTCACTCGAACCACTTCCCACCCCTCGCGCGCCAAGACGGTCACCACGTTCAGCCACCGCACCGCCACCGCTCCCATCAACCATAGAGCTCCTTCCTTCAGGGGAGCGATGGAGAGGCTGGTGTCCACCAGGTACCAATGGCCGAGGACCATGCTCACCGTTACCGAACCGAGTAGGAGAGCCGAGCCGATCGACCCCGCTGTACAGAGCAGCCATCCAGCCGACTCGTTTCCACGACACTCGAGGGCAAGAGCTATGGAAGCGGCGGCTGCTGCTCCCACCACCGGAAGGAGGGGAGAGCTTCCCGACCGGCGCAACCGCCAATAGGCCAAGAAGGCCACCGCTGCCACGGCACCGTAGGCGAGCGCCACTTCGCCGCTGCTCAGTATGCTGGCGACGGCGGCGGAAAGAGCTGAAGCGGCGAGGCAGAATCGGAGGAAGGAGTCGGGAAGGCGGTTCCGAAGTGCGAGAAGCGCGGTAATGATCAGACTGCCCGACGCCAAGTGAGCGGCGAGGAGGAAAACGACGGTCCCCATCACCGTCTCATCTCGTCATTAGCTCGTCATGCGGCAAGACGGGCGCTACTTCAGTTTGCCCTGAAGCCAGTATCTCAGATCGGGCGTGAGCTCAGCGAGGATCATTCCCGCGCGCACAACCGTCTGGCACCCGCGAACCCGTTGCGGCTCTGGCTGGTCTGGCGTCCGCCAGGTGAGCTCGCAGTTGCCGCACTCGTTGTTCCAGCAAAATCGGCCGAGAGCCATCTCGTCGACGATGAACTGCACGCAGCGGAGGAGAACATTGTTCTCGGGAACGGCGAAAGAGCTCCCCTCGATCTGGATGTCTACCAACCGCTCGAAGGGTTCATAGAGAGAGATGTCGCCTGAGCCCATGCCGCACCCGTCTTCCGCGTTTTGATTGGAAAGCAAAAAAATACCCCCGGCGAGCTCCGAGGGTACCGCGATGAGTTAGGTGCGGCCACTGGCCGACACGGCTAGACCTGGAAAGACTCTCCGCAGCCGCAGGTTCCCTTCGAGTTAGGGTTGGTGAACCGAAAGCCAGAGCCCATGATGTCTTCCACGTAGTCGATCTCGGTCCCATCGAGATAAAGGAGACTCTTGGCGTCCACGAACAGTTTCACACCGTTTTCTTCGTAAACCTTGTCCTCGGTTCCGGCTTGCTCGTCGAGAGCAAGCTGATACTGAAACCCGGAACAGCCCCCGCCGACCACCCGCACTCGCAGGCCCGCCTCGGGCTTACCGTGCTGAACGAGGAACTCCTTTACCTTGCCTGCAGCCGTTGAACTCAAGGTCAACATCGGTTACGCCTCTTCTAAGTCTGTGTTTGTCTGATCCTTACGACCAGGATGAACAATCCCTATCATATTAGTCAGACTAAAGTATACAGACGCCCGTCAGGAGTGTCAAGCGAGGAGGCGCTCCCTTCACCCCAGTAGCCTGTCTTTCGCGTAAATCAACTCCCGGCGCGAGCCAGCGCTTATTTCCAGAATCCCGGTGTCCATGCGAATCGCGTCCTCTGGGCAGGCCTCGACGCACAGACCACAGAAGACACACTTGCTGTAGTCGATATCGAATACCATCGGATACTTCTCGATGTTTGGATCAGGGTGCTCGCCGGCCACTATGAACATGCAGAAGGCAGGGCAGATCGTCTCGCACATCATGCACGCCACGCAACGGGGTGTGCCGTCTTGGCGTTTGGTCAAACGATGGCGAGATCGGTGGCGGCGAGCGAACGGTCTTCTTTGCTCGGGATACTGAAATGTCACGGCGGCGGTTTCGTCCGACTTGACTCTAAAGCGATGGGCAATGTGAAGCAGCATATTGCGAAAGAAATGGCGGGAGGTGACCAGGACGCCCCGCACTACGCCCAGAATGTAAATCCGTTCCCCGAACGTCAGAGGAGGCCGTAGCACCTTCTTGATCATTGTCACTCATGTTAAAGGCGAGCTTGACAACAGTCAAGGTGCACCGTAGCATGAAAAGTCCGACTCAAATCAAACAATGGAAGCACTTTACGATCTCCACTCCCATACGACTGCATCCGACGGGCGACTCGGCTCTGCTGAGCTCGTCCGGAAGGCGATTGAAGAGAGCTTGTCCGCTCTTGCGGTAACGGACCACGATACGGTAGAAGGGATCGACGCGGCGCGAGCGGAGGCCGAACGTTCCACAAAGGCGCTGGAAGTCATCGCCGGCGTCGAGGTGAGCGCGAATTACAAAGACGAGTCGGTGCACGTATTGGGTCTGTTCGTTCGGCACCGCGAGCCCTGGTTGGTGGAGTTTTTCTCACAGGCACAGGAGAGGCGCATCGAGCGCATCCACCGTATCGTGGCAAAGTTGGATGCCATCGGAATTCATATCGAGTCGGAAGACGTGTTCGCCAAATCCACTCACGGAACGGTGGGGCGGCCGCACGTTGCGGAGGTCATGGTCGACCAAGGAGTGGTCAGCAGCTTCTCAGAGGCATTCGACCGATACTTGGGACATGGCGCCCCGGCCTACGTTGGCTATGAAAAGGTTACCCTACGAGATGCCACCGAGCTGATACGGCGCGCCGGCGGCGTCGCCTCGCTGGCCCACCCGGGATTGTTGAAGCGCGACCAGCTTATCCCCGAGATGGTGGACGACGGCCTTCAGGCGCTCGAGGTGTACCACAGCGAGCACGGACAGAAGCTGGCAGCCCGGTATCTGGATATGGCAAAGCGGCTGGGCCTCCTGGTGACCGGCGGATCCGACTTCCATACTCTGGACGGTCACGGCCCGACCAAGTTGGGATGCCGCGAACTGACCCGGGAAGCCCTTGAGAAGATTCGCGAAACCGCAAAGAACTGACAAATCCATCTAGCAATTGGTTCTTGCAGGTTCCTCCGCTAGATCGACCATCAGGTCGTTTCCCTCCACTCGCGTTCTGTAGGAGCGAACCTTGGAGAGAGGGTTGACCGGCGACAGGCCGCTACGAAGATCGAACTGCCACAAGTGCCAGGGGCAGGCGACGACTCCCTCCCGAACGAAGCCCTCGTGGAGTGGGCCACCTCGGTGCGGACAGGTCTCATCGAGAGCAAAAAACTCTCCGCGATCTCGAAAAATGGCGAGGCGCTTGCCTTCCGCGACCACCACGATTCCCTTGCCCTCCGGGACATCCTCAACCGAGGCGACGCGGATCCCGACCATTGGTCTAGGAAGTGAAAGCCTTTGCCAGGCTGGCCTGGGCAGCCGAAAGTGTCCTCTCGACATCCTGCTCACTATGGGCGACGGAAATGAAGAGGGCTTCGAACTGGGAGGGCGCCAGATAGACTCCGCGCTGCAGCATCTCGCGACAAAAGGCGGCATGACGTTGGGTTTGAGCGCGCGCCGTGTCCGAGTAGTTCTTGACCTCGGGATCGGCGAAGAACACGGTCATCATCGAGCCGACGCGGTTCACGGCCAGGCGGAGCCCCATGGCGTTTATGATCTCTCGAAAACCCGATTCGAGTCGTGAGGACGTTCCTTCCAATCTATCCCACGGTTTGTCTTGCTCCAGCAGGTCGAGCTGGGCCATTCCGGCGCTCATGGCGAGCGGATTCCCGGAGAGCGTGCCGGCCTGGTAGATGGGGCCGCAGGGTGCCAGTTGCTCCATGACGTCACGCCGGCCGCCGTAGGCGGCGGCCGGGAGACCACCACCCACGATCTTCCCGAGCACGGTCAGATCCGGCAGAACGCCAAAGCGTTCTTGTGCACCTCCCCTTCCCAGACGGAAGCCAGTGATGACCTCGTCGAAGATCAGAAGCGACCCGTGCTCGTCGCAGATCCTTCGCAACCCTTGGAGAAAGCCGGGGGCAGGGGGAACAACGCCCATGTTTCCGGCGACCGGCTCCACGATGGCGGCGGCGATGCGCTGGGGATGGGTCGCGAACAACGCGGCAACCGATTCCAGGTCGTTGTAGTCAGCAATGAGAGTATCCGCGGCGAGCTTGTGCGGCACTCCCGGACTGTCGGGTACACCGAGTGTGAGCGCTCCCGATCCGGCCCTGATGAGAAAACTGTCGGCGTGTCCGTGATAGCAACCGGCGAACTTGACGATGGCGTCTCGCCCGGTGACGCCCCGGGCCAGTCGAACCGCGCTCATAGCAGCCTCGGTTCCGGAGTTCACCATCCTCACCATGTCCACCGAGGGGACCATGTCGCAAATCCTCTCCGCCATTTGTAGCTCCAGCTCGGTGGGTGCGCCGAAGCTGGTACCGTGCTCGAGCGTTCGCCGAATCGCTTCCAGCACCTTGGGATGCGCGTGTCCGAAGATGAGGGGTCCCCAGGAGCCCACGTAGTCGATGTAGTCGCGTCCATCCACGTCCCGAATATGGCTCCCCGAGCCGGAAGTGATGAACGGTGGCGTGATGCCCAGGCCGCGAAAGGCTCGCACCGGAGAGTTGACCCCTCCCGGTATCTTCTGCTGGGCGCGGTGAAAGAGCTCTTCGCTGCGATTCGGCATCAATTCTCGGAGCGATCTGTGCCTTGGGTGAGCTGTCGCGCCACGTCTTTCGCGAAGTAGGTGAGAATGACGTCGGCTCCCGCTCGTTTGATGGCAGTGAGGGTCTCCATGACCATGCGAGGCTCGTCGATCCAGCCCTGGGCGCCTGCCGCCTTGATCACGGCGAACTCGCCACTCACCTGGTAGGCCGCCACCGGCACGCGAAAGGTTTGCTTGACCCGGTAAACCACATCCAGGTAGGGCAGCGCGGGTTTTACCATCACTATGTCCGCACCCTCTTCCAGATCGAGGGCCACTTCACGCATCGCCTCGTCGGCGTTGGCCGGGTCCATCTGGTGGGAGCGACGGTCGCCGAACTGGGGTGCGGACTGCGCGGCATCGCGAAAAGGTCCGTAGAAGCTGGAGGCGTACTTGACCGCGTAGGAAAGGATGGGTGTCTCCTGGAAACCCGAACCGTCCAGTGCCTTTCGGATCGCTCCCACCCGACCGTCCATCATGTCGGAAGGTGCGACAATATCGGCTCCTGCCTGGGCATGAGAGACCGCTTGTTTAGCCAGGAGCTCGAGCGTGGGATCGTTGAGAATCTCCTCTCCTCTTACCAGACCGCAATGCCCGTGGCTCGTGTACTCACAAAGGCAGACGTCCGTCACCACCAGCAGACCTGGACACACTTCCTTAATGGAGCGGACGGTCGTCTGGATGATGCCTTCCGGATCGTAAGCCTCGGATCCCTTCTCGTCCTTGCGGCCGGGAATCCCGAAGAGAATCACTCCCGGGATGTTCAGCTCGGCGACCTCTCGACACTCCTCGACGATCCGGTCCGGCGACAGCTGGTAGTTCCCTGGCATCGAGGCGATTTCTCGGCGCACGCCTTTGCCCGGACAAACGAACAGCGGGTAGATGAGATCGGAGACGTCGAGACTTGTTTCTCGAATGATTCTCCGCAGCGGCTCGCTCCGCCTGAGACGCCGGAGGCGGGTAGTTGGAAAACCCATGGACATCGCTCCCTTTCAGCCCAACGATTGTTGTCCGCTCTCCGGACGGGCGGGCTCGTCCCCGAAATAGCGTTCGATGGCTTCGATCAAGCCGTCTACCGTATAGACGCCGGCCTCGATCGTCGGCTGGAAGCCCGCATCGCGAAGGGCCTGGCTGGTGATGGGCCCAATGCTGGCAGAGGCGAACTTCCCATACAAGGGCTCCTTGTCTTGGACGGCCGACAGGAAGCTCCTCACCGTCGAACCGCTGGTGAACGTGACGACGTCGATGCCACCATCGGAAAGGAGACGAACGGCGCTGGCAAGCTCCTGGGAGACGGGAACCGTCCGGTAGGCAACAACCACCTCCACGGTCGCCCCGGCGGAACGCAATAGCTCGGGCAATGCCTGGCGCGCGATGTCGGCGCGAGGGAGGAGTATTCTACGTTCCGCGAGGGGACCGGCGCGCTTCAAGGCCGCAAAGACCTCTTCGGCCACGAACCGCTCCGGGACGACGTCGACCTTGAGCCCTTGAGCGGCCAAGGCCGCGGCAGTAGCCGGTCCGATCGCGGCGAGTTGGACCTCCCCGTGATCAGGAAACTTCTTCCCCAACTCGCGGAGTCTTGTCATGAGTGATCGCACGCCGTTCGCGCTGGTGAAGACGATCCAGTCGTAGTTCGCCAGGCACCCGATGGCCCTGTCGAGCGGGGCCTGGTCCAGCGGAGGCTCGATGCGGATGGCGGGTGCTTCCACTACCTCTGCTCCTCGCCGGCGAAGACCTCCCACCAGCTCGGCTAGCTGCTCACGGGGACGTGTGACCATGATCCGCTTTCCACGGAGTGAGCCAGAATTCTCGCGCATCGGGCTGCTACTTCCCTTGGGCTTCCGACCGGACCTCGTCGAGAATCTCACTCCCCCCTTCCCTCAGCATTTGCCGCGCCAGGCTCTCCCCGAGCTCGCGTGGCTGCTCCTGGGAGCCCTCAACCTTGCGCCTCAGATGCCGCCGTCCGTCAGGGGTGCCGATATAGGCTTCCAGAACCAGTCGGTGGTTGAGCAGGGTACAGCTCGCTCCAATCGGGACCTGGCAACCTCCCTGCAGACGGCGTAGCAGAGCGCGCTCTGCCTCTACCTGGAAGGAGGTTTCGTGGTGGTCGAGGTCGGAGAGATACTGCAAGACCTCCCTGTCATCGGCGCGAGCCTCCAAACCGAGCGCCCCCTGGCCGACTGCGGGCAGCATCTGGTCGGTGGGAATCGGGGTAAAGACGTGCTCGGCCACACCCAGTCGGACGAGCCCGGCGCTGGCGAGAACCATCGCGTCCCAGCGCGACTGGCTGAACTTGCGAAGCCGGGTGGTGATGTTGCCTCTCAATTCGACGATCCGGAGATCGGGACGAGCGGCCAGGACTTGCGAACGCCGCCGCAGGCTTCCCGTCGCCAAGGTACCGTCACGAGGCAGGGTCTCAAGAGAACCAGCCTTGCGAGCGATGAGCATGTCGCGCGGATCGAGTCTCTCGGTGACCGCCGCCAGGATCAGGCCGGCCGGCAACTCGGTGGGGAGGTCTTTCATGCTGTGGACGGCGAAGTCCACCGTCCCGTCCAGGAGAGCGCTCTCGATCTCCTTGATAAATAGGCCGCGATCGCCCATTAGGGAGAGCGGAACATCGGTGACCCTATCGCCTTGGGTGCGAATCGTCTCGATCTCGATCTCGAGCCCCGGGTGTCTTTGTTTCAAAGAAGTCACGACGCCTCGAGTCTGTGCCAACGCCAGCTCGCTCCCTCGAGTCCCCACCCGCAGAGCTCGCACCTTCCCGCTACTCCTCATCCTCGTCGCCCTGGCTGGGGTCTTTCTCGCCCCGCGCCAGCTCGAAGAGCTCGTAGATGGTGTCGATGCGCAAGGACCCGAGGTGTCCGCTTCCGCTCCAATTTCGGATCTGAACCATGGCAGGATGCAGGATCTTCTTCATCAAGCCCTCGGTCAGTCGCTCTAACTCCTCCCGGTCCTCGGGGCAGAAGCGGCTCCCGTATCGTGCTACCTCCTGACGGCGAATCTTCTCGAGCCGTTCCCGGAGGTGCTTGATAACAGGTGTCGCGGCCAGGGAAGCGCGCCACGAGAGGAACGCCTCCAGCTCTTGCTCCACGATGACTTCCGCCTTCGGGATCTCGGCCCTTCGCTCCTCGAGGTTTTTCTCCATCAGGAGGTTCATCGCATCCAGGTTGTGGAGAAAGACTCCATCCAGGCGTCCGATGAGCGGGTCGAAGTCGCGTGGAACGGCGATGTCAATGATGTAAATCGGCCTCCCCGACCGCTTGGAGAGAATGGCCTTCATTCGCGCCTCGCTGACGATCGGCTGGGGGGAGCCGGTAGAGCTGATGACGATGTCGACGCGGGCCAGGGCCTCTTCCACACGGTCGAGAGGGAGCGCATTCCCATTGAGCTCCACCGCCAGCTCCTGAGCCTTGCTGAAGGTGCGGTTGGCGATGGTGAGGTGGGCGGCTCCTTTCTCCAGCATGTGTCGGGCGGTGAGCTCGCCCATCTCTCCCGCTCCGATCAGCAGCACCGCGCGCGTCGACAGATCCTCGAAGATCTTGCCGGCGAGCTCGGCGGCGGCACTCGCCACCGAAACGGCTCCTCCTCCCAGTCGCGTCTCGGTTCGAACTTTCTTTCCTGCCGAGACCGCCGCGTGCAGTAGGCGGTTCAGTATCAGCCCGCAGGCACCGACTTCCAGCGATAATTGGTGAGCCTGCTTGACCTGACCCAGGATCTGGGGCTCGCCCAGAAGCATCGAGTCCAAACCGGTGGCCACCCGCAACAAATGCCGCGCCGACTCGACGTCGGACAGGGTATAGGCGTATCCGGGATGAGCGGCCAGGTCCACCTGCTTCTGCTGGGCGATGAGGTTTCGGATGTACATCTCGGCCACGCCGTTATCGTTCGAGAGGCCGTAGAACTCAGTTCGATTGCAGGTGGAGAGCAGGAACATCTCACCCAGCGTCTCCTCGGTACAAGCGCGGGAGAGGATCTCTCGGACTTCTAGGTCGCTGAACGCCACACGTTCTCGGACCTCCAGAGGGGCGGTCCGGTGATTCATGCCAACGACGAGGAGGCTCATGTCAGACGAACCCATGAAACGAAGTGAAAAGGAGGTTCACCACCACGAATGAGAACAAGATGACCGCGAATCCCGCCAGAGATGCGAAGGCCACTCTTCGCGGTGACCACCCCCAGAGCTTCCGACCGACAGTGCACGCGCCGTAAATGAGCCAAGCCAGAAAAGTGATGGTGAGCTTGGGATCCCATTGCCATTGCGCTCCGTAGACTTTCGCCATCAAAGCCAACCCCAGGACCATCGCCAAACTGAGGAAAGCGAAACCCAAGGTGGCGGCCCCCTGGGTGAAATTGGCCATCACCTCCAAAGACGGAAGCTGCTTGTAGATCAGCCCGAAGCGGTGCTGCTTGATGTCGTAGAAGAGCATCAGGTAGAGCATTCCATAGATGGCGGAGATCGCCATGGCCGCGTAACCCAAGACCGCGGTCGAGACATGCAGCACGAAGGAAGGATCGGTGAGAAGCGGGTTAACCTCGGTGGGCCGAGTCATAAACGCCGAGGAGACCAACTGAAACGCAAAGATGACGCCTACGATGAAGAAACCGGTGGTGCGGACACCGATTTGCCACTCGATGAGAAGGTAGACGACCAGAATGGAAAAGGCCACAACCGAAAAGGCCTCGAAAACCGTCGCCACCGGGAAGAGCCCCAGCTGGATGGATAACAGGAGCAAAGCGACGCCATGCAGCGTTCCCGCGCCGTAGAGCAGCCAGGAAGCGGTCTTCTCGGCGAACCCGTCGTTGCGGAAGAACAGCAAGGCATAGTCTGCCCAAGCTAGGGCATAAAGCGTGGGGAGCACGATGTTGAGTGTGTTGATCAGGATGTCCATGATCGTCGATCCGAGAGGGCTCCCGCGCGCAAGTACAACTCCTAAAGCCAGTTAACTTTAACTCAGCCCTGGGTCGGTGGCAAGGTCGTCCCCGACCGGTGTGAGGGGGAGCACGGAAAACCCTACCAATCTACTGTGGATTGGGGGAAGATGAAGGCCTCCCTGGAAGCTCTTAAGGAACGTTGGGTCTCCATGAGAATGACAGCCGTTTTTCTCGCGGGGCTGGCACTGGGCCTCAATTGCCACTGCTGGGGCAAGGCGGAGGAGAGGCCTGGCGCGAAATCAACAGCCGTCGCTGATGCCCCGGTCTTTGGCGGCTCCTTACGCGTGGGCCTCCGCGGCGAGCCTCTCACCTGGAACCGCCTGCTCGCCACCGACGAGACAACCCATAGGATTACCGAGCAGATACACTCGGCGCTGGTGCGGGTGAATCGTCTAACCCAGGAGGTGGAGCCCGAGCTGGCCGCGTCGTGGTCCTTTTCGGATGACAGCCGGGAGCTGGTGTTCAAGCTCCGTCCCGACGTCCTCTTCTCCGACGGGACACCGTTCACCGCTGATGACGTGGCGTTCACGTTTCGTGCGCTGCACGATCCCGCCGTCGCCAGCCCGCTGGTAGAGACGGCGCAGGTGGACGGAGAGCCGTTGGCGCCCGAGGTTCTCGACCCCCTTACCGTTCGCTTTCGGTTGCCTCGTCGCACCGCCGTGGCGGAGCGGATCTTCGACAGCATTCCCATGCTTCCCCGTCATCGACTGGAGAAGTCCCTTGAGCAAGGGAGTTTCGGCGCGGAGTACGGTGTCGGCGCTCAGGAAGCGGGAATCGTGGGGCTCGGTGCTTTCGTCTTGCAACGCTACTTGCCCGGCCAGAGAGTCATCCTTCGTCGTAACCCCCATTACTGGAAGTACTCGGAGGAGCGCGAACGGCTTCCCTACCTGGATTCCGCTATCTTCGAGATTCTGCCGGATGCCAATGCTCTCATGCTCAGGTTCCGGGCCGGTGAGCTGGACATCCTGAGCCCTCTCTCGCCCGAGGATTTCCAGAGCCTCAAGGAGCGCGGAAGAGGCGATCTGCGCCTCCTCGATCTGGGTCCGGGCACCGCGACCGAGCGGATCTGGTTCAACCTCAATCCGGAGAGCCCGACCTCGGAAAAGGAAAAATCCTGGTTTTCCGAAGTTCGCTTCCGACGCGCCGTTTCGCTCGCTATCGACCGTCAATCGATAGCCCAGGCGGTTTACTTGGGTCTTGCGTCGCCAGCGGCCGGGCCGATCTCCCCATCCAATCGGAAGTGGTGGAATGAAGCCATCGAGCCAACGCCCTTCGACCCCCAAAGTGCCAAGGAGTTGCTGGCGGCGGCGGGTTTCCATTGGAACGCCGACCAGGCGCTAGTGAGCCCGTCCGGCGACCTCGTCCGCTTCACCTTGATCACCAACGCCGACAACCCCTACCGCATCAAAACCGCCCAACTCATTCAAGAAGATCTCGCTCGGATCGGCATCGATATGAACCTGGTTCCTCTCGAATTTGGGAATGTCCTTGCCCGCGTTACGGGCAGTTTCGACTACCAGGCCTGCCTCCTCGCCATCAAGTTCACCGATCCCGATCCCTCGGCGGAGCTGCCTCTGTGGCTGAGCCGCTCGCCCCTCCACGTGTGGCATCCTTCGCAGACCCAGCCGGTCACGCCATGGGAATCGAGAATCGACGCTTTGATGGAAGAGCAGATGCTGGCTACCGAGTACCCGGCCCGCAAGGCACTCTTCGACGAAATGCAGGGGGTGGTCGCCGAGCAGCTGCCGGTCATCGATCTGGTGATTCCTCATACGCTTATCGGCTCGACCTCGCGAGTCGGCAATCTGAAGCCCACGCCTTTTTGGGACCCGCTGTGGAACAGTGATGAGGTCTACCTGCGGCCCTGAGCCCTTACGAATCGAGGGGAAAACCCCATTTTTTTCCACGTGATCTCCATCACTGACGAATAGGGACTAAGAAACTACCGTGCAGGCCTAAACTAGAAGTCTCTGAAAACGGCGGCTTTCCATTACAAACCGTCGATGAGGAGGCTGAGGGAGGTGGATTCGAGAGGGAGAGAGCGTGGGTAAAATCCCAGTGGCTGGAAGGGCCGATGCGGGGGGTTTCTCGAAGCTAGTCATTCCGAGACCTTCATCAAAATTCATCATCGTTCCAACGCGTCCCTTCTCCCAGGCTTTGCCCGACTAACTCCTCTCAAAACAATCCAACCCTTTACTGCTGCGGACCGGGACCGCCATGTTGGCGGCGTCGTTTCGCAGCCGTTTACCGGTGGCGGCGTGTCTCTGACGCCTCCACGAAACGCACGGAGGTGCCCGATGTGTCGAGGTATTCTGTGGATTTAGTTTTCTAAATGCAAAAAGTTAAACTTCCATTTAGGTCAAAACCTACTTAGACAGAAAGGAAAGAACACAATGGATACCCGAAACGAGAACATCGAAGTCGTGGAACTAATCGTGGAAGAGCTCGAAGAGCGAACCGCCGCTGGCATCGTTTTTGCCGGGTAACGGGCACCTACAGCCAGGCGAACGATCAGAATCTGGAGAGTGAAATGAAACACGGAATCCTCTGGATTTAGACAAAGTCACTGCCAATTTCGCGCTGATTTGATTGACCTTACGG